>Ga0181536_10002154_pt1 | contig 22586 bp, 14 predicted proteins | sample PEATcosm2014_Bin_41_FD_121105 | JGI IMG/M metagenome (GOLD analysis project Ga0181536, IMG submission 121105) | Peatland microbial communities from MTU Mesocosm Facility, Houghton, MI, USA - PEATcosm2014_Bin17_60_metaG | ecosystem: Environmental > Terrestrial > Soil > Wetlands > Peat | place...
ATCGCTCCGGCCTCTTCCTTCCCCCGGCCCATCCCAGCTCATCCCTTGACCATTCTGCAACGCCACACGCCTGCCCTACCGCCCTGTGAGCGCCCATCCTGGCCTGCCTCCAGCTTCGCCCCTGCTGTCATCGTTGCGGGTGTCGTCCCGTTCGGTTGCTCGATACTGGTGGAGTTGATGACGGTGTCTCCGCCGTTTGCGACATCGCTGCCTCTGCCAGACGCACTGTGACCTCTCCCCACCCATGCTTAGGCGGGTCGCCCGCCACCCACCACTGCGGTGTGAACTCCTTGGGGTTCTTGCGTTGTTTCGACACGGCATCGCTGTTAGAGTTTGTCCATCGGGGAGGGAGTCATGGCGACATACAAACCAGGCGAGAAAGCACCGGACTCGGGTGAGCTAATCGAAGTTGGACCTCGTGGCGGCAAAGTAGAAGACGGTCGTCGCGTTGTGATCGAGCGAGGCGAGACGATCCCGCCCACTTCGGAAGAGGGCAACCAGTTCAAGTACAAGCGCGGATCAAAGACAACCCACTAAGAAACAATACCTCGCTGATTCGAACGGGTAGCGACAGGGTGGCACCTGCGCGGCCAGGCTTCATTCTGGCGCTCCCCGCCGGTGCCGATCATCTCGGCGCGCTACTCCTTCACGGACGCTTCGTCCCGGCCTCCGCCACATGCGACATCATCGCCGCCGCAAGCGCACCTTGACCGCGATCCTCCGCGAGACTTGAATCCCTGCCCAACCGACAGCCCATTGCACTACAATCGCCAGTGACATCCATGGCGACCCTTCCTCAAGCATTAGCGACTGCACCTACCATCTTTTCTGCCTGCAAACCAAAGAATGACGTTCTCCAAGGCGCGATGGCAGACGCGGAGTTTGCTGCTGACCTGGCACAGGTTCTCCGAGGCAATGCCCCAGCCCAGTACGCGGACCCCAAGCGGTTCTTCGCAAACACCTACCCAACTCGGGGACTAAAGGACCTGCTCTTGAACGTTTGTGGGCGGCTGAGCAAGGGGCAGGGGGTAGCCTCGATCTTCCGTTTGGACACCTCCTATGGTGGCGGCAAGACGCATGGCCTAATCGCTCTTGTACACGCTGTAGGTAGCGGTCGCACCATCCCAAATATCGACGAGTTTGTGGATCCGGCGCTTTTGCCAACAGGGAACGTCCGTATTGCCGCCTACGACGGAGAGAACGCCGATCCGTCCAACGGGCGGAAGATGAAGTGCGGGGTACTGGCATATACGCCATGGGGGGAACTAGCGGCTCAGTTGGCGGGTTCCGAAGGCTACGAGCGTATCCGCAGGAGCGATGAAACCCGCATCGCTCCTGGTGCCGAAACCCTTCAAGAGCTTTTCGGTGGCGAACCCACGTTGATCCTGCTCGACGAGCTCGCTGTATACCTGCGCAAGGTTCAGAGCATGCCAGCGGCGCGGGAGCAGTTAACGGCTTTCTTGACGGCCTTGTTCAAGGCGGTCGAGAGCACGCCCAACGCGGTACTCGTATACACGTTGGCAGTGGGGCGGGATGGCAAGGCGCAAGACGCGTACCCCCCAGGAGAATCAGTTCCTGGCGGAGAAGATGGCCGAAGCGGAGAGCGTGTCCGCCCGAAAGGCGACGCTGCTGAACCCGACAGAGGATGACGAGACCGCACTCGTCTTACGCCGACGCCTGTTTGAGTCCATCGATGAGGATCTCGCGACACAAGCGGTGGACGCATATCTGGCCTTGTGGCGCTCACACCACGATATGATCCCGGATGCGGCACTCAAACCAGAGATAGTGGATTCGTTTCGTCGATCCTATCCCTTCCACCCCGAGGTTCTCGACACCCTCACCGGCAAGACTGCAACTCTGGCGAACTTCCAGCGGGTACGCGGTATGCTCCGTCTGCTCGCCCGGACAGTCGGCCATCTATGGGAGATGGGAAATCAACCATCCGATGCAACCGCGATCCACCTCCACCATATCGATCCGGGCTTTGGCCCCATTCACCAGGAGTTCGTGACCCGGCTCAACCTGCAAATTTACAATCCGGCCATCCGGAACGATATTGTGGGCGAAGGGAGCCGCGGCGCCCTGGCCCAAGAGATCGATTCGAGCTTCTATCACGGCCTGCCGCCCTATGCCACTTATGTGGCGAGAACGGTCTTCATCCATTCCCTGGGCTTTCCTTCTCAGATTCAAGGGATTGCGCCTGACCATTTGCGATTCAGCATCCTGGCTCCGTCGCTGGACATTAGCTTCATCGAAGATGCCCGCAAACGGTTTCAGGAGCGATCCGCCTATCTCGACGACAAGCCGGGTGCACCACTCAAGTTCCTTACCGATGCGAACCTTACGCAGATCGTCGAACGACAGATTCAACTCTGCGATCCCGGCGAGGTTCGATCGGAACTATCCGCCAGGATTCGTGCCCTCTATGTCCAAGGCGACTTCCAGCTCATTCCCTTTCCGGCGGCTCCGGTCGATATGCCCGACGAGATTGGGAGCGGCAAGCCGCTGCTCGCGCTGATGTCCTACGACAGCGTGTCGGTTGGGACCACAGTGGACGCGGTACCGGAACTGATTGCACGCATCCACAAGAACGTGGGTTCGGATGGGGCTGGCTTCCGGAAGCTTCGCAACAACCTCATTTTCGTCGTTGCGGAAGAGGCCAAGATCAACGAGATGCGCCGCGAAATGGCTCGTTACCTGGCTTTGCAGGAGTTGATCAAGCCTCAGCGCATGACCGAGTTGGCACAACACCAGCAGAACACGTTGCTGGAGTGGTCACGCAAGGCAGGCGGAAGGGTGAACACCGCGATTCAGCTCTGCTATCGCCACATCTTCTATCCCTCCCGGCAGCCCCTTTCGCCCGACACAGAACTGGCGCATTCGGCAGTTGAGGTCCACCAGAACGACACGCTCGACAATGGCCAGCGCCCCCCCACGCAGGTGCTTCGCGAAAGCAACAAGCTTCGGCTGCCGGAAGACGCCCCCGATTCGCCCAGCTTCGTTCGTGACCGCACACCATTGCGCAAGGGCCAGATCAGCACCTTCGATCTCCGCGCCGAGTTCCGGCGCGACCCGGCTCTTCCCATTCTCGTGAGCGACGTGCCGTTCACGCGAGGCATTCAGAATGGTGTTGAACGCGGCGAATACGTCTACCGCTATCGCGGCCTTCTCTTTGGACCGGGAGATCCCTTCACTCATATCGCGATTGAAGCTGACGCCTTCGTATTCACGATGACGTATGCTCGCGAGCATGGGATCTGGCCACGACCTCAGCCGGTTCCTCCGGCACCCGCGACTCCCGGGAGTCCTTCGGGGGCAACCGAACAGACCCTCGGAACGCCTGGCTCGGGGACAACTCCACAACCACTGATCCCTGGGGCGGTCATTCCACCGCTGCCCAGTGGCGCTACCGCAGGGCCAGGGCCGTTCACCCATGAGGGAGTGCTTCGCGAGGCGCTCAAAATTCTGTGGGAAAAGAGCCGCGCTGCTGGAGTCAAACAGATTCGGCTGCTCACCATCCGTCCATTCGAGCAGGTGGATGCCTTCAAGATGCTGGCTATCGTCGGCGGCATCTCTGGCGCGAAGGTCAAGGTCGAGTTCGAGGGCGAGTATGGCACGCAGGCCGGAGGCGAATTCAGCTTCAAGTTCGAGGGGCCGGTGGAGGACGCGCTCCCGGTTAAGGACTTCCTCGGCCCACAGTACCGTGCTGCGGTTGATCGTGGTCTGGTCGCGACCTTCAATCTCAGCTTCGCAAGCGGGCTTTCTCTGGAGGGAGACGCGGCAGATAAACTTACTGAGAGGCTCACCCAGCAATCCATGGGGGCAGCCTACGTCACCGCATCAGCAGAGGCACAGCCTTGAGCGCGAAAGGACAGCCATGAGCAGCACCGCCAGGATTCCCCGCCTTCGCCTCATCGAGACACCCAAGTCCGTGCCTCAGTACGAGGTGCGCATCCGCATCCACGGTCTTGGCGACACTGAGATCGAGGTCTGGCGCATGCCTTCGCCCGCCACTCCGCAGCTCACCACGCCCACGCGCCTGGCTGGGTTGCGAGGAGAGGCGCTGGAACTGGTCGAGCATCGCGTCTTTCGGCAGATGCAGCGGGCAGGGCTGCGCATCCCATCGCTACGACAGGTCCCCACCCGGAAGCAGGTGGAACCTCGGGTGCAGGGATACAACATCCCCGAGGAACTGGCCCTAACCCTGGGGCTGCTGTTCCGCGTGCTGGCACCCATGCGCAGCCGCCCCCGGATGCGGCAGGTGGCCGAGGGCGTCGAGGCCATGGAGCGCGAAGAGGCAAGCTACTGGCTCAGCATGGCGATCCACCGCAAGAATCCCCGGCGTGTCCTGACCGCGCTCCGCTATCTACTGACCGACCCACTGCGGTAGACCGCGATCCCTGCAACGGGAAGAATAGGGACCGATGACCGAACGACGACTGATTGAAGAATGGATGCCTATCGCGGAAATTGGCATCGAAAGCGTGCGCGAACGCGTCCCGATGACGCCGTTTCCTGCTCCTAATCGTCTTCATGTCTGGTGGGCAAGACGGCCCTTAGTGGCATCGCGAGCGGCAGTGCTGGCATCTTTGTTACCTGCTGACGCCGATCACGAAGAGTTCCTGCACGCATTGGGAATTCATGGTGATCCGGTTCTAACGAGGCGGAGGATAAATGCTGCAAAACGGACCGGGGAAAATCTGGGGCTGAACATCTACGGGTACAGCCGGGCCTTCCAGTACACGCCGGACGCGAAAGAGAAGGCGATCCTATGCTCGGCAGTTGGCGGAGAGATAGCCAGCATGCTCGTCCTCGATCCTACTGCAGGCGGAGGAAGCATCCCCTTTGAAGCGGAGAGGCTCGGAGTCCGTGCTCTTGCAAATGACCTAAATCCTGTTTCGGTTCTGCTTTTGTACGCTACTATCGACTACCCGGCGAGATATGGGCTTGCGGTTTTGCGAGAGTTTGAAGACCTATGCAAGCTGTATTTGATTGCAGTCGAGCCACACTATCAGGGTATGTACCCAGCAGAGCCTGAGGGAACAATTGTCCTCGGCTATCTCTATGCTCGCACCATTCGTTGCCCATATTGCGATGGGTTGATTCCACTATCACCGAACTGGAGATTGTCATCCGATGGAACGGGTGTTCGGCTCCTGCCCGAAAAAGCATCCGGACCTCTGACACCTGGACGTGTATGCCGCTTCGAGATTGCGAGCAAGGTGGGTGAGCACTCGGAAGGCACGGTCAATGACGGTGACGCTCGCTGCCCGTACCCCGATTGTGCCCGAGTGGTGGATGGCGATGAAGTGAAACGTCAGGCCCAGGCAGCAGGCATGGGCGAGCAGCTCTATGCGGTGGTATTCAAACGCAGGGTTGTCACCGGCAAGACCAAGGCTGGAGTTGAGAAAGTCAAGTGGGTTCGCGGCTTCCGCGCCCCACGCCAGGAAGACGAGAACAATGCCGACATAGCGGAGCGTCTTGCCGCAAAGCTTCCCGAATGGGAAGCAAACGATATTGTGCCCAGCGAGGCATTTCCCGATAACACCAACGACAGCCGTCCGATTCAGTACGGAATGCCACTATGGCGCGATATGTTCTCCGCGCGACAGTTGCTCTGCCATGGGACCAGCGTTGAAGTCTACCGAGAGCTGTTGGAAGCTGATCGTGCTGCAGGCGCTCTGACCGATCTACGCAAGGCTGCTTACATCTACCTTGCGCTGAGTTTAGACACACTTCTCAACTACGGCTGTCGCTCCTGCCGTTGGGATGTCGTCACTGAACGGGTTCGGTCGATCTTCGACCGCCATGACTTTGCGTTTTGCTGGTCGTACTCCGAAATGGCATTTCTTATCGCTGGTCTCGGCTACGACTGGGCCATTGAGAAAACCGCGAAGTGCATTGAGGAACTGATAGAACTTGTCCGCCCTGAGGAAGCTGCCGCCGCCAAAGTAGCGGCAAATGTCGCAAAGCGCAGTGCCAAGGGCGCAGAGCTTTTCTCTGCTCCTCTCGCCGCAACGCCCGAGGCGATCTACACCCCACCGCCGGTGACCATCACCTGCAAGTCTGGTGACCACCTCGATCACATCGCGGAGAAGAGCATCGACGTAGTAGTGATGGACCCTCCCTACTACGACAACGTGATGTATGCGGAGTTGTCGGACTTCTTTTATGTCTGGCTAAAACGCACGGCGGGATACATCGAGCCAAGTCTTTTCCGACGCCGCCTCACCGACAAAGATCACGAGGCTGTCGCCAACGTCGCTCGCTTCAAAGGACAGAAGGGCGCGAAGGCGCTGGCTGGGCGCGACTACCAGGAACGGATGGCGGCGATCTTCACCGAATGTCGTCGTGTCCTGAAGCCGGACGGCGTGCTCACACTGATGTTTACCCACAAAGCCACCGGCGCGTGGGACGCATTGACTACCGGGCTGATGAAGGCAGAGTTCACAATCACGGCTTCCTGGCCGATCAACACTGAGGCCGAGGGCAGCCTGCACATCAAGGACAAGTCAGCGGCCAACAGCACCATCTTCCTTGCCTGCCGCCCCCGCCAGAAGCAGTCATCTACAAAGGAGAAGGTCTACTGGGAAGACGTAGAGCCGCTGGTTGCGAAGGCAGTTCGCGAGCGCGTGCAGAAGTTTCAGGATGCCGGGATCACCGGCGTCGACCTGTACCTGGCGAGCTTCGGTCCGGCGCTGGAGAAATTCTCCGAGTTCTGGCCGCTGGAGCGTGGTACGCCGCGCCCGCAGGCAGAACTTGAGAAGAAGCGCAAGAAACAGGGCGACCTGTTCCCGGAAGAGATCGACCCCTACGCCGTCACACCGGAAGATGCACTCACCGCAGCGCGTCGCGAGGTGAAGAACTGGCGTCTGGAGCAACTGACGCATCGCAAGGCACGCACTGATATGGACCCTGTTACCGCGTGGTTTGTGTTGGCCTGGGACGCATTCGAGGCGCCGGTCTTCCCCTACGATGAAGCACTGCGCCTGGCGCGGGCTGTCGGCGTGGACCTGGAAAAGGACATTGTGGGACGCCTGGCAACCAAGAAGGCCAGCGACATTGTCCTGCTCGACAGCCAACAACGAGCGGCTAAGATGATTCTGGGACCGGCAGACGGTTCGCGGGCCATGCTCGATGTTCTGCATCATGCGGCGCACGCTGCACGCACCCGCAGCCTGGAGGCCGCCCGCGAGCTTCTGGAGAAAGGCCAATGGCTCGGTGAACCCGCTTTCCATGTGGCGCTACAGGCCGTTCTGGAGGTGCTGCCGGTCTCGGCAACGTTCTCGAAGATCGAATTGACACCAGCCCTCTCTGGATTCGGGAGCGACTTCGAGGCGCTGGAGAATCTGCGACGGCTTGCGTTCACCGAGCAAGTGGATGAACCGACGCTCCTGTCGAAGCTACGCGAGGAGGAGGCGATCCAACTCCAATGAGCCTGCTGCCGGATTTCAAATGGAAGCTGAAGTACACGCCAGAGGATGGCAATCTGGTGCAGCTCTTCTATGTTCCGGCACTCAAGTGCGCCAAACGGTACGACCGCTCGACGGGGTTCTTTTCGGCAACCGCGTTGACGCTGGCGGCACGCGGTATTGAAGGACTCGTTCGCAACGATGGACAGATGAGGTTGATCGTGGGATGCACCCTCCATGATGAGGAGGTGGAGGCGATCCGCAAGGGCGAAGAGCTTCGGGCCACTGTCGAAGCGCATATCGGCAATATGCCGCTACAGGCGGACAATCCCGACGAGAAAGATGCCCTGGAGCTGCTGGCGTGGATGGTAGCGAAGGGAATCCTTGACGTGCGCGTCGCTGTGCCCTGCGATTCGAACCGGAAGCCGATCTCCAGCAATGGAATCTTTCATGAGAAGGCGGGGATCATCGAGGACAAGGCCGGGCACCGCCTGGCCTGGAACGGCAGTCTGAACGAGACGGTGTACGGTTGGCAGGAGAATTGGGAAAGTATCAACGTCTTCCAGTCCTGGGAACAGGATTCGCGGCGCGTCGATGAAGAGGAGCAGAATTTCGCTCGCATCTGGGCGGGCATCAGCCCCCGGCTTCTTACCGTGGATGTCCCTTCAGCAATCGAACAGAACCTCTTGCACTTCCTGCCGGACAACGACATGCCCGCTCGTCTGGAGAAGGCGGACGCGGTAGAACACCCCATCGAGGCCCCTGACTTACCTGATAGAGATGGCCTTGACCTGGTGGAGCAGCGCAGATTGCTGTGGGGGTACATCAAATATGCTCCCTCATTCGACCGGCCAGGAGCGGAGCGCGTGGGAGAGGCCACGTCTGCGGTTGAGCCATGGCCACATCAGATCATAGCCTTCGAACGTATGTACCGCCAGTGGCCACCCAAGCTTCTGATTGCCGACGAGGTCGGGCTTGGTAAGACGATCACGGCGGGGATGCTGTTGCGGCAGGCTTGGTTGGCCGGACGTGCTAAGAGGATTCTGATTCTCGCTCCGAAGGCCGTGCTCAAGCAGTGGCAACTGGAACTTCGAGAGAAGTTCAACCTGAACTGGCCGATCTATGATGGGCATCGCCTTGAGCGGTACGAGTCGCCCGCTCTCCGGGGCAGGAACTTACGAAGTGTCGATCCGGACAAATGGCACGAGGAGCCAATTGTGTTGGCATCAAGCCAACTCATGCGGCGGACAGAGCGTGCGAAAGAGATACTGGAGAATGCCAAGCCTTGGGATCTGGTTATCCTTGACGAGGCGCATCACGCGCGGCGCAAGTCTCCCGGAGCGACCAAGAGCAGGGGGCCGAACGCTTTACTGCGTCTGATGCTAGGACTGCGCGGAAAAACCCAGGGGCTTGTGCTTCTGACGGCGACTCCCCTCCAGGTCCATCCGGTGGAGGTATGGGACCTGTTGAACTTGCTAGTAATGCCGCCGGAGTGGACGGATCAAGCGTTTGTGCACTTCTATGAAGCGCTGGCCAAACCCTCCCCGTCGCATGAAGAATTTGAGTTGCTATCAAGGTTGTTTCGTACTTTTGAGATGCAGCATAGAGAGATTTCGCCCGAGGCTGTGCAGGCTGCAACCCAGACCAGCCGATTGAAAGCTTTGCATCTACTTCGGTGCCTACGCGATAAAGCGACCCTGCCTCGCAGATCGCTCTCAGCCAAGGATCGCGACACCGCTCTACGTATCCTCCGCCAGAACTCACCAGTCGGCAGACTGATATCAAGGAATACTCGCGACCTTCTGCGTCGCTACTACAGAGAGGGCCGCATCTCCACTCCCATCGCTGACCGCGAAGTGGATGACCGGTTCCTGAACATGAGTGACGACGAACGCCAAATCTACGAGTTGGTCGAGACCTATATTCGTGACACGTACAACAAAGCGTCGGCAGCAACGAGAACCGCAGTCGGGTTCGTGATGACGATCTACCGCAAGCGTCTGGCCAGCAGTTTTTACGCATTGACCAAGACATTGGAGAAGCGGCTGGCCGCGATCAAGAAGGGTGACGGATCCATTTCCGGCACCACGGATGAGGACATGCCCGACGACGACCTTGCCGAGGAACTGCTCGACACCGAAGAGATCACGGAGATGGAACGCGAGGCGCTGAACTTTGAGGAGCGTTCATCGATTGAGGACTTGCTCCTTAGGGTGAGCAGCCTCCCACCGGATACCAAGGCCCGTGAACTTCGGACTGTGATCGATGAACTGCGATCCAGCGGATACGGGCAGGTGATGGTGTTCACGCAGTTTACGGATACGATGGATTTCTTGCGGGACCAACTTCGGTCCACGCCAGGACTGAAGATGATGTGCTATTCGGGACGGGGTGGGGAGATTCCGATCGGTGATTCTGAATGGGAGCATATCCCGCGAGACCAGGCAAAGCGCAGGTTCAAGAAAGGGGAGGCCGACGTATTGCTGTGCACCGACGCCGCTGCCGAAGGCTTGAACTTTCAATTCTGTGGGGCGCTCATCAACTACGACCTTCCGTGGAACCCAATGCGGGTTGAGCAGCGAATCGGACGAATTGACCGCGTAGGACAGAAGTACCCAACGATTCGAATCGTCAACCTTCAGTACAACGACACTATCGAGACTGTGGTGTACAGGGTATTGCAGGAGCGGATTGGGTTCTTTACCTCCGTGGTGGGCAGGCTACAGCCAATCCTTTCCAGTGTGTCCCAGAGAATATCAGCGGCCGTCCTGGGCACGGACACCTCGTTGCGCGACCGCCTCGCCGCCGGAATAGAAGAGGATATTGCAGCGGCAAACGCCGCATCGTTCGATTTGGATAGCCTGATAGTCTCTGAGCTTGAAATCGATCAGCGACCACAGGCTCTTTATGGTTTGGGGGATCTCCGTGACGTGCTCTCAAAGCATGAAGTATTCCTTCCCGATGTCAGGCTCGAAGCGACGCATAGCAGCGAGTTTCAATACGCCGGGCCCGGGATGAACAAGCTCCGCATCACCGTAAGTCCTGAATACTACGATGCACACGCAACGGACGTGGAATTTTGGTCACCCGGCAGCCCGGCATTTCCTGACCCAGCGGACATTGCCGACCGAGAAATGGCTGGGTGGGTCACTCTTCCATCTCTGCTTCCGTAATGCGTCAAGGTGAGGGTCGCGTCGGTAGATTTCGGTCTGCCGGTCTTTGGGATGGAAACGGATGCAAATGACGGAGCCAGCAGGTAATTCTGGAGGTTTATTGGCTAGTAGCCGGATAGCATAATGGAAATTTTACCATTGCGGATTGCCAGCAATGATCTCCAGAACCTAGGCCGAGTCACTCCATGAGGCAATATCCAATTCATAGCCCCGGGATCCGCACTTGGTCGACCGAATCGCCGTCGGCAACAGCTTCCATTTTGGGCATGACTATAACTTTCCGTCAGTTTCATTACCGACACTCCGCATTTCTCATATCATCCGCTCCAACTCTATCGCGTTCTCTGTTGCCAACGCCGCAGCATACATGGCGTGCCACACGCGAACGCTCTCGCGCTCGTGCTGCTCTTCACCGAGTTCATCGGCTCTTCCCGAGGCATACCTCAACAAATGCGCAACCACGGCGTACAGGTACTCGAGCAAATTTCCCCTCGCTTCTCCGTGATAGCCGCAGGCCTCCTGAGCAGCCTTGCGGATGATCTCCGTGGTTCGAAGTGCTTCCCTGAGGTCGTGGCTTCCCCCAAGTCCATCCAGTGGTATTGAGGAACAAAGATCTTTGCTGTTGTTAACGCGTTTTTCCATCGCGCTTAACGCAGCTAGATCCTTGTCTTTCACGCAAGTAAGCCGAACGCTTACTTCAAGCGCCGCGAAGTCTCGGAATAGGTGGTGAACACCAGTATCTCCAAAATCGATCAGCCGCGGAGAGTTATCGGGGAGTACATAGACGTTCTTAACATGGAGATCTCCATGAGAAGGCGCCAGCCGCGGCGGTGTTATTCTCGATGCGAATCCTTCCTTGGCCCAGGTAACTGCATTCGGTCGTGTTTTCCCGTTTTCCAACGCAAACGCCCAAACCTTCGGATCATGAATATCCACATAACTTTCCGATATGTCAACACGGGGAGCAGCCTCGCCTGCGCCGAATTCGGCGATCTCCCGAAAAACGCCAACGTCAGAAACGTAGAGGTCATGTAACGTGCACATCGAACTGCCCTTTCCCCTTCGAAACACCTCGTACCAGGAGCTGAGAGAGACGCGAAACAGTCTATCTATTGTAGCCTGGCGTCGCAACCAATCCAACGCCGGAGATCTGTCGGTAACTGGTCCAAGAGGAACGCCGTCCTCCACCGAGTCCCCGACCCATGAATATGCAAGTGCTCCATAATTGTCAGTCTCGGATCGCCAACGCAGTTGCGCGGCCACACCATCGGGTAGGGGACCTACATATCGGTCATAGTGCATCGCCTCACGTCGAATTTTGTCGCGTTTGCCATATTTCACAGAAAGATCTTCCGACATTGGCCCGTCACCAAAAGAAACTTCGGCGCGTAAGACCTTCGCACCACTCTGCCCGCTCTGACCGCTGTGGATCTGTCTCAGTGTGACCGCCGTCGCGCAAGGCGCGACCAGCTTACGAAACAGCACACAGCACTCCTCACATACCGCGAGATCCTCAGCCTTTCCGAACGCCTTACCTATTTCCTCCCACACATGTGCCACTTCATACCCGTCAATTCGTAGCAGACGGATCTGCGCCGCGCAGTTTGGAAACTGATCGCCAGGTCTGAATGCAGCCAAGCACGGTGGCCATTCGCTGACAGCGAGAGATCGATTGATAAAGCCATCAATGGCACCCTCTCGGAGCAAGTCAAAATCCTTTTCATCATTAGGCACTGAGCTGACCATCAACACCACTGGCTTCTTCTCTGCATGCAGGTGCTCAGCCATCTTCCGGCCGGAGTCATCCCCGAAGATGCGGTGCAACTGCTTGTCAACCAGGATCAAGTCGGCCTTCTCAAGCTCAGCAATCCGTAATTCTCCTTTTTGGTTCTCCGCTGGAAGTAAGGGAGTGATGTTATATGCCTTGAGCAATCTCTCTATCGCATCCGTCTGACTTCCGGCTTCAAGCATGAGACCAACAATTGGCATGTTTACCTCCATTTCCCCCTGCACTGCGTTTTTTTATGAGAGTGGCAAGCGCAGATGAAAGACCTGACCGTCCATGGATTCCTCTACCTTTAGGCCGCCTCGGAACAACATTGCAGCTCCTCTTGCGATCATGAAATTGTGGCCCTGCACGGCAGTACCAGGTATCACTCGAATCACTGCGGCCATGTCTTTAATTGTTGCAGTAATTCGCACTGGAATCTGCTGTTTCCCCATTTCCGTCAGAGTATTGGAGGCCATCTTGACTAACGTGTCGAGAATACCTGACACAATCGACTCTGGAACGGCCAGCTTGTACTGGTTAGATCCAAACTCGCACAAAACGATCGCAGGGTCGTCGTAGCGTTTACACACTTCATGCAGGTGACAGTTCTGTTGCTCCGGACTGTGGTATAAGGTGTCGCGTGCATCTTCAATGGCCCTAACAACTCTTGCCGCTACTTCCTTGTAGGAGCTCTCTTTCTGCAGGCTCTTGGAAAGTGCTATCGCGTAAGTGGCTGCAACTTGCAGCTTTTCCTCTATTTCATGTCTCTCCACATACTGGCGGAGCTCACTCGCCGCGTAGGCAGCCACGTCCTCACGATCCATTCTGCCTGCAGGGTTGATGTCATGTACGACAAGTGCCATGATCCTGGCCAAACTCTCGAGCGGTCCCGTCAGTCGTTCGTCGGCCCAGCGGGTCTCGATCTTCGAGTCGATACTCAACGTTCCCACGACGATGCCCTCAACACTAAGGGGAATGCTGGCTGTGCTGATGATCTCTTCTCCGGCATAACTAGGCCGGAGCACTGCAGACAAGCGACGATTGTCAACCCATACAGGCTTCACCGTTCTGGCGACATACGCGGCTAAGGAGCGTTTATCTTCCACGCTAATTCTCTCAGGGGTACTGGAGTCACGCTCGCCAACACACAGGGCCTCGTACTCGATTAGCTCTCCTCGGTTCAGGAATCGCACGGAAACCCGTCGATTGGGAACGAGACTTTCCGCAGCCTTGCGAACTGCTTCCAGCGCACTATCCACAGAGTCGGCTCCCCCAACTTCCATTACAGCTCGTTGAATGATCTCTTTTTTCTTCTGCTGACCTGGGGGCTCTGCCTTGATCGCGTCGACCAGTTGTGCACCGAACTTCTCCTGGAGCCATCCGAGCCCCTTCTGCGTAAACCATCGCTGTTTCACAGCTTCAATAACATCAGGGTTCAAGCCGTTTAAATCAGCACTAATCCAACCGAGGAGGCTACCGCCATCCCCATCCCACACCGGAAGGTCGAGATAAGGCACTTCAAGCATGAGTGCCTTCGTGTGAGGGCTAGGCCCCACGTTGGGGTCCCACGCTCCCACCGGCTTTCCGATGCGGCCGTCGTAGACCGCTTTCATATAGGTGCATTCGTCGATCCTAATCGCATTGGCAGAGTCAGCGATGGAGTCGAAGTAAGCGTTTGTTTCGGCCCATGCATCGTCGTGTACCGACGCCGCAGCCATTAACTCCAGAGTACCTGAGTCACTCTTCACACAAAAGATGCGTGCTCTGCCGAATCCAAGCTGAAGTAAACCCTTCGCAATTGTCGACAGCCGAATATTCAATGTCAGGGTATTCGGGTCGAGTCGGCTGACGACCTCTCGAACGGCAACAGTCTCACCGTCCTTAACGGGCTTGGTATGCACGCTGACCCACCCGAGCTGGTCGTTATGAAATCGCGAGAGGAAAACCCCCTCCAGCTCTTCACCTGTAGCAATTACTCGAGTGACCGCGCAACCCCAACAGGGTCCCCAATCGCCGGGTCGATTGTGAAACGCCTTCCAGCACAACCTGCCGGAACACTCAGCTCCCACTATACTGTTCTGCTGATCATTTGCGAACCAGCAATGGTAATCCTTATCAATGATTGTGACGCCCACATCGATTCCGACCAATGCAGCCACAATCCTGCTTCGTTCTCCTCTGAAGCTCTTCAACCCTATAGAAAGGTTCAATAACTCATTCAGCTCTCGACTGAACACTTCCAAGTTGCTGCCGATTTCCTTTCTGTCGATCACCCGTATGGCGCCGCGTTCCTTAAGTCGATACTCTGCAACCCGAGTTACATCGCTCTTGTCGGTGTACACGATGACGTGCGATTCCCCGGCAACTGCACAGATTTCTGCCAGTCCGCGCACTTCGACGACCCCTTCAGCAAGGATACGGTCGAGCAAAATGAACGCGACAGCGGTTTGTTTCAGGTATTCCACCGCTTCAAGGTAGCCGCCTTTCTCCACTACGTCATAGTTCTTTGCCCTCAAATCTTTTGCGATATCCTGACGCATGAGCGGCTGGTCGTCCACAATCAGTACAGAGCGAGCAGAATTCATATTTTCATTCTCCATCAGAGACGGTTACGAGTGGCAACATTACGGTAAAGGTTGTTCCACCCCAAATCGTGCTGCGCGTAACCATAAGGTTCGCGCGCCTGCCTCCGCTCCCAATTCCCTTCACAAGGTTGCGGCAAATATGGAGGCCCAATCCGCTACCGCCTTCTTTGGTCGTGTAGCCTGGCCTAAAGATTAGGTCCCAGTCTTCCCGATGAATGCCAGGGCCCGTGTCGTGGATGCATACTACTGCGAGTTCTTTGCCATTCTCATCGACATATCGTTCACAGGTATGCCAAATATTTCCTCTCCTACGAATGCCAGTGCGAGTCAACATGTCGATCTGTTGCGCAGCATTTAAATAGAGATTGAAAAAGACGATGATCAATGCCGCCGGTGAGCCCCACACATTCCATTGATTCTTCGTGTTACGCCGCGGAATGTCAATATGAATCCGATCGGCTTTGGGGAGCGTGAGATCGGCAATGGCGCGGCACCTGCTGGCAGCTTTGCACAGGCAATCATACACATTGACATAGCCTTTCTCGGCCTTTGTGCCAGTAAGTAATCTGGTTTCTTCATCAGCGACCAGAGCGACTTTTGATAGTGTTGTCGACATCTCCCGCACCTTGTCGATATCGGCGGCAGAGAGCTCCATCGTCGGCTTCTGAACTACCCCGATAAGTTGCGCACATGTATGGGTAATGGTCGAGATCTCATTCTTGATTTCGTGCGCCAATGATTCGAGCGCCATCCCTGTTGCGGCGTACCTCGACTGCTCCTCTCCAATTGTATGAAGCTGCACTCTCTCCAAAGCACGCCCCACACGCTCAACACAGAGTCGAGCGAGAGAGAGGAAATTACCACCCAAGGCATCCGCATCCTTGTGAAATGCAACCAGAGCGTACTTGTAGCAAGCGTTAGTGACAGGTATTGGCATGCCGACGAAAGATCGGTAATTCATCATCGATAGGGTCCACTTATGTTTCCCTGCATTCAAGGGTTCGTGATCGATGAACGCCTCGCCGCCAACGGCTGTGTCTTTGATGACACTTTTGCCGAGTTTCCCCTGATTAAAGGTCCATTTGAACTCGGCACCGTTGTATTCCGCGACGGATCGAGCACGGAATGATCGCGGATGCATCTCAAATACGTGAATCACGGAACCTCGCTCGCTCCTGCCTAATTCCGCAACAGCTTCTTCTTTGGAAATCTCCGCTCGGGTTTGGAGTCCCGCACTTGCCTCTCCTTGCTGGTTTTCCTCCTCCGTGTCGCTTGCCGTAGATTCGAACTCCCGCCAGGGTACACCCGGCGTAGTTACTGCAGCGACGAGCGTATCCGCAACTTCCTGGGGCGTACAAGGTTTTCGGATGTAACCGTGTACCCGCAGGTGCCCCCAACGGCTGAGCTTATCTTGGGTCGGGAACTCTCCGGTCAGTAGAACCAGCTTCCGATCGTCTCTGGCCTGCTGGCTTTCAAGCAATGCAAATCCGTTTTTATCGTTATCGCCATTTCGTAGATTTACGTCAATCATGATCAAGCGGAATGAGCCATTCAAAAGCTTTTCCCGCGCTTCTTCCTCATCACTAGCGGTGTCCACGCATAAGGCCAATCCTTCCAGTGTGGCCTTTAACGCAGACCTAAATTCGTCGTGATTTTCGACAAGCAAGAGAGGACTAAGTTTCCCTTGAGTTTCTTTGGGGAGAAAGGGAGCGTGTTGGATTGTCAGGAGTTCAGCGCCTTCTTCCCTAATGTTGGGGGGAGTCTGGTCCGCTTCCTTTCTTGTTGAGGACTCCAGGTAATCCCCAATGTTCATTACTACTGAGCTTCGCTCTGTGCTCATTTCCTGCACAAAGCCTTCGATGTAGTCACCTTTACCGAGAATGCCATGGTCTTTGGCCCATTCAGGGAGTACTCTGTTGTTGAGAAAACTAAGATAGGGGGCCATTTCAGCGAAAGCGCGTACCGATCCCACATGTCCAACGACCGCCCTCTCTGACGACGACTCGACGCAAAGACGCCGAACGTCGTGCAGCCAGTCCTCTTGTACGTCTGTGAATGAGTATTCTGTTCGGCTAACAACCTGCCGCCCACTAACGCGTTTTTTAGTGACGGCTAGAACCACATCCAGCTCTTCGCCGGCTGTCAGCGCGAAATGTTCCATTTGCCATTCGTTCCGGTCACTCTTGTCCCACTCCTCGCGGGGCAGCCAGAACTGATTACCCTGGTCGCCTTCGGCGACGACGACCACGCCTGCGTCTTCGACACACACAACCTGTACACGCATCGGCTAGCCTCCACATGCTAACGACGGATCAATAAGTCCCGGTGGATTTAGGCTAAACTCTGGGATTTCCATTTTGTTTTCTTCGCAATAAGGCAATATACCACTATTCCCCTCCGCTCGCGGTCTTTTTGCATTTGTTCCAGGGCCAGCGCTATGCCGCGCTAAAATGTCCCCTGCATATGACGAGGATCCGTTTGGGGACTTGATCTCTAGGAAAAGCAATAGTTGATATTGGGGCATAACTCTCAAGCACCGACTCGATGGTTGTTGAGCAGGCGGAGCCTGTTGTGCGATGAATGGTTCTAGGCCAATGTCGGTTGGAGATGGCGAACCCAATGCATTCGCTTGCCATAATCGTCGAGCAGGGGATCGACGTGAAGGTTGCGGCGCAGCGAATTCCTCCAGTTCAGCCTCGGCGGGCGGGGACGTTGCTTCTGGCCTAGCAGAGTGAAGACGGCAGCCGAGCTGGTGTGCTTTGTTCGTGGCGCCAGCAGGCCGAAGTAGCGCATTGAGTGCTGGTACCGGTCGAGGATATGCTGCGATTGGATGGCGACGAACTCCACCGGGGTGCAGTGAGCCTCCTCCAGGACCGTCGTCCGGTTTGCTTTGCTCTGTCGGGTATCCTTGACCAGGTAGACGACCTCCTGCTCCGTCACCTGGAGAATGCGCTTCTGGGAGATGGGAAGGCGGCGGATATAGCGCCCGGCATATCGCAGGAAGTGCCCTTTCGACATCTGCGAGGTGATGTGGATGTTCCACCGGCGCTGCGTCTGTCGCAGGATGAGGTCGTTGAACTCCTCCGGCAGGTAGGATGGCCGCAGCAGTCCATCGCGGTGCGCCTTCCAGAGATAGGAGCAGACGGCAAAGCGCCACAGCTCCATGATCTGCGTCCGATCAAATTGCAGCGATTCAACCCAGCGGGCCTCAGCCGACTTCAGTCCGCCAGCAGAGACCATGATGTGCAGGTGGGGATGGTAATTAAGGCGGCCTCCGAAGGTGTGCTGGATGACGATTCCGCAAAGGCGTACCCGGTAGCGGTTCCAAGCCCACTCTTGGAGCACGGCGGCTCCGAGGGCTGGCAGATCGCGCTGTAGACGGCGATGGGTCTGGAAGATCGGCCAGAAGACGTTGGGCATGGTGAGGACGATGCCGACGAAGGGAATATCCGGCAGGGTACACCACTGCTCCCGCTGCCAGAGCAGGGTGCCGCGGTTGCCACAGCTTGGGCAGCACCTCGATTTACAGGTGTGGTAGAAGACCTTCTCTCCGGCGGAGGAGGCGTAGACCTCGCCTCCCAGGGCAGGGGTTCGGCACATGCTTACCTTGCGGAAGTTCTGGCGGACTGCGTCGCGCACGGCGGGGTGGTCCCAGTGCTCCCGGGTAAGTTCGAGGACCTGGCGCAGCGGACGCTCGGGACGCTTGGGTTCCGGGCGCGGCGGGTTTTCGGAGGGCATCATGGCTGGAGCTCTCCCTGTCTGGTCAGCGCATGGCGAAACTCTCGGGAGAACAGCAGGACGCTGCCCGGAATGTTGACCTCCTCAATCAGGACGGCCTCTTTTTGTTCAGGTGTCATTGCCGCCAGTGCGCCGACGATGCGCTGAAGGTCGAGTCCGTCATTTGGTGCCGGACGGCAGTGCGCCTGCAGCAGCGTGTTGACTGTCCTGGTGATGCCGCGCAGATTCCGGTACAGCCTGAGTTGTTCAAGCTGCTGCTCGGGTTTCCGAAGCAAGATTGAGGCTCGGTGAATGCTGATTTCACCAGCGCGCAGTGCTTCCAGAAGGTCTGGATGCGCGGTTGAGGCCAATTGCCGGACCTTGCTCACGTTTCCTGTGGAGACGCCGGCGGCCGCAGCGTTTTCGGAGCGAACGTCCAGCCGGTCAGCTTCAGTCAGATTTGACGAACCCTTGCGCAGTCCGCCGAGCTGCTGGTTGAAGCGCGCTTGTTGTTTGAGCCATGGTTCCAATTCCAAGGCGAGTACGATGCGGTTGTAATCGTTGAGCCCGTCGGACCGGCGATGCTTCTGTAGCAGCCAGAGAAGGGCCTCCTCCTCAGGTAGATCGTATTCGAGACAAGGAAGTGTTGGCCGACCTTGCTTCCGGGCCAGCTCCCAGCGGGCATAACCGTCGAGGATCGTGCGGTCGTGCGTGATCAGGAGTGGCTCGCGAAATGCGAGATCCCCAGACTCGGCAAGCGAGGACAACTGAGAGGCTGGAACCGCAATGCGATGGCGGACGAAGCTCGGGTGCGGCCGGAGTTCGTCCACGCGGCAGGTGATGAGACGATTGTGGTGACAATCCGGTGGCGTTAGAAGCTGGCTGGCAGGCGTGGTGGTCATAGTGATTTGCGGCTGAGTTCGACGCGCTGAGACAGCCAGGCGTCCACTTCCGATTCCAGCCAACCCACGGCGCGGGCTCCGAGACTGACCGGCCGGGGAAACTTTCCCTGGGAGACCGCCAGATAGATCGAACTTCTGGACAAGCCAACCCGGATTTTGACCCGTGGAAGGCGAAGGATGGTATGCGTCATGTTTAAACCTCTCGGGGCGAGTTTGGAAGCGAGGGGTTTGGCGTACAAGATGGTAGAGAGGACGCGCGAGTAAAAATCGCCAGTTCAGCCAGTAAAGACGCGGGTTTCAGCGGGAAAAAGTTTTACTCGCGCGGCGCGAGTTGCGCGTGTACCATCCAAGATAATGGTGAAATTGGCGCACCGATAATGTTCTCTATGCTCAATTAACAGGACCGATCCGTCGCGGATATACGTCTCTCGCGTTACTATCGATCCACAGTTTTAGGTTGTTGCATCAACATTTTAATTCGACCGCCTCATAACTCAGCACGTCTCCGACCTTCAGGTTCCATATGCAGACTGACTTCTTGTCCAAGGTGGAACGATTCGTCACGTGGCGCCACGAATCAGCACAGGCCGTCTTAAATGACGAACGAGATGCAAAGATAACCGCCATCAGCGAAGATCTTGGCGCACGAGGCTTTGGTTATGTACTTGATCCGAACGATTCGCGATTCGACCAAGTCAAGCTCGACTACTATAAAGCGGTCCTGCTCGCCAGAGCAGACGCTTTGTTTGAGGCTTATGAGGTTTATGGTCTGCCAGTGGATGATTATATTTGGCAACAACTCAACCGGTATAAAGCATCTTTTGTGGCTGCGACAAAAGGAGCAATCAGACACCAGGCTGGATCGAGGGCAACGCGAACAGGCCGGAATCCGGCTCAAGCTCTAGCGCGTGCGGAATCATTGGGGATGAAGATTGAGCGATCTACACACACATACATGAAATCCCTTTTCTGCGACATTGAAAAGAGAAAGCATCTGCCTAAAACGCTTGTCTCGGTGCCAACAGAGTCCGCCCCAACGACTTCTCGGCATATCCGTAAAAGGGGAAAGCCGGGGAGGCGCGATACGGTCATTTTTGCCGCAATCCTGCTGAGACTCAAAGGGTTGAAGTATTGTTCTTTTCTGCAGGAGTACGGCGTCAGGCCGAAGTGGTCCGATTCAGATTCCAGTCCCGAGAGCTATCCGAAGAGTTACAGAGCCGGAGAACCATGGCGCAAGAGGGTCCAGGACGAGAAGGCGCGCGCCAGAGCGCGCATGGACCGCTATACCGATGCCGAACTAGCCGATGCCTTCAGCTCCCATCTGCCTGACCGAATCGACGAACTCCGTCGGCAACTCGCAACTCGCGAAGCTCCCTCCGCGCGAGCAAAGCTTCCATTCGACTAAGCAGAATCCCAGCTAAGACAGCCGCAGATTTTCATGCGCACATAGCTGAAGAGCGGGGCATTCAACATTAGCCGGAAGAATTCTCTGGTGGAGTAATTGCGGGTGATGTGCTTTTCTTCGCTAGGCCCCTTGGCGTATCGGGATCACTTCAGCACCAGCTTTCAGCTTGTCCAGATAATTCGCCCACTGTTGCATCATCTTTTTGCGCTCAGGCAGATGCGCAGTACGGTTGTAGGCGCGCCCGTTTGGATCGCGCACGGCATGGGCGAGTTGGTGCTCGATGAAGTCAGGACGGACGCCAAGCACTTCGTCAAGAATTGTCCGTGCCACTGCCCGGAAGCCGTGCCCGCACATTTCATCCTTCTCGATGCCCATGCGTCGCATGGCGGCAAGAATTGCGTTGTCGCTCATCGGGCGCTGGTTGCTCCGCGCGCTCGGAAAAACATAACGCCCACGCCCCGTGAGAGGATGCAGTTCGCGCAGGATGTCCAAGGCTTGTTTGGCGAGGGGTACAATATGCGGCGTGTTGGTCTTGGTCACGGTGTAGCGCCACTCTGCCGCGTCCAAGTCGATGTCCGCCCATTCAGCTCTGCGCAGTTCGCCTGGGCGGACGAATACCAGTGGTGCAAGGCGCAGGGCGTAGCGCACCGTATACGTGCCTTCGTAGCCCTCCATTGCACGCAGAATCTCGGCAAACTGTTTCGGATCGGTCGTTGCCGCTAGGTGCGTACTCGTCACCGGGCGAAGTGCGCCGCGAAGAGCACCCGTAGGATCAGTGGAAGCGCGTCCGGTGGCGATAGCGTAGCGGAATACCTGTCCGCAGTTCTGTATTGCGCGATGTGCCGTCTCCAGTGCGCCCCGGCTTTCGATTCGGCGCGCAACTGTAAGAATGTCGGGTGCAGATAAATCGGCAATGGGATGCGCGCCAATCCACGGAAAGATGTCGCGCTCGAAGCGTCGAGCAATGTTGCCGCCGTGGTTCTTGGCCCACACCGGGGAATACTTCGAAAGCCACTCTCGCGCCACAACCTCAAAAGTGTTTGCCGCACTGTCTGCTCGGGCCAACTTCTGCGCCTTGCGGTTTTCGCTGGGGTCGATACCATCGGCCAGCAGCTTACGCGCTGTATCCCGGCGGTCGCGGGCATCTTTCAAACTCACGTCGGGATAGACACCAAGGGAGAGCCGCTTCTCTTTGCCATCAAACCGAAACTTCAGCCGCCACCACTTGCCGCCGGTCGGTGATACTTCCAGATACAGTCCGCGTTCATCGAAGAGCTTGATGGGTTTGTTGCCGGGTTTGGCGTTACGGATCGCAGTATTGGTCAGGAACATAAATGGGGGCAACTCCTTTTCGGTGGAACCCAGTTGCCCCCAATGTTGCCCCCAGTTGCCCCCGGATGTCAAGAGACGGGATTGTCCGTCAGTGGACGATAAATCAATGAAAAAGCCAGCATTTACGCTGGCTTTCGGATGTTGCTGGCTTTTCTTGGATGATGAAATGGTGGACGCGGAAGGAATTGAACCTTCAACCTGTCGATTAAGAGTCGAATGCTCTGCCAATTGAGCTACGCGTCCGCTGGTGTTGCCGCGGTTTTTCTTTTGCAACGCTCTCGTGTTG
>Ga0181536_10002159_pt1 | contig 22538 bp, 16 predicted proteins | sample PEATcosm2014_Bin_41_FD_121105 | JGI IMG/M metagenome (GOLD analysis project Ga0181536, IMG submission 121105) | Peatland microbial communities from MTU Mesocosm Facility, Houghton, MI, USA - PEATcosm2014_Bin17_60_metaG | ecosystem: Environmental > Terrestrial > Soil > Wetlands > Peat | place...
GAACGCGCTGGGTGTAGCAGGCGTCGCTCCGCGACGCAATACTGATTCGGGGCGCGCCACCCGTGGGCTGAAGCCACACGGCTACCTTCAAGACATCGCTCCGCGATGAGCCCCGGGCAACCACCGCGAACCCGGGAAAAAGCCGGCGAAAACGTCCAAACTCCAGGGCGCGCCCGAGTGACGCGCCCTACCCGCCTTCACGGCCTTACGCCGAGGGAACTCGGTTCTCCATGATTCCCCCTTGCGAGATTCGCCGGGCGGCGTACGATTGGCCGGATCGCTGTCTGAAATCCTGGCGGTCTTCTGTCTCATCGGCCTTTGCTGACGCGCGCGTTTTACGGCTCGGGCGTGCCCGGGAACATCGGCTCGGTCGGGAGGGTCCGCGGGCCGTCCTCGGTGCAGAGGGCGTAGCGGGCGGGCTCCTGGCCGGAGGATTCATAGAGGGAGACCACAGCGTGCTGGCCCAGGGTATTGACGGCGTAATAGACCAGGTTGAAGTTGGGTTTGCCGCGCGCATTGAGCAGCCGTTTCTCGAGGGTATTGGCCACCACCCGCTCGAGCGCCGCCAGGCAGGCGTCCTTGGGGGATTTGCCCTGGCGCATCCCCTCGACGACGAGAAATGAGCCGAGCGAGAACAGGTTCGCTTCGCCCCGGCCGGTCGAACCGGCCGCGCCGATTTCTCCATCCACATACAATCCCGCCCCCAGGATCGGCGAGTCCCCGACGCGCCCGGGGATTTTCCACGGCAGCCCGCTGGTGCTGGTGACCCCGGCCACCTGGCCTTTGGCATTGACGGCGTCGCAGTTGATGGTGCCGTAGAAGTGGTCCGGGTCGAGCAAGCCCTCCGCCACCATGGCCAGCGCCGCGCGGCGCCCGGCGGCAGCGCGCCCCTTGGGCCCCGGGTAATGCTCCCGGTCGGTCCGGCGCTTCCATTCGAGCCAGAGCCGGCGCGACTTTTCGGTATTCAAGTCCGCTTCGATCTTGAACCCGAGGTTGCGGGCGAACCGCTGAGCGTCTTTGCCGGCCAACAGGTGGTTGTCGGTCTCTTCCATGACCTTCATGGCCACCAACGACGGGGTGCGGACGCCCTCGAGGCAGGCGACGGCGCCGGCGCGCTTGAGCGGGCCGTGCATCACCGACGCGTCCAGTTGCACCACCCCTTCCGCGTTAGGCAACCCGCCGTATCCCACGCTCGTATCCTCCGGGTCCAGTTCCACGATGTTCACGCCGGCGACGAGCGCATCGAGCACGTCCGCCCCGGCGGTGATCATCTGGAAGGCCTTGGCCACGCACGTCAGGCCCGTCGGGTCTTGCGATTTATTCCCGTTGGCCGCCGAGAGCACCAGCGGTTTGGGGTGGCGTTTAAGGGCCGCCGGCGCCTGGGCCAGGAGCGATGGACCGGCCAGCGCGCCCAACCCGGCGGCGGCCACGAATTTCCGGCGGTTAATCTGTTTGTGCATAGTCGGCTTCCTCTTGGTTTTCAAATGTTGAGCCATTCCAGGCCGAGGATGTTCGGGTTTCCCGCCCGGAGCGCGGCCAGGAGTTCGGCGCCGGGCTCCTGGTCGAGTTGGATGCGGCAACTGGCGGCGGCGGCCCCATCGAAGATGAGGTTCTGCACCTCCTCGATGTTGATGCCGGCGCGGCGAACCTGGTCCATGACAAAGGCCAGGACCCCGACGCGGTCATAGTGCCGGACCAGGAGTTGCCCCTTGGCGGGCGTGCGCGTAGCGAGGTTCACGCAGTTGAGGACCGCCCCGGTCTTGACGAAGGTCTGGATGATGCGCAGGGCCTCCTCGGCGATAGCCTCCTGCGCTTGCTCGGTCGAGGCGCCGATGTGATGGGTGCCATAAAAATTGGGCAGGGACAGGATGGCGTCGCTAAACTCGGCAGTGGACGCCGCCGGCTCCGGGTCGAAGACGTCCAACCCGGCGCGGAGTTTGCCGGCGGCAAGGGCGGCGCTCAAGGCGGGCTGGTCCACGACCTCCCCGCGGGCGGTGTTGATGAGGATGGCGTTGGGTTTCATCAGGGCGAGGCGCTGGGCGTTTGCGAGCCGGCGCGTCTCCGGTTTGAGCGCCACGTGCAGCGTCACGATGTCCGCCCGCCGGAAGACTTCGTCCAGTTCGCCGCAGCGTTCCACGCCCAGTTCGCGCGCCAGGCCGGGGGTCAGTGAGCGCGACCAGGCCAGGACCTGCAATCCAAAGGCGTGCGCCCGGCGGATGACCTCGCGCCCGATCTGCCCGGTCCCGATGACCCCGAGGGTCTTGCCAAAGACCCCGTCCGCCTTCGAGAATTCCTTCTTGTTCCACTTGCGCGCGCGCAGGGCGGCCACGTTGTCGGGGATGCGGCGGTCCAGGGCCAGCAGCAGCGCAAAGACGAGTTCGGCCACGGCGACGGAGTTTTTTCCCGGGCAGTTGCTGACGAAGATGCCTCGAGCGTTGGCCGCCTTGACATCGATGGTGTTCACGCCCGCCCCGGCCCGCAGGACCAGGGCCAGTTGCTCCCCGGCGCGCAGGGTCTCGCCGGTCACCGGCTTGCCGCGCACGACCAATATCTTGAACGGGCCGATGAGCCGGGGCAGGTCCTCGGCCTTGACACCGGGTTCATAAGCCACTTCACAACCGAGCTTGGCCAGGCGGCCCAGGTGGCTTTCCGGGAATTTCTCAGCCACGAGCGTTTTCATATCAGAAAACCCGGGTCAGGCCTTCTCGTCTCGAGGGTACTTGAAGATCAGGCCGGCCCGGGGCCCTCTCCCGTTCGATGCCCGCGAGCGTGGCGGGGAAGCAGGTGAGCATCGCGGCGGTGGAGGCGGCGCCTTCGGGGAATGTGCGTCTCTTCATGACAGGAGTTTCGACGGCTCGCCGGGATTCCTATTCAAACCGGCTTGTGCCTGGGCGTGGGCATCAAGACCGCGCGAGCACGCCCTTTCCAAGGCCGGCAGGATAGGCGATAGTCCTTTCGCCATGAAACTTTCACGCCGAACAAGGTGGCCCGGGTTAACGACGCTCTTTGGCGGCAAATTCGATCCGCCATTGCACTGCTTCCGTGCGGCCCTGGAAACTGACCGACAGCAGGTTCCCGGTTTGCCCTTGGCGCACAGGGACTTCGCCCCCTGGCTTGGCGGTGGCGCGCGCCTTGGGGGTCCCCGTCTTGTCCGGAACATAGACGAAGAGCGCGTAGGGCGCGCCGGGCACGGTTTCGGAGGAGCCCTCGAGCGCGTTTTGCGATGCGTTCCAAGCCAGCTCCTGCACGGAATAGGCGCCGGTGATATGCCGTGAAGTGCCAATCAACTGCGGGTGGTTCAACCAGGGATGAACCAGTATCACTCGAGTGTCGTGCCCTTCAACCTCGACTGAAATCCGGTCTTGAAAGACGCCCAGGAGCTTCTGGTTCCAGAAGTCGAACGCGATAAAGCTCGAGCCGGGATTCAGCCCGAGCTTATCGGCGAAGGAAACACTTTTGGTTACGGCGGCGCTCCGCCAATTGGGCAGCGCCACCACGTCGTAAAGGCCGGATTTGGCATTGACCTTGAGATCGAGCAGCTCCGGGTAATTGTGGATGTAATCATCGGCGCGGACGCGCTTGAAAGTGTCCCACTCGATGTCGGCGCCGCGGCTGAACAGGTCCACCGGCAGGATCGGCATGGTGGGCAAGGTCCGCTGCAGGAGCGGGAGCCTCTGGGCAGGCAACTCAGGCATTACCCCGGCCAGAGGATAAGCCACCCCGCTGAGGGCCACCAGGCTCACCAGGGTCCGCGCCTCGGCCAGCGTCACGCCGAAGCCAATCATGGGGTCCTCCCGCGTGCGCGCCGTGTCCACGACTTCAGCGGGCCGTTTCCGCTTGGCCTCTTCCACGGTCATCGGCTCTCCCAATTCCAAGCCCTCGCCCGGCATGACATAGACGACAATCCGGTTCAGGAATGCGTTGGCGTTGATGGAACTGAACAGCGCGTGCATGCCGTGCCAGTTGTTGTAGAGGTCCTCGCCGTTGAAATAGGAGTTGAAGAAGCCCAGGCCGTTGAGCGGTGTGCCGGCGGGACAACCCTCGACGAACGTCTTGGGGCCTATGACCGCGCGAATCACCTCCAGCCGATGGCGGTAAGCGGCAATGGGGTCCGCGCCCGGGTCATAGAGCCGTTCCCGGGCCACCGCCGGGACGTATTTGGGCAGGGCGTGTTCGCCGTCGAACTTGTAATACTCGAATCCCCATCCGCCCAACGTGGTGAAGAGCCCCTTGAGGAAATCAAGGACCTCGGGCCGGGTTGAATCCAGCGCCGGGGTCCCGTAGTCGAGGATCAGCTTGCCCTGCTTGTCTCGCAAATACCAGTCGGGATGCGCCTCGACCGCCCCGGCATAAGCATTGGGCACGAGCCACAAACCCGGATGGAGGCCCTTTGACTTTATGTGGTCCGCCAGCCACTTCGGGCCGTGAGGGAATTTCTTCAGGTCCCAGCTCTCGATCCAGGAGTGGCCTTCTTTCAAGCCCCGGTCGTAGCCGTCATCGAGTTGGACATACTGGAAGCCGTAGGGCTTGAGATGCTGCGCCAGCCAGTCCGTGTTTTCCACCACCTCCTGCTCGTTGACGGCCCCGTAGTAACTCGTCCAACTGCACCACGACATCGGCGGCCTGGGAAACGGCCCCTCATCGAAGGGGACGTAAATCGGCACGCCCAGGGTCTTGGTATAATACTGCGGTGTTAAGCGTATTTGCGCGCTTCCCCAGAGCGGCAGGGTCAGCCCCAGCCGCTCCTCACCCGGGTCGCCATTCAACAATTGGGCCTGGTCCGGAAACAGGATTGCGGTGTCGGTCGCGCGGTCAAAGAGGCTATGGAAGATCGAACCGGAAACCTTGCCCAGGGCGAAGTACATGCATTCCGGGTTCTGCCGGGGAAGGCGAGACGGGTTTCGAGTGATGCTGCCGCCGTAACTGCCGGCGACCTCGCCGGTTCCCTTCCATTGGACCGGCACTCCTTCCGGGTCGAGGAACCGGGCGGTCACGCGGTCTTTTGAAACGGGAACCCGGGCTGTCAGGACCGCGCCCGGCGCGGTGCACGAGACCGTCAGGACCGAAGCGCCCATTTCAAAAAGCCAGGCGCTCTGCGGCTCGGCGGTGCGGATCAGCAGCCGATTGGAATCCCCTTTGCCGATGGACCAGGCTCGGAAGGGCCTTAGCCCCTGGGGCGTCTGAAGGTTGAGCTGCACATGGGTCAGCAGGACTCCCAAGGTGGCATGCGCTATCCCCAACCCGCCCGCGATAGGGTCCGCAGTCAGGTCCCAGCCCTCGTGAGAGACTCGGACCGTCTGCGGAGCGTCTCTGCCGGTGTTCATCTGGGCCGACACCGGGGCCGCCGGCAGCGGGAGAATCATGATCGCCAGGCACAGCAATTCCTGTCCGACGGAGCCTCGCATTTTCATTGTCTCCCTTTCTTATACGGTATTCCAGCATGGACACAAAGAGCGATTTCGCCCAAAGTGACCTGGCTCCTTGACCGGCGCTCGTCGCTCGGCTACATAATGAGCCTATGCGGCCGCTTGGAGCAGGCAAAGCACTGGCTCCAGGCCACGTTCGAGATCGACCACGCCCGCCGGCTCAAGCCGATGGCGCTGAAAGACCCGGACCTGGAGCCGTTGTGGAAGGAGATTGGCAGCTTCTGAATATCCTGCCCTGGCGGTCGAGCAAGCCCTACAGGTCGCGCCCGGAGAGGCCGTCCACGGTGAGGTTGATATCGGGGAAAGTGTCTCCGGCGGGCCGAATCGCCTTCGCTGCCAGGTAGCTCGCGTGGCCATCGACAAAACCGTAATTGCGCTTGCCGCGCCAGTCCCACCAGTCCGCCTGGACGGACGCATGGGAGCTGAGCCATTCCGCCACTAACCCCTTCTGCGCCGGGAAACGGGCCTCGGCGGCTCTGCGCGACAGGCATGGAAACGAATTGCTTTGATAAAGGTCCGGGAGACTCATCGCATTTATGGCCGCGTCGGAATAATAGGAGGCTGCCGTGTAACCGTAAGACGTGCTGTCGAAGTTGGTAATCGCTTCGGGGTCGCTCGGGCAGATCAAGACGCCGGGCGTAAAATTCGTCGAGAGGTCGGGATTATTGGCGGCGGTTTCCGAGCCGGAAAACGCCAGGTACGGCTGCACGACCCACCGCCAGCACCGCCCCATCCACAGGAACGGATCGCCCGTGTTCGGCAGGCAATCCTGTTGGTCTGAGCAGTAGAGCGCGAACGCCACCCCAATCTGCCGCAGGTTGCTGGCGCAACACGTCCGCCTGGCCGACCCTTTCGCCTTGGCCAACGCGGACAGGAGCATCGCCGCCAGCAGGCTGATGATGGCGATGACGACGAGCAGTTCGACCAGCGTGAACGCGCGCATCGCGCGTGGCGCCAGGCGGACCCTGTTTCGGAAACGGCCGGAGATCGCAGGCATCGACGCCCAATTTAGCGCGCCCCCTTTCTTCCGTCAACATGATTAGTGTCATAGGTTGACGCAAGGCAGGGCTGCCCTGAAGCCAGACGCTCGGAGCGCTTTGGGGCGCCGAGCCTCACGGCATTATGGGGTGAACGCCGAAAAAGTCAGGCCCCTGGTCAGGTCTTCATCCGTAAGGTCACCTTGTCGCCGATTTTCAACCCGAACCGACGGGCCGCTGAACCTCCGTTGACCGCAATTTCCAGAAAATCGCTCGAACCAAACACCGCCACGGGCCGGCCGACCGGAACAGCGCCATAGAACTCCCCCAAGCCGCAGCGCACCTTCCGTTGGCCCATAATCTCACACACGCACGCCCTTTCGCGGGAGACCAATTCCGCTCCGATGTTCGTAATCGCGTTGCCAAAGCGGTCAATGCAGACGATCTCACCCCAAGCCTCTCCGCGTTGTTTCGTTGCTTGCGGCCAGGGCAGGCGGACGTAATCTCTCAACTCACGACCGAGCCGTGACGCGCGCAGGCCCCGGCTCAGATGAGCGGCCACGGGCGCGAAGATGTCGCGCCCGTGAAACGTCCGGCTGACCGGCGCGAGAAAATACTCCGGATTCTCCAGCAACCGGATCGTCTTGATTTCTTCAAGCCCCAACGCCCAAGAGAGCACGCCGTTGTCCGGACCGACGAAAAAGTGGTTCGCGCTGCGCACGGCGATGGCCCGCCGCCGGCTGCCCACGCCGGGATCAACCACCGCCACGTGCACAGTACCTCTTGGAAAAAACCGGCAACTGGCCATCAACGCGAACGCCCCGGCGCGAATGTCACCCGGTGGAATCCCATGCGTGATGTCCACCACGTTCGCGCGGGGGTGGATGCCCAGAATGACAGCCCTCATTGTGCCAACGAACCAGTCGCCCAAGCCGAAATCGGTAGTCAGGGTGATCGCGCGCATGAGCAAACTCTATGCTCGAACAAGCCGGACGCAACGCCTAATCCCTCGTCATTATTCGCATCCTGTCACCCGCCATATCAGTTCCTCTTCTGGCCGTGCGGAGGGCTCCCCACGAGGCAGCACTGGGAAGTCACTGCGGGCCTGTCTGGGACGCCAAGGGCGTCCTGCAAGGCCCGGGGAAAGGAGGAGCGATGAAGGCGCTATTTTCGGTCGGCCCCTTCGATCCTGACGACCTTGACCTCGCAGACGGCGTGATCCGCCCAGAACGTGAGGGCGTACTTGCCGATTACCTTGATCTGAACGGGCCTGTCGGTTTCATCCCTCTCCTCGTAGTCTCCCATCTGATACGGGTCGGCACAAAGGCTATCGACGAAGGAGAGGATTCGGTTCCGGTCCTGGGCCGAAGGCCGGCGAAGGGAGAGCACTTCGTGCGTGATGAGAACCTTGTACGGTCTCATCCGCTAATCCTTCCAGCGTTCTCGCAATTGGTCCAGGGAGACCCAATGGGCGGGATCACGGTCATCGATGCGGCGGCGGAGGTCCCCTCGGAACTCGGGGTCGCGCAGGTGCCGGAGGTGGGTCAGGTACGCGGCCAAGTGGTCCTGCTGGTCCTGCGGCATCACGGCCAGTTCTTCCTTCATCTTTTCCAGCGTCATACTGGTCGTAATTTATCCGGGAGCCCTTCCAAACGCAAGGGAAGCATTCGAGGCGTTCTTAAGCCGGCAATCTCGATCCTGCTGGCCTGGCCAGCGGCGGAGCCTGCCCAGGGCCCGTCGCTCCGCTTCACGGACGGCGAGGCCCACCGTTGGAGCGCAAACCGGCCAGGCGAGGCCGGGAGCCAGCGGAACGCCATCCCGGCCCGGTGCGCGGATGCCCGGAGCGCGATGGGGTTTGGGTTGGGACGCTCGCGCGTTCGCTCCGGCGCTTTGGCCAACCCCGCGCCCGTCCATTCTGACGTGTCACCGCCACACCGTTGCGTTCTCGCGGACGAAGGCCTCGAAGGTGCGCGGCCTTTTGCCTGTGACCGTTTCGACATCCTTGGTCACTGCCGCCGTGTAGCCTGCCCTAACAGCGCCGTAGAGCACGCCGATGTATCGGACCGCGCCTTCCGGCAGGCCGCTCTCGCGCATCCCCTGGAGCATCGCCTCTTCGGTCAACGGATGATAGCCGATCGGTTTCCCGATGACCTTGGAGAGGATACTCGCAGCCGTCGCGTGATCCAGGGCCTCGGGGCCGGTCAAGTTGTATGCCTTTCCGAACAGGCCCTTCTGGAACGCGCTCACGGCGACCTCCGCGATGTCGGCGACCGAAATGAAACTCGTCTTGCCGTCGCCAGCCGCGAGCCAAATGGCGCCTTTCTTGACCATCGGCGCCAGGAACCCGGTGGAAAAGTTCTCCATGAAGAAGTTGGGCCGCAAGATGGTGTAGTTGACGCCAGCAGCCATCAGGCGCCTTTCAATCTGGCGTAGCGGCGCCTGTTCCACGGCGTCCACCCCGAGGGCGGATATGAAGACGACGTGGCGGACGCCGAGCGCCTTGGCTCTGTCGATGAGCGGGTTCAACTTCGCGGGCGCGTCCGAGTCCAGGGGCGGGGCCAGCAGGAACAGACCCTCGGCGCCGCTCATCGCCGGGGCGAAGGTCGCCGGCTCTTGGTAGTCGAACCGGATCGTCTCCACGCCTGCGGGGAACACCGCCTTGGCCAAGGTCCGTGCCGTTGCTTTGATCTTGAAGCCTTTTGCCGACAGCGAGGCTACGACTGCGCGGCCAAGGTTACCCGTGGCTCCCGTGATCAGTATTGTATTCATCTCGTTTCCTTTGTTTATGCTCCGTTTCTGTTTTTTCCAGCCGCCACGACATCCCGGAGCACGTCCGCGATGGTGCTCTGGGCCAGTTCCTCCTCCATCGCGGCCTGGGCCTTCCGGTAATGCCCCAGCAGCCCGCGCTGGATGTTCCGTCCCACAGGACAGCGCGGGTTCGGGTGCTTGCTGTGGAACGCAAACACCGTGATAGTTACTATACCGTTCCTGTCAACTGCTTTTAGTGCGAGGCCGCAGGGACAAAACGCTCCCGCCCCGGAGAGCAACCCTGGCTCGGCCAGACCGAGAGTAAGCGGAACGCCTTCCAGGCGCACTCGGCGGTCGGTTGAAGCAGAGGGGGTTTTTACGCGGCTCTGGCGAGTGAATTTGACTGCCGCAGCAGCGCCAGCGGTTTCCTGGCGCTCGCGCTTCAAGTCGTCGCTTGCCATTTCCACTTGCGCCGGCGCGTCGGCGATACGATCAATGGCCTTTGTGGCGCACACTGGTGTGGACGAATCCCTTGCTGATTGCTTTATGCCAGCGGCAGGAAAGGTTTTGGCACGGCTGGTATAAGCGCGCACCACGCTAGCCGGGAGCATTGCTCTTCCTGGAGTCCCATGGCAGGGTCAGCAAAGCCCAGGTTTGCGCGAGGGTAAGGTGGTTCGCCGAAACCAGGTTCAAGCGCGACTGTCCGGCGGAATACGCCGAGGGGAAGGCGGCGGGGCCGAAGCGCCGGACGTTCGTGTTCGTCAACAACCGCCTGGAGGGGAATGCGATTCCCACCATCCCCGCCATGATTGAGGCTGGTTGATGCCTGCCCGCGCCTCACGGCCAGCGCAGGCGGTAGAAACGGGTCGGATAATTCGTCCACTGCGAATCGCTGAAATAAAGGGAGCCGCTGGTCAGGGTGTTTGTGGTCAATGGGGTCCAGGTGGGATTGACGAGGCTGGGGCTGGCTTCGACCACGACGGTAAAGTTGTTCGTGGCAGTGATGTTGAAGCCGAAGCGGTTGGTTTTCACGCCGAACCTGGCACCGGTGGTCAGCACCTGCGGGTTCCACAGCACGGCTGGACGGCCACCGAAGACCGGTCCCCAGCCCGTGGTCCCTGGCAAGTAATAGATCGTCGCGGGGTCGAAGGGGTATCCGTAACCGCCGAACACCCAGAAACAAGAGCTGAGGGCATTACCCTTGAAATAGACGCTGGTCAGGCTGAAGCAGTATAGGAAGGCACACTCCCCGATGCTGGTGACGCTGCTGGGAATCGTCACGCTGGTCAGGCTGGAGCAGTATTCAAACGCATTGGTCCCGATGCTGGTGACGCTGTTGGGGATGGTAACGCTGGTCAGGTTGGTGCAGTCATAGAACGCCTTCGTCCCGATGCTGGTGACGCTGTCGGGAATCGTGATGCTGGCCAGGCTGGCGCAGTCCAGGAACGCCTGGTCCGCAATGCTGGCGACGCTGTTGGGAATCGCAACGCTGGTCAGTCGGGTGCAATCATAGAACGCCAAGTCCCCGATGCTGGTGACGCTGTTGGGAATCGCAACGCTAGTCAGTCGGGTGCAGAATCCAAACGCACCGTCCCCGATGTTGGTGACGCTGTTGGGAATCGTGATGCTGGTCAGGCCGCTGCCATAGAACGCATAGTCCGCTATGCTGGTGACGTTGTCGGGGATGGTGATGTTGGCTAGGCCGGCGCAGTATTCGAATGCCTCGGGCGGGATGCTGGTGACGCTGTTGGGAATCGTAACGCTGGTCAGGCTGGCGCAAAATCCAAACGGACCGGCCCCGATGTTGGTGACGCTGTTGGGAATCGTGATGCTGGTCAGGCTGGTGTGATCGAATGCCCCGTCCCCGATGCTGGTGACGCTGTCGGGGATGGTGATGTTGGCCAGGCTGGCGCAGTATCCGAATGCCCCGTTCCCGAGGGTGGTGACGCTGTCGCCTATCGTAACATTGGCCAGGCTGGTGCAATATTCAAACGCACCGTCCGCGATGTTGGTGACGTTGTTGGGAATCGCGATGCCGGTCAGGCTGGCGCAGCCATAAAACGCCATGTCCCCGATGCTGGTGACGCTGTCGCCTATTGTAACATTGCTCAGGCTGCCGCACCATTTGAACACCTCGGTCCCGATGCTGGTGACACCGTTGCCTATCGTGACGCTGGTCACGCTGGTGCAGTTTTCGAACGTATAGTCCCCTATGTTGGTGACGCAGTTCGGGATCGTCACGCTGCTCATGCCGCCGCAGTCCTGAAAGGCCGCCTCGCCGATAGCGGTGACCGGCAGGCCGTTGGCCGTGTCTGGAATTTTGTCTGGAATGGTCACCGCGCCGCCGGGACCGGTGTAGCCCGCGATGGTGATCGCGCCGTTAGCGGTCCAGTAAGCCCAGATGCCGTAGCTGTTCGTGTATGATTGGGCTTCCACCACGGCAGGCAGCGCCAACAGCAAAAGCAGCGGCAGCAGCCTCGTGGCGCAGGCAGTCGTTAAACACCCGGCCATCGCCTTCGGACAAGTGATTCTCGGAACGGGGGTTTGTGTTTTCATAGTTCCCTCCTGGAATTTGACCGCCGTCATTGATACATGCGGAATCTGGCGGGAAAGGGCATGGAGGAATTTCATAAATCTCTCGTGATGGGGGTCTCAGGAAAGAGGGTCGGGATTTCCGGCCAGCCAGCCGTGGTTGAGGCCTCGCGCTCCAAGGCCACGTTCCGAAGGACGCCAGGGCCGGAAGCAGATGCAGTTCATCCTCCCCTGCGGGTGATTTCAGAAAAATCGCCCAACCTCCCCAACCCCTGAATGGGCTGCTCATGTGACCCAAAGTCCCAGTTTCCTGCACACGGGCCGCTGGCCGACAGAAGCGAGCCAGCGGCCCGTGGCAGAAACAGTAGTCTCAACCCAGCGGCCAATAAAAGCAAGCCTAATTGTCAGCCAAAAGCCGACCACGAACAGAACCGCCACCGCCAGGGTGAACAGCCACAGGAACAAGCTCTGTCTGCCTGGACGCAACCAGCCCACGCTCCGGCGCAAAGCCGGGATGACCGCCACGACCCTCGGCCTCGGCTTCCGCTCGGACGGCGCCTTCAATGCGCTCCGGGCTGTCGGGGGACTGGGAGTCTATGGCCATATTCGAAGAATTAGGCATCCGAAGGTCCGTTTGGCCCTTTTTGCTCTCTCTGGGACCCGTTGAACTAAATCCGGCTTGCGCCGGGCAAGCACCGAGGCCAAGGCCCAGCGCATCATTGCCGGGGAGCTCAAGGCAGCATCACGCGATAAAAGCGCGGGTTCCCTCTGCCAGCGTCATGGAACAGCACCGTTCCACTCCCAACAGTCTGGTTTGTGGCGGTGACCGTCCAAGTCGCCAGGTCGGTGCTGGCGAGCAATCTGCAGGATTGCCACAGCACTCCGGACGCCAGTATATCCACGCCGCCTCCCGGCGCCGAGCTAACGTGCAAGACCGGCGGTGGTGGCCAGTACTCGAAGGCGCCGACGTCGGCGGCCGACCCAAATCTCCCGAAGCCGCGTTGATCGGTTAGCGGCGCCGCAGAAGAGTCGCCCATATCAATGGCCGGGCTTCCGGGCAACAACGCCATTGTCAGAAAACACGCAGTTCTGGAGCCGAACCCGTCCGCTCTCGTTGCAGATCGCACCCCCGCGCGCAGGCACAGGGGAGGGGTCTTCCATTGCTTGGACAACGTTGCCTGAGAAAGCGCAGTTTGTGGCATTGAGCGTGCCTGACAGGTTATAGATGGCTCCTCCCGACCACCGGGTGCATACGTTCGTCCACAAGAGCACGTCTTGAAGGTTGACGATGCCTGAGTCGTTGAAAACAGCTCCGCCCTGCTGACCCCAACCGTCGGCGAGGGTCGTAGGTGCTTTCATCCAGGGAAAGGACCGTTTTGGTCCGGGTCGCTGATAGCTGATATGGTAAGCACTCGACACCTGCTCGCCCAAGCCCAGCTCACAAGCTCCACTGCCAATTTCATAGACAACCGTCCATTCAACAACACCGCCTCGAAACCAGCAAACCCTCAAAGCCCATCGCTGACTTCCGCTCGGCGACCACCCGACTTCACCAGAAATCCAGGAAGGTGTCAATCACAATCTCTTAAAACCTTTTTGCGCCTCCACCCTACTCGATGCCCTTTGCGTGAGGCCTCACGCCGGGGACTGGGCACGAAAAAGCGCCCGTCACCGGCAGCCTGCGAAGGCTGCCCTAGGAGGCCCAGGCGCCTACTTCCATGTGAAGGTGCCGGTGTAAATCCACTGGAACGCGCCGGAGCTGTCAAAGTCGGTTTCGATCATGGAGCCGGCGGTAGTGCTCGTAAAGGTCAACTCCAGATAGCCGGTGTCGGTGCTGCCGCCGCTGTTGGTGATGACGACCATCGCGCCCACCGGGCTGTATTGTGCATAGGTGTAATCGCCCGATTTGTTCTGGCCGTTTCCCGTGAGCGTGAACGTCCCGTCGGTGTTGAACTTCGCCGTTCCTCCGGATGAACTGGTGACGGTCTTGCCAGCCACCGAGGTGGGCGCCAGGTTCTGCGCGGGCGTAAGGTGCATGGTGCCGGCGCCAATGCCGCCGTCGCTGTTGGTGGAGTTGAACGTCGCATGTTGGCTGTCGGTAAAAGTGAGACCCACGAAGCTGGCATTCGTATTGTCTGGCGGCGCGGTGGGCGTGACCGTCAGCAGCGCCGTGTTGGTGCTCAGCCTGGCGTACGTATAATTGCCGACGCTGTTGTTGTCCTCGTTCGTGCCGGGACCCATGCTCTGGCTGAAAGTGCTGGCGCCGAAGCTTATCGTAAAGCCGGTTGTGTCGTTCGTCGGGGTTACCTCTGCCGACAGCCCGGACAAGGAGGCTGGGGCCAAGTCACCGCCGGTCGGACCGATGACCGAACCGGTATAGGTGAATTTCACGGTGTTGGTGAGCGATTTGTTTCCGGCCGCGTCCTGGGCGTAGGCCTGGAGAGTGTTGTTGGACTGGCTGAGCGTCACGCTTGCCGTCCAGTTGCTATAGCCGTTGGCGGTCTCGGCCTGGCTCCAGCCGGCACCGTTGAGCTGACAGAATACCGAGGCCACACCGACATTGTCGCTGGCCTTGCCGGTCACGGTCAGCGGCTCCGCGGTCACTTTTGCATTGGCTTTGGGAGACAGGATGGCCAACACCGGGCGCTGCACATCCACAAAATTGGCCGTGAACGACAAGTTCGGGGCCATCAGGAACTTCAGCGTTGGGTTGTTGGTCGAACCGCCGGACCAGGACCAATCGCTGAAGGCAAATCCTTTGTCGGCTTTTGCCGTCATGCTGTAATCGTTGCCGATGTCCAACCATTTCCCGCTGTAGTTGGGAGTCACTGTGCCGGGTGTCACCATGCCAACACGCGCGATTTGCACCTCCACCGGCGCTGTTAATATATAAACACACTTCACGGTCTTAGTGGGTGAGACGCTGCCGCTAGTGTCCGTAGCGTAGGCGCTGATTGTATTCGTGCCCGGGTTCAGAGAAACGCTTGCAGTCCAGTGGGTCCAAGAGTTAGTGGTGGTAGCAAGCGTCCAACTGCCGCCGTTCAGTTGATAATAGACGCCGTCCACAGCCACCTTGTCCGTGACCGTGCCCGTGACCATAAGAAGCGCGTTGGTCACGCTCTGCCCTGATGTTGGCGATGAGATGGTCAATTTGGGATTCCCCTTCACCTGCTGCGTGTAAACTCCGGCAGCCTGCGTCGTAACTCCGCCTGTGATTGTAACGGTTTCGCTCGCAGGCGTGCTCCATCCGGCAATTGGTTTAAATGTGACGGTCAGATCGCCAACTTGAAGATTGTTGAGTGTTGCCCCACTCTTTTGATAACCGCTTCCATCTACCTGCCACGCAGCCCCAGCGCTGACTGCCGCAGGTGGGGCGATGGTGAGCTGTAACGACCCGTTCGTTGAATTCGGGATTGCGCTGTTTGTGACACTGAAATTGCCGGCCCACATTTGGCCCTCGGAAATGGGCCCGTAGAAAGTATCCGCCACAATCGCGAACGAGAAGGTGCTGCTTGCCGTCATGCCGGGTGACATTTCACTCACAGTAATCGAATCCAGTTCTGTCCAGCCCGAGCCGGAGCCAGTGGGGTCGTAGTAGGCCTCAATGGTCTGGCTCGCTGGCTTATAAAGCAAGCGAAGGCCGAAAAGTGTGTTTTTCGTACAGGGAACGACGACTGGGTTTGTATCGCTGCTGGGGGAGTGCAGGACCGTACCGAATGACGAGCCGCCGCTATGCTGGCCCATGCCCACGCCAAACATATAAAATTGGCCGCTTCCTTGGCCGCTTCCCCCTGCCCATGCTTCCGTATCCAGAACGCCCAAATACAGACTTGAGCCGCCATCGCCGTGGGGCACAGTGTTATGCCCCAGAATGTCAACCATCCACCCATCGGCCACGGTCGGTGTCCCATTCCACACCATCCAAGCCCGCTCATGGTCTGTAGTTGAGGTGGGGTCAAGAAAGCTTGCATGGCCATTCGTGACTTGGATTGTCATCTGCCCAAGCGCTTGTTGGAGAAACGTCCAGTTGGTCGAGGAATAGATGGCCGATGAAAAGCCGTCTGTCCCGACCCAAGAGGCGCCGTAGGTAAAGCCGGCTTGCGTCATCAGACCCGCCGCGATCGTGAGAATCCCGAGAAGGGATTTTGTTGCTGTCATAACCATTATGTGACGATTCAACCTATGGATTTGATGAGCCATAATTTCTGCTCCTATGAGTGTGTTTGTTTTACTGATAGGAATTTGCTTTTTTGCCGCCCCGCCGGTTATCGAGCGTGCGCGGGTGAGGAGGAACTGGTTTTCGGTCGTACTCATGTTGAGAAGGGCTTCTTGGCGGCCAGTTGATTTAATTAACGCTGATCGCCTGAGGGTTTCCCGGTTTCTGGAATAAGGGAAGGATAGGTGACTTCGGTGGACGCCAGAATCTATTGCCAGCCATTGGTATAAACTCCCGACTGGCGAGCATTCGATACATGCTCGCCCACCGCAGACCTGTCAATTTCCACTGCCAATTTCATAAACAACCGGCCACCCAGCAGCACCACCAAACCAGCAAACCCTCAAAGCCCATCGCTGACTTCCGCTCGGTGACCACCCGACTTCACCAGAAATCCAGGAAGGTGTCGAGAGAAATCCTTTCGCAGGTCTTCGTGGGTTCGTGGGCTTCCGGATTGTAATCGCCATAAGCTTGGCAGCCTCCTTCAATAATACTGGCGGATGTAGTCGTAGGCGCGGTCGAACAACTCCTGCTCGCGGTGGAGTTGATATTTCAGCAACGTGCTGCGGAGCGCCCGCTTGACCTCGCGCTCGCCGCCCGTGGTTTGCTGCCAGCCGTCGAACCGCACCGCCCGGACGATGGCGTCGATGTCGCCGACCACGCGCTCCACCATGACCGGCGTCTTGGTGTTCTTGGCCTCCTTGAACAACTCGGTCAGCGCGGCTTTGCCACGGTCCTGCTCCTGGGCGGGCACGACCTCCTTCTCGGCGGCGACCACATCCTTGGCCAATTCCAGCAGCAGCTTCAGGAACGCCAGGCTGGTCAGCAGGCCCTTTTCGTGGCGCTCCTTCAGCTCTTCCAGCCGCTCACCCAGGGCGATGAACTTCGGGTTCTTCGAGTGCCTGCGGATGCGGGCAATGATGTTGATTTCGACCTCCTTCACCTTCCTGGGGTCTTGGGAATCAATCATTTCCTTCAGCAGCTTCTCGTCCACGACCAGCGTGTCCAGGTTGTCCTGGACGGCCTCGACGTGGATGCTCTGGTGGATCAATTCGATGGTCTTCGCGCCCAGGGAATGCCACAGCAGCTTGCCGCTGCCGCTGGGCGGCTTGATGGACTCGTAAACCTGGCCCAGCCAGCGGTAGTCGTCCTCGTAGGGCTTGAGGCATGAATCCGGCGACAGCGCCTCCCAAACTTTGGCGAACACCGAGAAGTCCGCCGCGAAGGCGTCGCGCCTCTCGTTATTCGGCAGGCACTGCTGCGCGGCAATCAAGCCCTCGTAGCCGCTGACCTTCCGGTCCACGCCGGGGAAGTAGTCCACGCACTTTTTCCAAATCTTCGGCAACTCGGCCTTTACCTCCTCCAGGTTGGTGATGACCAGCCGGATGGATTTCTCGTCGAACATCAGCGCCCGGCCCACGTCGTCGAACACGCCCAAATAATCCACAATCAGGCCGTGGCTCTTGCCGGGGTAGGGCCGGTTCGTCCGGCAGATGGCCTGCAACAGCGTGTGGTCCTTCATCGGCTTGTCCAGATACATCGCCTGGAGGATTGGGGCGTCGAAGCCGGTCAGCAGTTTGGACGTGACGATCAGGAACTTCAGGGGATGGCCCGGATCGCGGAACTGGTCCAGCAAGCGCTCCTCGTCGTCCTTGCCGCGCTCGTAGAGGCGCTTGAATTCGGCTTCACCGCCGGCCACGGTCATGACCACGGCGCTCTCCTCGGGCGGCAGGAGTTTGTCAAATTCCTGCTTGAACAGATGGCAGGACTCGCGATCGAACGTGACCACCTGGGCCTTGAACCCGTTCGGCTCGACCTTGTTCTGGTAGTGCTCGACGATGTCCTTCACCAGCGTTCGGATGCGTTCCGGCGACTTCACCAGCACCCCCATCTTCGCCGCCATCCTGGACAGTTCCGCCGCGTCTTCCTCGGCCATGTCGCTGGTGATGTTCTGGAACGCCTCATCGATGGCCGCCTTATCAATCCGCAACTGGACCAGCCGCGCCTCGAAATGGAGCGGCAGCGTGGCCTTGTCCCGGATGGACTCCTCGAACGAATATCGGCTCATGTAGCCGTTCCGGTCCTCGGTCGCGCCGAAGGCCCAGAAGGTGTTTCGGTCGGCGCGGTTGATGGGAGTGCCGGTCAGGCCGAACAAGAAGGCATTGGGCAGCGCCTCGCGCATCTTGCGGCCCAGGCCGCCCTCCTGGGTGCGGTGCGCCTCGTCCACCATGACGATGATGTTCTTCCGGTCGTTGAGGACGCCGGGCGCCTCGGCGAACTTGTGGATGGTGGTGATGATGATCTTCCGCACGTCCTGGGCCAGCATCCGCCGCAACTCGTCCCGCGTGGCGGCGGGCACGATGTTCGGGATGTCCGCCGCGCTGAAAGTAGCCGTGATCTGCGTGTCCAGGTCAATCCGGTCCACCACGATGATGACGGTGGGGTTCTTGAGCGCCGGGTGCAGCCGCAGTTTCTGGGCGGCGAAGACCATGAGCAGTGACTTGCCCGACCCCTGGAAGTGCCAGATCAGCCCCTTCTTGATGAGGCCCACCAGCACCCGCTCCACAATCTGGTTGACGGCTTCGTATTGCTGGTAGCGGCAAATGATTTTGATTTTCCGGCGCTTCTTGTCCGTGGCGAACAACGTGAAACTGCCCAGGATGTCCAGCACCACTCCGGGCCGCAACATGCTCTCCACCGCCAGCCGCAACTCGCTCAACCCGCCGTGCTCACCCTGGTCCGAATCCCGCCAGGGCGCCCACAGGTCCAGTGGCATACGGATCGAACCGAACCGGTAGGTCTTCCCCTCGGCGCCGAAAGAGAAAACGTTCGGCACGAAGAGCGCCGGGACGTTCACTTCGTAGTCGTCGTGAATGTCGGCGGCGGCATCGACCCAACTGATGGCCGGGCGCACCGGAGTTTTGGCCTCGCCCACCACCACCGGGATGCCGTTCACCAGCAGGACCAGGTCGGGCCGGAGTTTCTTGGGTGAATACACGAACTGCTGGGTGCAAACGAACTGGTTGTTCCCCAGCGTGTCGAAGTCAACCAGCCGGACGGGCGTGTGGTCGTTGTTGGGGCCGAAGGGCATGGAACGCTCGCCGCGCAGCCAGGCGGTAAACTCCTCGTTGGCCCGGACCAGGCCCTCGCTCTGCACCGAGAGCAGGATGGCCCGGAGCTTGTAGATGACCTCGTCGGCGCGGTCGGGCTTCTCGGCAATTTCCGGGTTCAACCGGATGAGCGCCTCGCGCAGGTGCGGTTCGACCAGCACGTCGTTGGTTTCGCGGGGCAACCGGTCGGCGGGAATGAACTGCCAGCCCAGGCCCGCCGCCAAAGGTGTCAGCGACGCGCCCTTGAACAAAGGTTCGCGCAGCGCCTCGTCCTGCCTGCCGCAGAGCAGGTCGCGGACGTAATCCTCAACGCTGTTGGCTTCGTTAAACATAGTCAAGGCTCTGGAAGCAGTTTCAGCGTTAGGCTCCTGCTCAGCGCGCGACTCCTCGCGAGTTTTTCTTGAGCGACCGCTCTCGACCGATCAAACCTCACGAGCAAGTCGTCCAGTTGGGTCAGATCGCGCATCTGCAATTTCGGAATCGGAGCAAGGCGCAACTTCTCCTGAGAGATGTTCTTGGCGTCCGTGCCGTTGGCTGCCGCCTCGATATAGCGACGACAGTCGGGTAATCTCATACACTCCAGAAGGACGCGGGGCGTGGTGCAGGATGACCTCGGTAACAGTTTCAGTGTCTTATCACTCAACATCAGCCCTCGGCGGGTCTTTTCGACGATGCAGGCTCGTCCGACCCCAGACTTGAGCGCGTTTGCTCGCGTCACCAAGAAATCACCAGCTTGAACCTCAAATTCAGGTTGGAAGTCCTGAGCGTTTAGCAATTCCTTATTTTCGTCCTCATGGTATCCGTCATTCCCCACCGCGCTCACCTTCAGAACACCGAACATCGTTTCCCGCGCCGGCTCGCTCCCACACGCTGGACTCTTACCGGCTACGATGTCGTGAATCACATCGCCGATTGTGCAACCGGCAGCACCCGTCTTTGATTTCACCAAGTTTGTAAAGACGGCGCGGTTAAGGGCTGCAAGACGGTCAAGGACCGCAACAAGTGCCTCCTTTTCCTTATCCGCCGCCCGCAGAATTTCGGCAATCCGGCACTGCTCCTCTATCGGCGGGAGGGCAAATTCGTAGCGGGCCAGGTCCTGCCATTTTGTGCGCGGCGACAGCGACCCCGCCGAGGTGTCCAAGGCGTGTTGCCAGAAACTTTCGGCCCGCATGATGAACGGCAGCAACTCGGGAATCAGCCCCTCGTCCTTCGGCTGGAATACCAGGATGTCGCCGGAACAGATGCCGTCGAAATCCGCTACTGCGAGCTTGCGCTGGTAGGCCCGTCGCTTGCCGAACAACACCTGTCCCGACCGGAACCTCCGCGTAAAGGTCGTGCCGTCCTCGACGCTCGCCCACCGCTTGATGTGCAGTGACCCTGGGTCAAGGTGTTCCAAGCCAACCACCCGCTCCGTTGGCGATGCTTGCGGGTTGGCTTCCCGGTCATTAACGCACTGAACCACATCGCCGAGCCTCACTCGCCGCCAGCCCGACTTGCTGCCATTCTCCCGAACGCGAGCGCCTGTGGTTTGGTTGGGCGTCAGCACTTTCATGAGTTGGCCTCGCCCAGCGCATCCAGCAGCCGTTTCATGGATGAGCGCAAAGTCTTTGAACTGCTCTGCCATTGCTCGATGACCTTGGACAGCGGCTTCTCGCTCGCCGTAGATGCTACGCCGTTGGCGATGGGCCGGACGTAAAGCCGTATGCTCAGGTTGGCCTTGTTGGCCCGGATTTCGTCCAATGTCACGACTCGGGCGAAGCCGTCCACGTCGAGGAACTGCTGGTAGGCTTTGAGGATTTTCTGGATGTGCTCCGGTTCCAGGAAACTCCGCGACCGTTCACGGGCGACCTCGTCGACCGCGTTGATGAGCAGAATCCGGTTCCGCCGCGCCCTGGGCTTCGCCGTCCGGCAGAGGACGACGCACGCCTCCATCGGCGAGTTGTAGAAGAGGCTTGGCCCCAGGCCCAGGACGCACTCGATCTGATCCAGGTCCACCAACTTGGCCCGCATCTCCTGCTCCTCGTCGCGGAACAGGACGCCATGCGGGAACAGAATTGCGCACCGGCCCGTTTTCGGCTTCAGGCTGGCGAGGATGTGCCCGAAGAAGGCGTAGTCGGCCCGCCCCTGCGGTGGAGTGCCGAGAGAATTGCGACCGTAGCGGTCGGTTGACCAGGCGGTGCGGTCCCATTGCTTGATAGAATACGGCGGATTGGCCAGGACCACGTCGAACTGCCGGAGCCGGCCGCCGTCCGTAAACGCCGGGGCGGACAGCGTATCACCGCGCACGATTTTGAAGTCCTCGATGCCGTGCAGGAACATGTTCATCCGGGCGATGGACGAGGTCATCAGGTTCAACTCCTGCCCGCAGAGTTTGAGGGTGCGCCATTCCTTTCCGCGCCGCCTGGTTTCGGCCATGCAGGACAGCAACATGCCGCCCGTGCCGCAGGTGGGGTCGTAAATGGCATCGCCTGGCTGCGGGTCCAGCATCAACGCCATCAGGCGTACCAGGGTGCGGTTAGTGTAAAACTCGGCGGCGGTGTGGCCGCTGTCGTTGGCGAACCTGCGGATGAGGAATTCGTATGCGTTGCCCAGTTCGTCCTCGGGCACGTTGGCTATCGAGAGCGCGAGCGTGGAAAAGTGCTCCAGCAAGTCCTTGAGCATCTTGTCGGGCAGGCGCTCCGTGTTGGTCCACTGGGCGTCGCCGAAAATGCCGAACAGCGTATCGGGGTTCGACTTCTCGATGTCCCGCATGGCGTCCTGGATGCCCTTGCCGACGTTCTTGGGGCGGTTTCGCACATCCCGCCAATGAGCGCCGGACGGCGCCTGAAAACGATGGTTCTCGGCGAACGTGGCGAAGTCCACGTCGCCGCCCGACTCCTTCAGCGCCTTCTCATACTCTTCATCGTAAACGTCGCAAAGGCGCTTGAAGAACAGCAGGGGGAAAATGAATTGCTTGTAGTCGCCCGCGTCGATGGTGCCGCGCAGGAGCGTGGCCGCGCCCCACAGGTAGGACTCAAGTTGTTGCTGGGTGATGCGCTGGCTCATTTAAGTTTGTAGCGCCCAACCGTCCAGACCAGGAAATCGCAGAGGCGAGTGGAATGGCAAGTTGCCAGTTTAGGATGCTTGCGGAGGAGAGGTTTCACGATTCCGATGAAGTGAGGGTCCGTGGCCCTGCTCCTTATACGGATCTGCGATGGCGTGTGCGCGGCCCCTTCTCGAAATCCCAAGCTCGCTACGGTCAGGCCATTCATCCCGGAGGGATGAAAGAGGGTAGCCGAGGGTCGAAGCCAGGCGAGACCCCCGGAACGACGGCGTAGATGGCCTGCACCCCGGAGGGGTGCCAGAGGGGCAGCCCCGTTTTCTGGCACCCCTCCGGGGTGCCCCGGGATACCCCCCCCCAACTGACCGGGGGTCGCAGCTCCGCTTCGACCCCCGGCTACCATCTGGCAGCCCTCCGGGTTGCGAAAAGCGGCCCAGACCCGCTTGGTATCGGTCAGGCCACAGGTTGGGGTCGAATCACCTTGGGCCC
>Ga0181536_10002162_pt1 | contig 22526 bp, 13 predicted proteins | sample PEATcosm2014_Bin_41_FD_121105 | JGI IMG/M metagenome (GOLD analysis project Ga0181536, IMG submission 121105) | Peatland microbial communities from MTU Mesocosm Facility, Houghton, MI, USA - PEATcosm2014_Bin17_60_metaG | ecosystem: Environmental > Terrestrial > Soil > Wetlands > Peat | place...
GCAGCCGTCGATGCGATTTCGACTCACCGAAGTGACTTGCGCTTTCTTTGAGGGAATCTGTGAGGCGCAGCTTGGATGCCGCGAAGACCGGGGCGAGTCCGAATAGGATACCTGTGGCGAGGGCGCAAGCTAGCGTCAAGCCAAGCACCTGAAAGTCGAGCCCGAGGTGCCCCGGCAGCGATTCCGGCACGTACGATCGCAGGATGGCGGTCAGCAGGGGAACAAGCAGCAGCCCGAGCGCGCTACCGCACACAGCCAACAGCGTGCTCTCGGTGAGCATCTGCCGCACCAGGCGCGAGCGGCCGGCCCCAATGGCGGCGCGAATGGCGATTTCCTTTTCGCGCGAGACCGCTCGCGCCAGGAGCAAGTTGGCCACATTCGCGCACGCAATCAACAGGACAAGACCAACAGCACCCAACATGACATACAACGCGGGGCGAACATCGCGGGTAAGCCAATCGTGCAGGGGAATGACCCTGGCATGAGCAGCGGCATGGTAACGCGACCACGGCGGCGGATACTGGTTGTCCATGTGGCGCGCGATGACTTCCAATGCTGCCTGGGCGCGCTCCACGCTCACGCCCGGCTTCAACCGGCCGATCACGCTCACGATGCCCATCGACATGCCGGGACGCTCCGATTCTGGCCGCAAGGCGTCTGGCAGCCAAACTCCGACCCCGGCCGAGCCCGGATGGAAGAAGCGGCGCGGCATCACCCCAATCACGCTGTAACTCACCCCGTCCAGAATTATTGATCTGCCCAGAATGTTCGGGTCGCTATTGAAGTAGCCTTGCCACAGATCGTGGCTGAGGATTGCAACGTGGTTGTGCCCGGGTCGTTCTTCTCCCGACAGGAAAGTGCGCCCCCGCGCAGGTTCGATTCCCAGCACAGGGAAGAAACTCTGGGTCACATGACCGGCCAGGATGCGTTCCGGGCGCGTGCCTGCCGCGAGATTGATGCCCCGCGTAACACTGTAAGCCCCGAACTGGTCGAAGACCTTTTGCTCTTTCTCCCACGCGGCGTACTCCGGCGTGAGAACGGTGTCGCGGCCCGACTGCGGCATGAGTTCCGTTGCCCAGACCACTCTGCCTTGATCCGGATAGGGCAAGGGACGCAGCAGTACAGCGTCAATGACGGTGAAGATTGCCGTGTTCGCCCCGATGCCAAGCGCCAGCGTCGCAACTGCCACGGCGGTGAAAGCAGGATTCTTGCGGAACATTCGCAAGCCGAAGCGAACGTCCTGCCACAGCCGCTCGAGCCAGACGAGGCTCCACAATTCCCACGTTTCTTCCTTAACGCTCGTTACGTTGCCGAACTTGCGCAGGGCCGCGTAACGCGCTTCCTCAGGCGCCATGCCGCGCTCGATATTGTCCTGAATCTCGCGCTCGATGAAGTCGCGGATATCCTGATCGAGGTCCTCCATCATTCGCTTCCGGCGCCTAAACAAACGATCCCAGAGGCTCATGGCATTTCTCCTTCACTCATATCTCAGCGCGACCATAGGATCGACCTTGGTTGCTCGCCGTGCCGGAATGTAGCAGGCAAGCCAGGCTACTATCAGGAGGATTAGCGAGACGCTAACGAATGTTGCCGGGTCAGTGGGCTTGATGGCGAATAGCATGTTTTGCAGCAAGCGAGTGAGTCCAATTGACGCTCCCACGCCGATACCTGTTCCGATCAACACCGAGCGAAGTCTTTGCCCCACCACGATTTTTAGCACATCGCCACGTTTGGCCCCCAAAGCCATTCGGATGCCTATCTCATGCGTACGCTGGCTCACGGAGTAGGACACCACGCCATAGATTCCGACCGATGCCAGGATCAGCCCCAGCGCAGCGAATGCGCCTACCAGAAGCATGCTGACCCGCCGCGGTGTCATGGATTGCGTGCGCAGGTCTTCCAACGTCATCAGGTCGTGCGGGGGCTGATTTTTGTCGACGCTCGCAACCTGGCTGCGCACAGCCGAAGTCCACAACTTGGGGTTTCCGGCGGTGCGCACAAGCACGGTCATGTAGGGTTCGCTTGCCTGCGAGAAAGGAAGGTAGACCTTCGGATGTGGCTCCGCCTCTGCCGAGTCCCGAGCACTGGCCACGACCCCCACAATGGTCAGCCACTCCTTCCTGCGAACCCAGCTCACGATCCTTCCGCCAAGACATTTCCCTCCGCCGCAATAGCGGCGCGCGAAGGATTCATCGACAATCGCCGCGTTCAGTGAGGTTTCACGGTCAGCTTCCGTAAAATAGCGCCCTTCCATGAGCGGAATTCCCATCGCTCGGAAATAATCCGGACTCACCGCTGTGGTTCTTGCGTCCGGTACGTTTACAGAGTGCCCTTCGACGTTCAGAGCCGTCGTCACCGAAGTCTCGCGATTTCCCAGAGGAGGACAACTGCTGCCCGCCACCGCTTGGACGCCTTCGAGGCCCCTAATCCTATCGATCAGTTGCTGGAAGAACGCCGCTTGGACATTTGGCGTGGCATATTCGGAGGGTGTTAGGTCTACCGTCATGCTCAGGACGTTCTTTGATCTGAATCCCAAGTCGATCCCACGCACCCGCAGGAAGCTGCGGAACAGCAAGCCGCCGCCGACCAGAAGCATCATGGCTAGGGCAGTCTCGGAGATAAGGAGCAAGTCGCGGAAAAGCACGCCGGATCGAGGTTCGGAAGCGCTACGACCAGCTTCTTTGAGCACTTCATTCAACGAAATCCTAGAGGCCTGAAGCGCAGGAGCCAGGCCGAAGGCCAATCCGGTGACCAAGGCCGAGGCCAAGCAAAAGCCCAGGACACGATAGTCGAGACTGATGGGTTCCAGCGTCGGGAGGTTGGAGGAAATAAATGTGACCAGCAGGTCTTTCGCTGAGCGCGCCAACGCCAAGCCGAGCACTCCGCCCAACAGAGCCAGCAGCACGCTCTCTGTGAGGAGTTGCCGGATGATTCTCCTTCGCCCCGCGCCCACCGCCTGCCGTACCGCCATCTCTTTGTGCCGCGTTGCGGCGCGCGAGAGCAGCAGGTTGGCGACGTTGACACAGGCAATAAGGAGCAGGAAGGCCACTGCTCCCAGGAACAACAATAAGGAAAGCCGGGATTTTCCCGTAATTTGCTCTTGCCAGGTTGAGAGTGCGACACCCGTCACCCAGCCCTGTGGCCCTCCTGCCTGAGTTGATCGCAAGATTGCATTCAGGTCCGACCGCGCGGCGTCTAGGCTAATTCCGGGTCTGAGCCGGCCGATGACTCGAACAACGCCCATCGGGCCCGCCCCCGTCTCGTTCGCGATCAGCGGCACCCAAAGAGCATAATCAATTTTGGAGTCAGCGGGAATAACGAAGGACCGGGGAAGTACCCCGACCACTGTGTAAACCTTGCCGTCCAAGGTGACGCTGCTGCCGACCACAGAAACTTCGCCTCCGTATCGGCGCCTCCACAAGGCTTCACTTAGAATCACTACGGGGGGGCCACCAGGACGGTCTTCCTCGGGTAGAAACAGCCGTCCGGTTAAGGGGCGAACACCCAAAAGCGAGTAAAACGCGGAGGTAGCTAAGCCGGCAGTAATTCGCTCGGGATCCCCTCCACCCGTGAGGTTGAACCACGAATCCGTGTAGGCAGCTACCGGGTTGAGAGTACGGCTCTGATCCCTCCAGGCTGCAAACTCACTGACGCCCGCAACTGGAGCGGCACCGTATTTGTCTAAAATCTCCTGCACGTAAACCAGCTCGTCAGGGTGCGGGTAAGGCAACGGGCGCAAAAGTACCGCATTGACTACGGTGAAGATGGCCGTGGTGGCTCCGATACCCAGAGCTAGCGTAAGCACTGCCAGTGCCGTGAAGCCGGGGGTACGGAAGAGTTGGCGCGATGCGTAGCGACCGTCCTGCCAGAGTTGCTCAAGCCAGACGAAACTCCAAACTTCCCGCGTTTCTTCCTTCACCCGTGTCACGTTGCCAAACCTGCGCAGAGCTGCATAGCGTGCTTCCTCAGGCGCCATGCCGCGCCCGATGTTGTCCTGAGTCTCGCGCTCGATGAAGTCGTGGATATCCTGGTCGAGGTTTTCCATCATGCGCTTGCGGCGGCTGAACAACCGGCTCATAGCTTTCCTCCGTCACTCCTACGAAAATCCCTTGCCCACGAGACCCCTCAAGCCATTTGGGGAGCTCGTTGAAGGGTAACTACGTGACCCAGACGTTCGAGTCGTCGAACCAACGAGCGCTTCAGCGTATCCCCCTGGTTTTTGTCGAAGTAATCGACGCCGAGCTCGAAATAGTTTTGCTTGCGCTTCAGAAGGCTGTAGGCGATGACCAGGATGGCGTGTCCCACCGCCATGATAGCCCGCTTCTTGCCGCGTCGCGCCGCCAGTCTTCGGAACAGTGCCGAGAGATAGCTGTCGCGCTTGGTGGAGACCGCCCAACCGGCCTGAGACAGATGCCGACGGAGAAAGGCGCTGCCTTTCCGCATCCTCCCGCTCAGCCTTTTACCCGCGCTCTCGAAATTCCCCGGGCACATCCCAGCCCAGGAAGCCAAGTGCCCTGCCGACGGAAACTGGTCCATATTCAGTCCGATCTCGGACAACAAACCCCAGGCGGTGACCTTGTCGACACCCGGGATCGTGCAGAGCCGCTCCACTTCATCCTGAAAAGGGAGCAGGCGCTTCGCAATCTCGCTTTCCAACACAGCCATCTTCGATTCCACATGGCGGAGATCGTCCAGCATCTCTTTCAAAAGGAACCGATGGTGCTCGGTCACACGGCCTTGCAAGGCCAGCTTCAATTCCGGCCTTTTGTTGCGGAGCAGCCCTTTGGACATCTCGGCCAATTGTTCGGCATCTTCCTGGCCGCCGATGATGGCGTCCAGCATCGCTCGCCCGGAAGCTCCCAGAGCATCCGTCGCCACCGAAGCCAGTTTGATATTGGCATCCTCCAGCACCTTCTGAATCCGGTTCGCGATGCGGTTGCACTCCTGAGCCAGGCTCACCCGGTACCGCGTCAGGTCACGCAGTTCTCGGGTCGCCTGCGGCGGCACGAAGCTGCTCTTCAGCAATCCGTGCTGGAGCAATTCCGCAATCCACTCACTGTCCTTTTGGTCGGTCTTCCGGCCCGGCACGGCCTTGATGTGCTGCGCGTTGACCAATAGCACCTGTTCGAACTGGCCGTCCAGAATGTTCCATACCGGCTTCCAGTAAACGCCCGTGGACTCCATGGCCACGTGGGTCACTCCGCATTCCCGCAACCAGTCGGCTAACTTCAGCAGGTCTTGCGTGAAGGTGCTGAAGCGCCGCTTCTCCTTCCGCGTCTTGCCCTTCGCCTCGGCCCATAATACGCAGGCCGTGACGCTCTTCTTGTGCACATCTAAACCGCAACAACACGCATAAAGAACTTCCATCTTGGCTCCTCTCCGCCGCGCGGCAGAGGACGCCCGCAAGAAAAACATTCTCCTACGCGTGCTCTCCAAACTGCAGAGGCCACCCTTCGTTGTGCGTCACAGCGCCCGGACCACACTCATACGCGGGCTTGACAGCGCGCCAGAGTAACTCGGTCTCAATCGCCACGCGGCTCATCTCACCCTACCCCAAATCGCGCCAATTTTCATGCTTCGTTGTGGTCCCCGAGGGACCATGGCTCACTCATAGCGCAGCGCCACCATGGGATCGACCTTGATCGCGCGCCTTGCGGGTATGTAGCACGCGAGCAGCGCGACCATCGTGAGCAGGAGCGACACGGCGATGAACGTCAGCGGGTCACTCGGGCTAACCCCGTAAAGCAGGTTTGTCATAAGGCGCGTGAGCGCGAGTGCCCCGGCCGCGCCGATGGCGAGCCCAATCAGCGTCAGCCTGAGTCCGTGCCCCATGATCATTTTGAGGATTTCGCCCTTCTGCGCCCCGAGCGCCATCCGAACGCCGAGTTCGTGCGTTCTTCGCGCCACGTTGTAAGCCATGATTCCGTACAATCCCACGCAAGCCAGGGCGAGACCTACGATCCCAAAGAGGCCTGTAAGGGCTGAAATCAGGCGCTGTGGTCCCATCGAATTGCTCACTTGCTCCGCCAGCGTCGTAACATTGGTTATAGGCAGGTTGGCATCGATTTGGTGGATCGCCTGCCGCACTTCTCCTGTGACGCTCGTCGGGTCGCCCGCCGTTCGGATTTCGATCTCGTTGACGGAAGTCATGACCGATTCCAGTTGGAAGGCGGAGAGAAAGACCATCGGCTCCGCGGCATCACGCGGACTCGAAAACCTTGCGTCTCGGGCCACGCCGACGATTTCAAGTCCCGGCGGCACGAACTTTGGCCCCGCACTGAACCGTCTTCCGATAGGGCTGCCGCTCGGGATGAATTTCCGAACAAACGTTTCATTGGCCACCGCCACGGGAGACGATGCCGCGGTATCACGTGTGGAGATAGGGCGGCCTGCGAGGATGCTTATCCCTTCCGTATCGAAGTACCCGGGCCCTGCCACCTCCACTTGCGGGCTGACACCGCCGGCGGGAGGCGGTTGGCCCTCCACAGAAACTTCGAACCCGCCCGAACTGCCGCTCATCGGACTGTTCGTTCCGATGCTGGCTGAGCGGACCCCGGGCAGGGCGCCGACTCGATCCAGCAGCGTGCGGTAGAGGCTTGCCAGTTCGCTCGGTTTGTAGCCGGCCAGGTGCGGGTCGATGTTCACCAGCAGAACGTGCTGCGGTCGGAACCCGAGGTCCTGTTTTTCGAGATCGACCAGGCTGTGGAGCAGTAACCCTGCCGCTACGAGAAGCACCAACGAGGCGGCAATCTCAAACACCACGAGGTTTTTCCCCAGCCCCAGTCGAGTCCGATCCTCGATGCCGGGCAGTCGCCCATCCTTCAGTGCCGGAACCAGGTCCGCGCGCGCCGAGCGAAGTGCCGGGGCGAGGCCGGAAAGAATCGCGGTCAAGAGCGAAACGGCCACCGCAAAGGAGAGCACGGACAGGTCCGGCGTGACGTTCAGCGGGACCTTTGCGGCAACCACGGCCGTTAGAACGTGAACCGCCCAGGAAGCCAGAATCGCGCCCGCCGCTCCACCCGTCATCGCCAGCAGCACGCTTTCCGTGAGTATTTGCCGCACCAGTCTCCCGCGCGTTCCGCCCAGCGCCAGGCGCGTTGCCATCTCCCTCTGGCGCGCCGTCACGCGCGCCAGCATCAGGCTGGCGACGTTCGCACAGGCGATCAACAGCACTAATGCCACGATTGCAAGAAGAATGTGCAGGCGCTCGGAAGACTCATGCCGCAAATGGGAAAGCCCGCGTCCGCCCGGAGCGAGCGGCACATAAGCATGCTGGATTTGCTGCCGCTCGGCTTCGGTGATCTTCAACCCTGCGCGCCCGGTCAGATACTGGCGCAACGCGCCGTCCGCCTCCGCGCGCGCCGCTTCCAGGCTTGCGCCAGGAGCGAGGCGGCCCAACATGTTCAGCCAGTACATGTTCGGATCGGTCAGCAGAGACTTCGCCTGCGGCATCATGGTCAGGGTAAGGCGCGGCCGAAGGCTGAGCGGTATCCAGAAATCGGCTGAGTCCGCCTCCACCCTGACTCCAAAGAAACCTCGCGGCGCAACCCCCACAACGGTCATCGGCACCCCGTCAATGGCTATCGAACGCCCCACAATGGCGGGATCGCCACCCAGCCTGTCCTGCCAGTAATTGAAACTCACCACGGCAACGGGCGGCGCGGCAGGCTGGTCGTCAGCCGGCGTGAGCGTCCGGCCCATGGTAGCCCCCACTCCCAGCGCGGAAAAGAAGTTCCCGGAAACCGTTTTCCCAAGTGCCACTTCCGCAGCGCCACCCCCACCCGGACGATCCGCTCGGACCGTCAGTGTGTCAACGGCAGTTTGGAATGCGCAAATTCCGTGAAACAGCCTGCTGTGGTCGCGCACATGGAGATAAAACGGGTACGAGAAGAGCGTCTGCGGCCCTGAAGGGATGTCGGTGGTCATCGAAAGCCCATCGCCGGGACTGTCTGAGAACAACACGAGCCCGCGAGGATCGGCAACCGGCAGGTTGCGCAGCAGAACGGCGTTCGCGAGGCTGAAGATCGCCGTGTTGGCGCCAATCCCCAGCGCCAGCGTGAGCACCGCAACCACCGTCAAGCTCGGATTCTTGGCCAGCATCCGAGCCCCTTGCCGAAGGTCTTGCCATATTTGCTCAAGCCAAACCATACTCCACACCTCCCACGTGTCCTCTTTGACGCGTGTTACGTTGCCAAACTTGCGCAGGGCCGCGTAGCGCGCTTCTTCAGGCGGCATTCCGCGCTCGATGTTGTCCTGGGTCTCGCGCACGATGAAGTCGCGGATATCCTGGTCGAGGTCCTCCATCATGCGTTTGCGGCGCCTGAACAACCGGTCCCAGCGGCTCATACCGCTCCTCCGTCACTCATATCTCAGCGCCACATTCGGATCGACCTTGGCCGCGCGCCGTGCAGGCAGATAGGAGGAGGCGAGCGCCACCAGCATCACGGCGAGGGGCGTGCCGGCGATGATCCAGTTGCGGTAACTCATGTGGACGTCCTGAAAGGTGGCCGCCACCAGCCGCGGCAGCATGAGCGAAACCAGGAACCCAAAGGCGACGCCTGCGAACACCATGCGCATCGAGCCGCGTAGCACCATCAGCAGCACCTCGCGTCTACTCGCCCCCAGTGCCATGCGCACACCCACCTCGTGTATCCTCCGGCCCACAAGATAAGCGATGAGGCCGTAGATCCCCACCGCAGCCATCGCCAGTGCGATCCCGGCGAATGCGGCCATCAGTTCCGCCATAATGTTGTCTCCCTGGCCGGAGTCCTCGAGCACGCGATCCATGGTTCTGAGGTCGGTAACCGGCTGGTCCTTGTCGACGCTCCATATCGCGCCGCGCAGAGCCGAGGCGAAGGCCGCGGGCTCAGTGCGCGTGCGGACCAGGAGTCGCATCATCGGGTCGGGCCGCTGCAAGAACGGTTCGAAAACTTGAGGCCGCGGCGTCCGCTGTCCCACGTATTCGTTAACATCGCGCACCACACCGATGATCTCGTTCCATCGTCCGGTTGCCGTCGAGCCGCTTCGAGCCTCGTCAGGATGTGTGATGCCAATGTGGCGTCCCATCGGATTATCGTTGGGGAGGAACTTCTTCGCGAACTCTTCATTCACAATAGCCACCGGAACTGAGCCGGTGTTATCCGCAAGCGTGAATTCGCGGCCCTCGCGCAGCGAAATCTGCGCGGCGCGAAAATAACCGGGGCTCACCGCGAAGTAAGCTGACTGCGCCTGCTGCTCGGTCTTTGGCACCGGGCGGCCTTCAACCGCAATTCGCGCCTCGGCAGGAAATGTGTAAGGCAGGTCGGTCGAGATCGCCGCTGATTGAACCGCCGGAATGCCTGAAAGCTGGCGGAGCACGTTCTGGCTGAAAGTGGCTTGGCGCGCCGCATCCTTATAGCCGGCGCCCGTCAACGCAACGGTCGCGGTCAGCACATTGTGCGGATTCATGCCGGATTTTTCCTGCGTGTCTTCGATGAAGTTCTCGACGAACAGCCCCGCGCCCACCAGCAGGATCAACGACAGCGCAAGCTGGGCGGCCACCAGGAGGTTCTGCAAACGGTGATGCTCGAGGCCCGCAGTCGCTGATCGCGAACTTTGTTTGAGACCGGCATTCGGGTCCCGGCGGGAAATCTGAAACGCCGGCGCGAGGCCAAAGATCATCGCGGACACGGCCGAAACCGCCAGCGTGAACAGCAGTACGTTGCGATCGATGGAAAGTTGTTCGGCGAGTAGGATAGACCACTCATTCCAGTTGAATGCCCCGCGCAGAAGGTGTAGGCCCCACTCGGCGAACACAAGACCCAGACCGCCGCCGAGAAGTGCGAGCAGCAGGCACTCGGAAAGCAGTTGGCGGGCCAGGCGAAATCCGCCTGCGCCGAGCGCCGCGCGAACCGCGAATTCACGCTGGCGTGCGGCGTTGCGCGCCACCAGCAGATTGGCGACGTTGGCGCAGGCAATGACGAGGACGAATCCCACGACGGCCATCAGGAACAGCAGCGCCGTCCGGGAGTTGCTTACCTGGATGGCGAACTGCTGTACCGTCAGGACGTTCGCACCCCAGTCTTTGTTGGTTTCGGGGTTGCTCGCGGCGATCCGCTGCGCGATGGTCTCGAGTTCCGAGCGGGCCTGGGCCTCGCTCACGCCCGGCTTCAGCCGCCCGAAGACGCTGAGGCTGTGCTGCGCGCGTGCGGCACGGCTCAACTGCGCAGGCGTGAAGACGAGCGGGATCCAGAGCTTCTCGGGGAACATCCAGAAGCTCCGGAACGTATCCGGCATGACGCCGATTATTGTGTAGCTATCTCCGTTGACTTTGACCGTTCGTCCCAAAACGTGCGGATCGGCGCCGAAATGGCTCTTCCACAGATCGGCGCGCACGAGGGCCACGCGATCGTGGCCGGACTGGTCCTCACCCGGCAGGAAGGCTCGCCCCAGCAGCGGGGACACTCCGAGCACCTGAAAGTAATTCGCCGAAACCTCGCCGCTCGGCACGCGCTCCGGCTGGTTTCCGCTGCTCAGCGTGGACTGGATATCATTTTCAAACGACGAGGCCGCGGTGATTTCTGAAAACGACGTGGCCTGTGCGCGCCAGTCCAGAAAGTCAGGCGGCGAAACGGGTGACCGGCTGGCCTCGTCACCGGCCCCGACCGCCCCGACGTTTTTGCTGAACAGCATCATCAGTCCGTCAGGGTCTTTGGCGGGCGGCTTGCGCAGCAGCATTGTACTGACGACGCTGAAGATGGTGCTGTTCACGCCAATGCCGAGAGCCAGCGATAACACCGCCACCGCCGCAAATCCGGGGTTCCCCACCAGCATCCGGACCCCAAAGTGAGTGTCCTGCCAGAGTTGCTCAAGCCAATTAAAGCTCCACACGTCTCGTGTCTCCTCCTTCACTCGCACCGCATTGCCGAACTTGCGCAACGCTGCGTAATGTGCTTCTTCCGGCGGCATGCCGCGCTCGATATTGTCCTGAGTCTCGCGCTCGATGAAGTCGCGGATATCCTGGTCGAGGTCTTCCATCATACGTTTGCGGCGGCTGAACAACCGACTCATAGTTTTCCTCCCTCACTCGTAGCGCAGGGCGACCATGGGATCGACCTTTGTAGCCCGTCGGGCGGGAAGGTAGGTCGCGAGCAACGCGGCCGCCGTGAGCGCCAGCCCCGCAACGACGAACGTGAGCGGGTCTATTGGCCTGACACCGTAAAGCAGGCTCGACAAAGTGCGCACAAGTGCCAGGGCGCCGATGATCCCAATCGCTACTGCCACCATGGCCAGCTTGAATCCCTGTCCGACCACCAATCTCAGCACATCCTCCCGCCGGGCGCCCATGGCCATGCGGACGCCGATCTCGTGGGTGCGCCGGCTGACGGTGTAGGACATCACGCCGTAAAGGCCCACCACCGCCAGCGTCAAGGCGAGCGCCGCGAAGATGCTGAGCAGCACGGTGCGAAAGCGCGAGGAGGCCATCGAGTTGGATATGTGTTCCTGCATGGTGAGGAAATCGGAGAGGGGCTCGTTCCGATCCACCTGCGCCACCGCGCGTCGAACCTCAGCGCTGATCAAGGTTGGTGGCCCCTCGGTGCGGATGATCAGGAAGTCCGTCCAACTCGCGTTTTGCCGCAGGGGAAAGTAAAACTCTTCGGAGGGCTCGGCAGAAAGTCCCGCGTGCCGCGTGTCGCCGACCACCCCAACAATCTCCCGCCAGTCCGGCTGTGGCCCTGGGAGACTGACATGCTTGCCAAGCGGATTCTCACTCCCCCAATATGCGTGGGCCAGGGATTCACTGACAATCGCCACTTTCGGCGCCCCGTCACGGTCCCCATCCACAAACAAGCGTCCCGCGAGCAGCGGAATGCCCATGGTGCGGAAGTAGCTGGGGCTGACCGCTGTCAGCAGGGCGTATTTGGAATCGCCCACGGGAGGCGGCTGATGGGATTCTTCTTTCACCCCCATCTGAAAAGCCGAGGTCGCCACCGTGCCGCTGAGGGGAAGGCTGCTGGTGAAGGCGGCGCTGCGCACGCCGGGAAGCGCCGAGACGCGTTCCAGGACGCTGTCAAAAAACTCATTGCGCTTCGCCGATGCCTGGTAAACACCTTCGGCGAGGTTGACCTCTGTCGTCAATAACCGCTCGGTGTTGAATCCGGGATTGACTTGGCTTAATCGCGCAAAACTCCGAAGGAACAACCCCGCGCCAACGAGCAATACCAGCGACAGCGCCCCTTCCGAAATCGTCAACAAAGAGCGGGTGTGCCCCAACAGGCCGCGGTCCGAGGCGTGAAGGGCTCCACCTTCCTTGAGCGAGTGGATGAGATCGGATCGATAAGCGTGAAGAGAAGGGAACAACCCGAACAGCAGGCCGCTCGCCAGGGAAACGCCCAGCGTGAAGCCCAGGACACCGCCATCGATACGTATTGGCGCAGCCAGCGGCATGTTGGAAGGCACCAAGAGTCGGATGGCACCCAGGCTCCAAGTCGCCAGCAACAGTCCCGCCACGCCGCCGAGACCTGAGATCAAAAGACTTTCCACCAGGTTTTGGCGCATAAGGCGCAAGCGGCTTGCTCCCAGTGCGGCACGCACGGTCATCTCCCTCTCTCGCGCCACCGCGCGGGCGAGCAGCAAGTTGGCGACGTCCGCGCATGCGATCAGCAACACGAATGCGACGGCGCCCAACAGCAGCCAGAGTACAGGGCGATCATTGGCGATCAGAGCCTCGCGCAGGGGTTTGACTTCGAGATCCTTGCTCGCCGCAGCGGAGTTAGCCTGCGACGCCGGGTAGGCAACTCTCATGATCTCGTCGCGCGCTTGCTCCAGGCTGACTCCCGGGCGCAGCCGCGCTATGGACGTGAAGTAAATGGCTTGGCCGTTAATGTGGCTGGCTGCAAACGTCCAGGGCAGGGGAAGCGGCATCCAGATTTGAGTCTTGCCCGGATACGTGAACTCGGCAGGCATGATACCAACCACGGTAAACGCCGCCCCGTTCACGAGCACTGACCGGCCGATCACATCCCCGGGCGCGCCGAAGCGGCGGCACAGTTGCTCGCTCAGCACCGCAACCGGGGCTCGTCCAGGAACGGAATCCTGGTCGAAGAAACCGCGGCCGAAAGGCTGAATCCCGAGAAGACGAAAGAAATCGGACGTAACCTGCGCAGCCTTCACGCGTTCAGGCCAATCGGCCCCGGCCATATTCACATCACCGGTCTGGTAAATCGCCGTATCCTCGAGAGTACGCGCGTGCGTAAACCAGCCGGCAAGAACCATCGCCCCATAGGGCTTGGGTTCAGGAACATGTTCGATGACGGGCGCTCCCCAGAGAAAGACAATGCGCTCCGGGTGGGAATACGGTAGCGGATGCAGGAGGACGGCGCTGACCACGGAGAACATCGCGGTGTTTGCCCCAATGCCCAGCGCCAGCAACAGCACCGCCACGGCGGTAAACCCGGGGGCTTTGCGCAACATGCGAAGGCTGAAGAGAATGTCCTGCCAGAGCTGCTCAAGCCACACAACACTCCAGATATCGCGCGTGTCTTCTTTGACCCGTGTGACGTTGCCAAACTTGCGCAGGGCCCCATAACGAGCTTCCTCGGGCGTCATGCCGCGCTCGATATTGTCCTGAGTCTCGCGCTCGATGAAGTCGCGGATGTCCTGGTCGAGGTCTTCCATCAAGCGCTTGCGGCGGCCGAAGAATCGAAACCAGTTATTCATAGCTTTTCTCACTCAGAACTGCTTGACATCGTGATGGCCAGGCGATAGCATCAAGATGTGCGAACCACCCTGACCCTTGACGATGATGTGGCGGCCAAGCTGCGCGCCGAAGCGCGCAAATCCGGCGAGCCTTTCAAGCAAGTCGTCAACCGCGTTTTGCGCACGGGCTTGAACGTTCGAGTGAAAGCCGCTGCGCTTCCTCCTTACCGCATCAAGGCGCGGTCCTGGGGTAGTCCGGGCTTCAACTACGACAAGGTTTGGGATCTCCTTGAAGAGGCTGAAGGTCCCTATCACCGATGATTCTGGTCGACGCCAACCTCCTCCTCTACGCTCACGACGCCGGTTCGGCCCATCATTCGGCGGCCCGCAACTGGCTCGAAAATACCCTTTCCGGTGACGAACAGGTAGGGCTGGCCTGGGCGGCGGTGCTCGCTTTTTTGCGTGTGGGCACAAACACGCGCCTCCGCAGAGACGCTCCGACTCTGGACGAAGCGATCGCTATCGTCGCCGGCTGGTTTGAATGCCCCACGGTTACTCTCCTCAATCCCGGCGAAAGGCATTGGGAGATATTGCGCGAGATGATGACCAAGGGGCAGGCCCGCGGACCTCTCGTAACGGACGCCCACCTGGCCGCCCTGGCCATCGAGCATGGCGCCGCCCTCGCCACCACCGATCGCGACTTCGCGCGTTTTCCCGGCCTGAAGTTCTTCAATCCGCTCGATACCCCGTGATCAGTTGCGCGCGCCGCGCAGGCGGCGCAGGCACCCTCCCCATGACCGAGGCTGGAGGGGCTGCAACTCGCGCCATGCCGCGCTCGATATTGTCCTGAGTCTCGCGCTGGATGAAGTCGCGGATGTCCTGGTCGAGATTTTCCATCATGCGCTTGCGGCGGTTGAAGAATTGATGCCAGCGACCCATCGGTCTCCTCCTTCATTCATATCTCAGCGCAACCATGGGATCGACCTTGGTAGCTCGCCGGGCGGGGATGTAGCTGGCGAGAAGGCCAACCGCGGCTAACAAAAGAAACACCGCGAGGAAGCTTGTCCGGTCGGAGGGCTGAACGCCGTACAGCATGTCTGAAAGGAGCCGAGTGAGAGCGAACGCGCCTGCCAAGCCAACCGCTATGCCAATAAGTGTTAACACCATGCCGTGTTTGACCACCATCATCGACACCGCTCGACGTTCAGCGCCCAGGGCCATCCTGATGCCAATCTCGTGGGTTTGCTGAGTAACCGAGTAGGCCATGACCCCGTAAAGCCCCACGGCTGCCAGCACCACGGCGAGCAGGGCAAAGGCGCTCAACAATTCTGATCGGAAGCGTGGCTCCGAGGTTGACTCGGAAAGCGTCTGCGCTATAGTGGCGACACTCGAGACAGGCTGATCTTTGTCCACAGCCACGATTTGACTTTTGACGGCGGCGGTCACCTTCATCGGATCGACCCGCGTTCTCACCATCACCTGCATAGCGGACTGGGGCAATTGCAGGTAGGGGACATACATCTTAGGCTGGGGCTCGATCTGGGGTTGAACATCGCGCACATCGCTGACAATGCCCACGACTTCGCGCCCCCCCGACTTCGATGACCCCCACTCCACCGCCAGATGCTGGCCCAACGGATCGTCGTGCGGCCAGAAACGACGCGCCATCGCCTCGTTGATGACAGCCACCGGCGGAGCGCTTGCGGAGTCGCTGGGGCTAAATACCCGGCCGCGAAGCGAGCGGATTCCCAGAACGCGAAAATAGCCGGGGCTGACCATTCGCATGCTGGCCTCAGGAGGATTCTTTGGGTCTGCCCAGGGACGCTCTTGGATGTCGAAAGTGTTCCTCATGTCCCCCCGAAGCACACCCATGTTGCTGACGGCGGCGGCCACGACGCCCGGAAGCGCGCCAATACGGTCCAATGTCTGCTCGAAGAATTCGCGCTGCTTGTAACTTTCCCGATATTTGAGATTCGGGAGGAGGATTTGCATCGTGAGAACGTTTTCGGGGTTGATGCCCAGATCGACCGAGGTGAGCCGCCAGAGGCTCCTCAGCAACAGGGTTGCCCCGGCCAGAAGCACCACGGAAAGCGCCACCTGCGCAACCACGAGCACACTTCGGACGCGCAAGCGACCCAGAAGTTCGTGAGCCGTCGCGCCCCCACCCGAACTGTCCTTGAGGGTTGAGTTCAGGTCGACTCTTGACAACTGGAAGGCGGGCAGGAGACCAAAAAAGGCACCGGCGCTGACGGTGATCAGCAAGTTAAACACAAGCACCCAGGCGTCGATGCCACTGCTTGCCAGGCGAGGGATGTCACGTGGACCGATCGAGCGCAGCACTGCGTTCGCCCAGAAGGCCAGCAGGACCCCAAGCGCCCCACCTCCTAAGGCAATCAGAAAGCTCTCCGCGAGCAGTTGAAGCACCAGGCGGGAGCGGCCGGCCCCCAGGGCCGCCCGAACCGCCATTTCGCGCTGCCGGCCGGCGCCACGAACTATCATCAGATTGCTGACATTGCCGCAAGCGATGAGGAGAACCACACCCACGGCACCCAGCAGGAGCAAGAGCGTGCGCCGTACGTCGCCCACCAGGTCGTCGTGAAGCGAGTTCAGTTGCAAGCCCCAGTCTGCGTTGGTGTCGGGAAATTGCTTGGCGAGATTTTGTGCAATCGCCTGCACCTCAGATTGAGCCTGTCGCAGACTGGCGCCGGGCTTGAGTCTCGCCACCACCATCACGTTGTGCGCGTTGCGGCTGTGCACCTCCTTGGATTCAAAAACCAATGGAAGCCAAATCCGTGCCGGTTCAGCGTCCGCGCCAGGAAACCGAAAAGCCGCAGGCATGATCCCAACCACTGTGAAGCTTTGGCCGTCCAGGAGGATGGATTTGCCAATCAGCGCGGGATCGCTTCCGAACCTCTGCTGCCACATGGCGTGGCTCACGATGGCCGATCTGTCGTGCCCTTCCCGCTCTTCATCGGCGGTGAAAGTGCGCCCGGCAAACGGCGCCACGCCGAAGACCGGGAAGAAATCCGCCGAGACTCGTGCTGTCGGCACCCTCTCCGCCTCGCCGCCACCAGTCAGGTTGGTGGCCCAGTCGCGGTAAGGTGCTACGCGCTCAAAAGCGTGGCTCCGGCTCTGGATGTCCGCGACATCCCCCGGTGCGACCTGCCAATGGGAGCCACCCCACTTGCCGCTTGTGGCCCACAATTGCACTATCTGGTCCGGATTCCTATAGGGCAAGGGGCGTAGCAGGACTGCGTTGACGACGCTGAACATCGCCGCGTTGGCGCCGATCCCGAGGGCAAGCGTCAACACTGCGACGGCCGTGAAACCAGGGGACTTGCGCAACGTGCGCAGGCCGAAGAAAACGTCCTGCCAGAGCTGCTCGAGCCAAACGAAACTCCACAGCTCCCAGGTTTCTTCCTTGACGCGTGTCGCGTTGCCAAACTTGCGCAGAGCCGCATAACGTGCCTCCTCCGGTGCCACGCCGCGTTCGATGTTGTCCTGAGTCTCCCGCTCGATGAAGTCGCGGATCTCCTGGTCGAGGTTCTCCATCATGCGTTTGCGCCGGCTCACGATTCGCCCTCCGATTCGGCGGGCCTGAGAATGCGCGCGATGGCGCCCGCCAGCTTGTCCCACTTGCTGGTCTCGACCTCCAGTTGGCGCCTTCCCCTGGCCGTCAGACGGTAGAACTTGGCCCGGCGATTGTTCTCCGAGGTGCCATCCTGGACGGAAATCCAGCCCCGCTTGATGAGCCGATGCAGGGCAGGGTAAAGGGACCCCTGCTCGACCTGCAGCACGTCCTCGGATCTGAATTCAATCGCCTTGGCGATGGCGTGCCCGTGCGTCGGGCCCAGCCGAAGCGTGCGAAGTATCAGCAGGTCCAAGGTTCCTTGCAGAAGTTCAATGCGTTCTCGTTGCTCTTTGGTAGACATACTAGGGGAAGGTACAGCCCTTCAGGTAGAATGTCAAGGGGAAAGTAAGCAGGCAGATGGGCAGGTCGGCAGGTAGGCAGATCGTGAGATAGGCAGGTCGGCAGGTGGGCAGGTGGTGAGGCGGGTACATGCGGCGCGAACACGCTTGAACGTTGGCATTCTGAGCGAAGCGAAGAATCGCCGCAGTTCTTACTTCGTGCAACTGCCGAGAGTTTCACTTAGGACCGTCTTCGGCTCCTCAGGATGACAGCCCGAAGCGCTCTTATGAAGGTTGCACCCACCTGCCTACCTGCTCAGTTCGCCATCCGCCCATCTGGCCGACTGTTTGCCCGACTTTGCATTTTCCGCTTGACAAACTCAGAGACCTATGGTAGCCTATAATTGTGGTCATTTTGCGGACACATTGTCGTGGGCAGGCTTCGGACCGCGAGGAAAAGCGCAACAGTCGCGGTATGGCAGAATGTAGGGAACTACAAAAAATGAAAAATAGTGGGAACGAAGCTAAGAAGTACTTGAAAACAAAGGAAGTCGCTATTCTAAATGCTGCGTATATTGCGCGTTTTAGGCGCGTTTTGAGAGCAATTTGTGCTGAAAAGGAGCAAAGAACGTCAGATTTGACGAGAACCAACCGAAGACTCTGCTGGGAGACGGGAGGATGGATAAGGACAGACTGTCGGCTAGTAGGTGCGGTTCGCGAGCCGCACCGGCACCCCGTTGGGTTGCCGCAGAGCGAACGGAGCGCGGACATGTTGCTCGTGCGTTCCGGCGGGGGGCGAAACGCCCGCGCCACGATGACCGCAGGTTGATTTTTTGTCGCTGATCGGCCATTCTAGGCCTTCAGGTCGCGTAAACGGCTGAAATTGAACCATGAAAAAGATCCAGATTTACGACACAACGCTGCGAGACGGTTCTCAAGGCGAGGACATCTCGTTTTCTCTGGAAGACAAGCTTCACATTCTGAAGAAGCTGGACGACCTGGGAGTGGACTACGTCGAAGGCGGCTGGCCGGGATCGAACAGCAAGGACATCGCCTTCTTTGACCGCGCTCAGGAGTTCAGACTGAAGCACGCCCGACTCACCGCCTTTGGCAGCACGCGCCATCCCCGTCACGCCGTGGCGCACGACAAAAATCTGCAGGCGCTGTTGGAAGCGAACACGCCTGTGGTGACGATCTTCGGAAAGTCGTGGGATTTACATGTCAAGGTGGCGTTAGGCATCTCGCTCGACGAAAACCTCAACCTGATTCGCGAGTCGGTGGCGTTCCTGAAGTCCAAGGGAAGGGAAGTGATCTACGACGCCGAGCATTTCTTCGACGGTTTCAAGGCGGACTCGGAATACGCGCTCGCCACGTTGGCCGCGGCGGAGGCGGCGGGCGCTGACACCCTCGTCCTCTGCGACACCAACGGCGGCACCCTGACCGCCGATCTTGTCGAGGCATTCCGGGCTGGGGCAAAACACGTCAAGCGGCCGCTGGGCATACACACTCACAACGATTGCGAAATGGCGGTCGCCAACTCCATTGCCGCCGTGCAGCAGGGCGCCGTGCAGGTGCAGGGCACCATCAACGGATATGGGGAGCGCTGCGGGAACGCCAATCTTTGCTCGGTGATTCCTAACATCGAGTTGAAATTGGGCATGCGCGCCATCGGCCGCGAAAACCTCAAGCACCTCACCGAGGCGTCGCACTATGTCAGCGAGTTGGCGAACCTGCATCACCGCCAGGACCTGCCCTATGTGGGCAAGAGCGCCTTTGCCCACAAAGGGGGAATCCATGTGAGCGCCGTGGTGAAAGAATCGGCTTCTTATGAGCACATCGACCCGGCGCTGGTCGGCAACGAACGCCGGGTGCTGGTTTCGGAGCTTTCCGGCAAGGCGAGCGTGCTTTACAAGGCGGCGGAGCGGGGCCTCGAGATCGACCAGTCCGCGCCTCACGCCAAGCTGGTGGCCGACAAGCTCAAAGAGATGGAGCACTACGGTTATCAGTTCGAGGGCGCGGAGGGATCGTTCGAGATTCTGTTTGACAAGCTCGTGCACCACACCAAAGAGTTCTTCGAGCTGGACGGATTCCGCGTCATCACCGAGAAGAAAGGAGCCAACCAGCCCTACTCGGAGGCGGTGATCAAGCTGCGCGTGGACGGCACGGAAGAACACACCGCCGCGGAGGGCGTCGGCCCGGTGAGCGCCTTGGATCGGGCGCTGCGGAAATCGCTGACCACGTTTTTCCCGTGCATCGGCGAGATTCGGCTGACGGACTACAAGGTCCGCGTTCTGGACGCCAAGGCGGCCACCGACGCCAAGGTGCGCGTGCTGATTGAGACCACCGACGGCCACGAGACCTGGGGGACCGTAGGCGTTTCCGAAAACCTCATCGAGGCTAGCTGGAGAGCCCTCGTGGACAGCATCACCTACAAGCTGAAGAAAGAATACGGGTATCGGAAAAAGGAAGTGGGCAGGTAGGCAGGTCGGCAGGTAGTGAAAGAACCGTTTGTCATGCTGAGCCCGTTCGCTTCGCTAAGGGTAAACTGCGCGAAGCATCTGCATTTGTCTCCTTAAAAACAAACAAATGGAGATTCCTCGCGCAGTTTACCCTGAGCACCCAGAGCGAGATTCCTTCACTTCGTTCAGGACAGGCTCTTCGCTTCGCTCAGGATGACAGCCAAGGGCTCGGAAAGACAGGACGCGGTGGTTTTGCCGACCTGCCCATCTACCCACTGCCCATCTGCCGACCTGCCGATCTGCCCATCTCGCCACCTGCCGATCTGCCCATCTCGCCACCTGCCGACCTGCCCATCTGCCGACCTGCCCAGTTCTCCACCTGCCCACCTGCCCACCTGCCTACTGCCCGTTCTCCTGCGCATACCGTGTCAGTGCGCGAAGATTCTCCTGAGGCGTGTCGCGAGGCACTTCGCATCCCGCGCCGATGATGTAACGCGGCCCGGCTTGCTGGTGGCACTCGGCGATGGCGGCCTCGACGGACTCTGGTGAGCCTTCGCGCAAGACACGCACCGGGTCGATATTGCCGAGCAGGACTTGGTTCGGTCCCATCTTCTCTCGCGCCTCGGAGATGGGCACCATGTAATCCAAGTCGACGAGGTCGCACCCAAGGCGGCCGACGCTGTCGAGGACGAGCCGGATATCACCGCAAATGTGCAGCCGCACCTTGGTGCCGAGTGCGTGCAGCCCGTCGACCATTTTCTTTTCGTATTCCCACACGAAGTCCTCGTAAATCTGCGGACCCACCAGCGACGCCGCGGCGTCACCGATGCCAATTGACTCTGCTCCTTCTCGAACCTGCGCGGCGGCGAAACGCAGTTCGAGCTTCAGCACAAAGTCGAACAAGCGGCGCACAAACGCGGGATCGTCATAGAAATCCAGCATCAGGCTGTTGATTCCCCGCAGGTCCGCGCCCTGCGCGCATGGCCCCTCGACCCAACCTTCGATCAGCTTCTCTCCGCCCACGCGCTGCTTGTACAAGGCCAGCGCTTGAAGGCGATTGTGCATGCGCTGCCCGGCGTACGGGTCGGGGACCTCGAGCGTGTCCAGGAGCGTCTTATCAGTCAGCAGGGCATTGGCCTCGTCCAGGGCCGGCGGTTGGTTCGGGAAGAACTTCACGGCTGCGCCGCAATCCGCCGCCTCGCCCGCAGGGTCTGACATGGTGTTGACGTGGTCTATTCCGAATTCTTCCGCGGCCCGCATCTGGCCTTCCGTCAGAAAGCGGAAGTCCGTCGCATAGTTGATGTAACTCGATCCGATCAGGTCTCCGGCAAACTGCATGAGAATCGGCATGCAGGGAAGATGGTCCACCGGACCGCCCTCGAGCATGGCCAGCACACGTTCCCTACTATTCACGGTTCCTCCTGAAAATGCGCCCATGTTTATAGATGGCGACGGGGGGGCTGGTCAAGGCCAAAAACGCTCTGGACCGTGTCATTCCGAGCCCTTCGCTGTCATCCTGAGCGAAGCGAAGAGCCTGTCCTGAACGAAGTGATGGAATCTCGCTCTGGGTGCTCAGGGTAAACTCCGCGAGGTCCGAATTCTGGACTCCGATGGAGTCCATCGGACTCCGGAAATCGGAGAATCTCGCTCTGGTATTTGACCTCGGGATGGGGCGGGGCAGAGCGAGATTCTTCGCTTCGCTCAGAATGACAGGCGTTGGTGGTTCTCAGCAGCCTGTTGCAGAATCCGCTCACGGTTTCGTGGCCAGGATCAGAGGTGACGGCCCTGGGGCATCGAGGGTGCGCGAGTTTACGAACCCGGCCTCCCTCAGCCAGGAACTGATCTCGCGGTAGGAGTAGGTGTCGCCATGGTCGGTGTTCACGAGCATGTTGACGGCGAAGAGAAGGCCGGCCAGCGGCTCGGTTCTTTCGTCATTCACAAGAATCTCGGCCACGGCGACCGTGCCGCCGGGGGCAAGGGCGTCGAATGTTCGTTGCAGCAAAGCGCGGCTGCGCTCCTCGCCTTCGCTGTGCAGAATATGGCCCAGTGTGGCGACGGCATGGTTGGCGCCAAAATCGGCTGAAAGCAGGTCGCCGGGAACGAACTGGAATCGCTTCATTAGCCCGAAATGGGCCACGGTCTTGCGCGTGACGGCGATCACTTCCGGCCAGTCCACGGCCGTTACGCGGACGAAAGGCGATTTCTGTGCCAAGGCTATACCCCAGACGCCCGAACCCGCCGCCAAGTCAAGCACACTGATGGGCCTCCCGTCGCCGTTCAAATCGAGCGCGCCCGCCAGGGTCTGCGCGGAGCCATAGCTTCTGGGGAAAATATCCGCAACGAATTTGCTGAAGAAATCCCCACCCAGCCGCTCTTGGTTGACCGGCTCCACGGGTTTGCCGGTGGCGACAATCTCATTAAGCCGCAGCCACTTGGGAATCAGGTGCTGGCTGCAGTGCAGGATCATGCCACCCTGGAAGC
>Ga0181536_10002164_pt1 | contig 22525 bp, 20 predicted proteins | sample PEATcosm2014_Bin_41_FD_121105 | JGI IMG/M metagenome (GOLD analysis project Ga0181536, IMG submission 121105) | Peatland microbial communities from MTU Mesocosm Facility, Houghton, MI, USA - PEATcosm2014_Bin17_60_metaG | ecosystem: Environmental > Terrestrial > Soil > Wetlands > Peat | place...
CCCGCACGTTTTCGAGACCAGCGGCGAGGATCGGTGACGGCCACGCAGAAACGGTGGCCGCGAATGGTGACCCAGGCACAATCGGCGCCCGCCTCGGCATGCGCTTCATAGCTGCGGCCTTCGAGCAGTATCGCGTAGACGCCCGGCTCCACTTCGGTGAGTTGTGCGCGCCGCTCCGGATGATCGCCCAGGCGGAAGCAATAGCCGTCGTCTTTCCGCTCAACTTCCAGCCGCGTTCGTGTCTCATCAATTTGAACGTCGAAGGTCATTGGAGGAGATCGTCCCGGCCCGTGGTGCGCCAGTTGGAAGATGTGGCAGCCGAGCGTGCCGGCGGACGATGGATTTGCAGGAATGCCTGTCCTACCAATGCGGCGATGGCCTGCAACTCGGGGTCCCGGTCTACCGGCGGGCGGCGGGCGAGAAAATCGTCCACCAGAGCGGTATCGAGATCGCCGCGGCGGAACTGCGCGTCTTCCATCAACTGCCGAAAAAAGCCGAGATTCGTCTTGATCCCCACCACCTGGTACTCGTCGAGTGCGCGAACCATGCGCGCCACGGCCTGTTCCCGCGATCCCGCCCAGACCGCGAGCTTCGCGAGCAGGGGGTCGTAATCAAGCGGCACCGTCCAGCCCGGATACACGCCGGAGTCGAGGCGAACGCCGGGGCCTGAAGGACGGTCGAGATGGACGATTCGGCCGGGCGAGGGGAAGAACCGATTATCGGGATCTTCGGCGTAAATGCGGCACTCAATGGCAGAGCCACGCCAGTCGACATCCTCCTGCTTGAGGTGGAGCGGCTCGCCGGCCGCGACTTCCAGCTGCAGTCGCACAAGGTCGAGGCCGGTTACCAGCTCGGTCACGGGATGTTCCACTTGGAGGCGCGTGTTCATCTCGAGAAAGTAGAAGTTGCGCTGGGCGTCCACAAGGAACTCGATGGTTCCGGCCCCGTAATAGCCGGCGGCGCGCGCGATGCGAACCGCTGCTTCGCCCATGGCGCGTCGCATCTCCGGATGCGCGGCCACAAGCGGCGAGGGACACTCCTCCATGATTTTCTGATGCCGCCGCTGCAACGAACATTCGCGCTCACCGAGGTGGATGATGTGACCGTGGCGGTCGCCGAACAACTGAATCTCGATGTGCCTGGGCCGCTCGATGAGCTTTTCGACGTAGACGGCAGAATTGCCGAACGCGCCCTCGGCTTCGCTAGAGGCATCCCGAAACGCGGCCGCGATATCACGGTGGCGATCCACACGCCGCATGCCTTTGCCGCCACCGCCGGCTACGGCCTTGAGCAGAACCGGGTATCCGCAATCGCGAGCGAACGCACTCGCCGAATGAGCATCTTCGGCCGCGTGCTGCATTCCCGGCACGACGGGCGCGCCTGCTGCGATCGCAATTTCGCGCGCGGCGGTCTTCGATCCCATTTTGCGAATTGTGCCGGGCGAGGGCCCAATGAAAACGACGCCGGCCTGGTCGCAAGCAGCGGCGAAAAGGGCATTTTCGCTCAGAAATCCGTATCCCGGATGGATTGCTTGGGCACCATGCGTGCGTGCAGCGTCGAGAATGCGATCGATGCGCAGGTAGCTTTCACCGGATGGCGAAGGGCCCACGTACGCCGCCTCATCGGCCATGCGGACATGCAGCGAAGTGCGGTCTGCATCGGAGTAGATGGCAACCGACACGATGCCCATCTCTCGCAGCGTGCGAATGACGCGCACGGCGATTTCCCCTCGATTGGCGATCAGGACTTTGCGGAACATGAAGCCGCGCCGCAGCTATTCCAACCGGTAGTTCGGCGCTTCCTTGGTGATGATCACGTCGTGGACATGGCTCTCGCGCAGACCCGCCGGCGAGATGCGCAGGAACCTGGCCTTCTCCCGAAGCTCGGCGAGATCCTGGCAACCGCAATAGCCCATGCCGGCTTTCAAACCACCGACAAGCTGAAAGACGAGGTCGCTCAACGGGCCCTTCGATGCTACGCGGCCCTCGATGCCTTCAGGCACCAGCTTGCCGCTCGCATCCTGCACGTAGCGGTCGGAACCCTGGGCCATGGCGCCGAGTGATCCCATTCCGCGATACGTCTTGAACGTACGGCCTTGGTAGAGAATCACCTCGCCGGGGCTCTCGTCGGTACCGGCAAACAGGCCGCCGATCATCACGCAATCGGCTCCGGCGGCGATGGCCTTGGTTATATCGCCCGAATACTTAATGCCGCCATCGGCTAGCAGCGGGACGCCGGCTCCGCGCGTGGCCTTGGCACACTCCGAGATGGCCGTGATTTGCGGAACGCCCGCGCCGGTGACAACGCGCGTAGTGCAGATGGAGCCGGGGCCAATCCCCACCTTGATGCCGTCCACGCCAAGGGAGATCAGCTCGCACGCGGCCTCGTGTGTGGCCACGTTACCGGTGATGAGTTGCACGTCGGGGAGCTTCCTTTTCACGGTGCGCACTGCTTCCATCACGCGTGATGTGTGGCCGTGCGCGGTGTCGATGACCAGCACGTCGGCCTTCCGTGCCACGAGTTCCTGGGCCCGTTCGAGATAGTCGCCTGTCGCGCCGATGGCAGCGCCCACGCGTAGCCGGCCTTGTGCATCTTTCGCGGCATTGGGGTATTTCAGCTTTTTCTGGATGTCTTTGACAGTAATGAGGCCTTTGAGGTCGTAATTCTCGTCGACTACCAGCAGCTTCTCCACGCGGTGACGGTGCAGAATTTGCTCTGCCTCTTCGAGCGTGGTGCCGACCGGCACGGTGATGAGGTTCTCCTTCGTCATGACCTCGGAAATGAGGAGATCGAAGCGCGATTCAAAGCGCAGATCGCGGTTAGTGAGAATACCGACCAGCTTGCGCCCTTGCGTCACCGGAATTCCGGAGATGCGATAACGCTTCATCATCTCCAGGGCATCGGATATCTTCTTGTCCGGTGAGATGGTGATGGGGTCGACGATCATGCCGCTCTCACTGCGCTTGACGCGGTCGACTTCTTCTCCCTGCCGCTCAATGGACATGTTTCGGTGCATCATGCCGATGCCGCCCTGCTGTGCGAGTGCGATGGCCACGTGCGATTCCGTCACCGTATCCATAGCGGCGCTTACGATGGGAATGTTCAGAGCAATGCCGCGAGTGAGGTGCGTCCGGGTGTCGGCTTCGGTTGGGAGGACTTCGCTGCGCGCCGGTTGGAGCAAAACGTCGTCGAAAGTGAGACCCTCTCGAATGTCGCCGTCAATCATAAGATATTTTCCTATGATACAGCGGTGGTGGGCAATTAGATGGCAAGATTCGGATAGTATCATCGGTCTAAGAGCCGTAGGCTGTATGTCATGGAAGCTATTTCGCAGGTGGTGATCGACGAGGCGCGGTGGCAGGTCGTGCTGGCGCGCGAGGTCTGCCACAACGAGCGGTTTGTATATGCGGTCCGTTCAACCGGTGTGTACTGTCGGCCGGGATGCCCGTCACGAGCGCCGCGGCGGGAGAACGTGGTGTTCTTTCCGGTTCCCGATGCCGCCGAGCGCGCCGGTTTCCGGCCGTGCCGTCGTTGCCGTCCTCAGGCTCCGCGATCGGCATCGCCGCAGATCGAGATGATCGGACGGGCCTGCCGCTTCATTGAGCAGCAGGCTGACGCGCCAGTGACGTTGGCCGTGCTGGGTAAAGCGCTCCAGGCAAGCCCTTTCCATCTGGAGCGGACATTCAAGCGATTTCTGGGCATCACACCCCGCCAGTATGCCGACGCACTGCGGCTGGAGCGGCTGAAATCGAGCTTACGCGAAGATCGGGACGTGACTACGTCTCTCTATGATGCTGGTTATGGATCGAGCCGTGGTCTGTACGAGCGCGCACCAGGGCAGCTCGGTATGACGCCTGCAACGTATCGTCGCGGCGGCCGTGGAATGGAAATTGCTTACGCGACTGCGCACTCGCCGCTGGGCCGGCTGCTCGTGGCTGCAACGGAGCGCGGCATCTGCGCCGTCAGCCTGGGTGATTCCGACGAATCGCTGGAGCAGGGCCTCAAAGCGGAGTATCCGGAAGCCGGTCTGCGCCGGGATAACTCGCGGCTGAGGCTTTGGGTGGCAGCTCTGGTTGCGCATTTGTGCGGGACCGAGCCGCATCTCGATTTGCCACTCGATGTGCGTGCAACAGCGTTCCAATGGCGTGTGTGGCAGGAGTTGCGGAAGATTCCTTACGGGGAAACGAGAAGCTATTCGCAAATCGCGAACGCGCTGGGACGGCCGAAAGCTGTACGCGCGGTGGCCAACGCTTGCGCTGCGAATCCGGCGGCCCTGGTGATTCCGTGCCACCGCATTGTGCGGGACAACGGCGAGCCGGGTGGCTACCGATGGGGCGCGGAACGCAAGCGCATGCTGCTGTCGCGCGAGAGTCTGGTCAAGGCCTGAGGCGGCTATTCGTAACGCAATGCGGTATTGGGGTCGAGACGCATGGCGCGGCGCGCGGGGATATACGAAGCGAGCAGCGCGACAAGAGAAAGAAGCCCAGCCACGCCGGCGAATGTGATGGGGTCCGTGGCGCTGACTCCGAACAGGAGACTGGACAAAAGGCGCGTGATGACGAAGGATACAGCAATGCCAATGGCAACGCCCGAAACCGCGAGCCGGGCGCCCTCGCCCACGACCAGACGCAGTACGTCCGTTCGCTCGGCGCCGAGCGCCATGCGAATACCGATCTCCTGAGTGCGGCGCGTCACGGAAAAGGCCACAACTCCGTAGATGCCGACGGCGGCAAGAGCCAGAGCGGCCGCAGCGAATAATCCCACAAGAAGAAGCAGAAAACGGCGGTCCGCGAGCCAGCCGCCCATTTCATCCGTGAAGGTGGAAATTTTGACGGGAGCATCGGGAGCGAGATCGTGGAAAATGCCGCGCGCGGCGGAAACGATTTGTCCCACTGGCGCCGCACTGCGCATCAGGAAGGTGGGCTCGGAATTGATGTTGAATCCGCGCTGGCGGTAATCAACGTAAATGACTGCGCTTGGCGGGAAATCCAGGCCCTGCGCGCGAACATCGGCGGTGATGCCAATGATGGTAAGCGGCTTCAAATTGCCGTCCATATTGCCGAACTCGATCACTTGACCGATGGGGTCCTCGTGGGGCCAGCGCTCGCGAGCCAAAAACTCGCTGATCACCGCAACATGCGGCGAGCTCCAATTATCCTGTTCGCCGAACATCCGCCCGCGGATCAGCGGAATGCCCAAGGTGCGGAAGTACCCCTCGCCAGCGACGCAATAAAGGGCATGGCCGGTTTGGGAACGATTTTGAGCCATACGGCCGAATTCGTCGAAATTGGCGGGCGGCCTTCGCCCATTGAGTATGAGGAAGCCACCGTCAGCCAGATCGTCGCCCGCGGCGACGGGCATCGCGCCGGCCAAACCCACACTCTCCACGCCGGGAATCGTGCGAAGCCGGGCCGATACATCTTCCATGAGGTGGACCTGGCGCGCAACGACTGTCTGATCCAGCGCGAATGCCTGCGCTTGCGGATTTGGAGGCGAAAACTCCATGGTGATCAGGTTTTGCTGGCGAAATCCGGGATTCGTATCAATGAGCCGCAGGAAGCTGCGTCCCAGCAGGCCTGCTCCGATTAAAATCACCAATGTCGTGGCGATTTCGCCGGTCACCACAAAGCCGCGAAACCGCTGGCTGGCGCCCGAGCCGGTGAAACTGCGGGAGCCGGAAATCAGCGCTTCCTGGAGATCTCCCGTACCGGCGCGCCAGGCGGCAAACAGGCCGAGCGAAACGGCCACAGCTACCATTGCGGCCAAAGCGAACAGTAGAACCGATGTGTTGATGGCGATTCCTTGCTGTCGCGGCAAATTCGCCGGAAGAATTGCTGGAAGTACCTTAACCGCCCAAGTCGCTATCAAAATGCCCAATACACCTCCAGCCAAGGAAAGCAAAAAAGATTCCGCGAGGAACTGCTGCATGAGACGGCCGCGCCCGGCCCCGAGGGCCACACGCACAGCCAGTTCTTTGCTGCGTGCGGAGTTGCGCGCTAGAACTAAGCCGGCGACATTGGCGCATGCGACCAGAAGTAAGAGGCCGACGGCTCCCAGAAGAGTCAGCAGCGCAGTGCGCACGTCTCCTACCATCGCGTCGGCGAGAGGCACGACGGCAGCGCCGTTGAGATCGACCTCTTTTCCATACTGATCCTTGATGCGGTGGGCAATCGCGCTCAGATTGGCGCGCGCCTGGGTGACGGTAATCCCATCGCGGACGCGGCCGAGACAGTTCCAATTATGCGCAGTACGGCTGCGGTCCAGGGGGAACTCGCGCGGAATCCATGCGGCGACGCCGGGCGGAAAATCGAATCCCCCCGGCATCACTCCAATCACGGGATAGACGTCACCTTCCATGGTTAAGTGGAATTTGGAGAGATCGGTCGCACTGCCGAGATCTCGCTGCCAATAGCCATAGCTGACGACGGCTGCCGGCGTGCCGTGGAGGCGTTGCTCTTCGGGCGCAAAAGCGCGGCCGCGAAAAGGTGCCACGCCGAGGGCTTCAAAGAAGCCGCTCGTGACTTCGGCGATGGGGACTCGTACAGGCTCGCTGCCGCCGGAAACAGATCGCAGCAGTTCGGCGAATTCCGCCAGATGCGCGAACGTGTTGTTCTGGGAACGAAAATCGGTGAAATTAGGATCTGCGAATTGTATTCGGTGACCGGCAGGAGTCTGTTCCCACACGCGCACGATTTTCTGCGAATTCGGATAAGGAAGCGCGCGCAGTAGAACGGCGTCCACGACGGAAAAGATTGCCGTGGATGCGCCAATGCCTAGGGCCAGCGTCAGTACTGCCACAATTGTGAAACCGGGGCTGCGGCGGATCGTGCGGAAGGCGAAACGAACATCGTTGAGCAGCGAACTCATGGGAATCCCCTATGGGATTAATACGCTGCCACCAAACAAGAGTTACCAAATTTTGCAGTCCGAGTTTTCGATTGGCAGGGCGCAGTGCGCGCCGTTGCCGCAGCACAGGCCCGGCGGAATGGGGCTGCCGTGCGGGCAAGTCGTTGGATGGCCTAGAAAAGTGCAGATTCGGTCAGTGACTTCGGGGCTCAGGATGTGCTCGAACGTGCAGGCGTTCGATTCGACAGAGGCATCGTCGCGAATCGAGAGAACGTCCATGAACAGGCGCTCCGCCAGGCGGTGGCGGCGGATTACGCTGCGCGCCCGCTCCTCACCCTGGCAGGTAAAGCGCACGTCGCTGCCGGCGACTTGCAGCAGGCCGATGCGCGACATCGTATTGAAAAGCCGGCGCCGCTGGACCTCGGTGAAGTGCATGCCCTCGTGATGCAGGGCGCTTTCGCGCCGCATCCACAGCTCCTCCAGGATTTCATCGAAGTCTTCGTTCTCTTCCGCGGTAAACACGACGGTTTCCACGATGCGGCCGTGCTCGAGATTGATGCGGCGGTCGGCACACCGGCCGACGCGCTCGTCGTGTGTGACCAGCAAGATGGTTCTGCCCTGCGCGTGCAGATCGCTCAGCAGGTCGAGCACGATCTGCTCGTTGGCGGCGTCGAGGTTGCCCGTCGGCTCGTCAGCCAGGATGATTTTCGGGTCGTTGACCAGCGCGCGCGCCAGCGCGACGCGTTGCTGTTCCCCACCCGAAAGTTGTGAAGGCAGGTGGCCGGCACGATCCGCGAGCCCCACGTGTTCGAGGGCCCGCCGCGCCTCGGATTCGTCCGTCATGCTGTGGAAATATTGCGCCAGCATCACGTTTTCGAGCGCCGTCAGGTGGGGGATCAGATGATACTGCTGGAAAACCAGCCCGACCGTCTCGGCCCGAAACCGTACCAACTCGGCCCGGCTGAGCTTCGCGATGTCGGTGGGCCCGATATACACCGAGCCGCTGGTGGGTTGGTCGAGGCAGCCGAGAATATTGAGCAGTGTGGTTTTCCCCGAGCCAGACGGACCCATGATGGCGATCCACTCGCCCGCATCAGCGGTGAGGCTCACCTCATCCAGCGCCTTCAGCGGCGCATTTCCAGCGACTCGGTAGTGCTTGGAGACGCGATCGACCCGGAGAAACTCAGGCATTCCCCATTATTCTCCCCGAAGAATCACAGCCGGCTCAATTTGCCAGATTCGCGAAGCCGCGATGAGCGTCGCGAGCACTGCCACGAGCAGTGTCACGGCCATCACCGGTGCGAATACCGCGAAGTCCACGCCGATGGCCGCGACTGAACCGGAATCCGAAAAGATTTTGCGGCCGATTCCGTACGCCACCGCCAAGCCGGCCGCATAGCCGGCAATGGTGGACGCAAGCGCCAACACCAGCGATTCCGAAAGAAACAGCGCCGCGATCTTTCCCTCACCAGCACCGATTGCCTTGAGCACGCCGATCTCCTTGCTGCGCTCAATCACCAGCGCGCTGAAGTTTCCCGTCACGCACAGAGTGGTGATCGCGAAGATCACAATTGCCAGCGAAAATACGGCAGCTTTCACCTTGAGGACGACGTTGGCTTCGGTTTCGGCGACCGCGTGAAGGACGCGGACATCCGTCTCTGGCAAGGCGCGCGCAAGCGCAGCACGGATCTCATCGACTCGCTGGCCGTCGGCGCGTACCTCAACCAGGCTGGCGGAGTCCTGAAATCCAGCCTCCGCTTGTGCCCGCGCGAACGGCACCATGAGGCGGCTGTCTTCGTCGCTACCGGTGTTCACGATTCCGCGTACAACACAGGAACCCGACGCGAGCGGAAGAGTTTGTCCGATGCCCACGTGAAAATGGGCAGCGAGCACGTTTCCCGCGAGGCATTCCCCGGGCCCGGCGTCACGAGATCCTGTGACGCGCCAGTAGCTAGTGAGCGGCGCGGCACGCTGGAAATCGATGCCAGCCAAGACCACGCGTTCTTCTCCGATGCGGCCCACAGCATAGACGAATGGAGCGGCAACGGCACCCAGCTTTTCTGCCTCCGCTACTGCTCGCATCGGCACCGACTGAAGGTTGCCAGCCGGCGCAACAAGCAGGTTGGCGCCATAGCCGCGGAACTCGCGGCGCATCTTTCTGTCGATATCCGAGTAAACGCTGAAAAGCGCAGTGGCGAGCGTGGCGGCAACAGCGAGGCCGGAAAACGCTAGCAGCAATCGCCGCCGCCGGAATCTGACGGCGCCCAGCACGAACCGCCAGAACACTACGCACCCTCCCGGAGAATCACGGCAGGCTCGAGTGCCAGGGCGCGCCGTAAAGGCTGTGCACCTCCCGCCAAAGCAACGGCGGTGGCTACGGCGACTACCAGAGGAACCAGCGCCGCAGGTGCCTCAGCATGCACACCGAAGACGGTCTGGCTCACCGCATCCGATAGCTGGACCCCGGCGAAGGCTCCGATCAATCCACCGAGCGCGCCTTGGATCGCGACCTCGGCGCCCAACAAAGCAACAATCAGAGCGCTCCCGGCGCCCGTTGCTTCCATGATGGCGATTTCGTAGCGCCGTTCGAGCACCGTGGTTGCCATGACGCTCCACACAGTGAGTGCGGCGGTGGCAAGTGCCGCGAGCGCAATCAGCAGCATCAGGCCACGCACTTTGTTCAGCACCTGGCCTTCGTTGTCCGCAACACGCCGGATCGGCCGCGCTACCGCCATGGGCAGCACTTCTTCAATTTGGTGGGCGATGGAGCTGATGTACGGTGTGCAATACCAGCGGTCGTATTCTTCCTGCTGCATCTTGGACGGATCTTTGCGCGCGAACGCGTCCTCAGGCTTCGTCAATGCACCGACCTGGATGGTATCCACCTGCCCCGCACGGCCGGTAAGCCGCTCCAGAACTTCCAGAGGCACTAAAATGCGGTCCTCTTCTTCGCCGCCCGTGGAGAGAACGCCGGCGACTGTGAACCGTTCGCCAAACAGATCGAGAGTGCTTCCCGGCCGCACGGCCAGCCGGCGTGCCAAGGCTGCTCCGACCATGCACTCGGCGGTGTGCTCGTTGGCCTCGCGATCGTCAATCCAGCGCCCATCCACTTTCCACGCCGTGTTCACCGCACGCACGCCCGCGGCGCTGTCTGTCCCGTCTGGTGCGCGAAGGTCTCGCCGGAACCACACGCCCTCAACGGGCACATCGCGCCCTTGCACTTTGGTCTGGGCGTGCAGCGAGGGTGACACCGCAGTGATGTTCAACTGCCAGAAGATCGATTTGATTCTTGGGATATCGGCGACGGGAATAAACTCGTCCTTAGCAGCGGGTTGGTAACGAATACCGCCGATATCCACCGGCAGCGAGCCCGATTTCGGCGTGACCAGCAGATTCGCTCCTAGGTTACGCAGCTCCCGATTCACGCGATCGCCAATGTCGAGCATCGCACCGAGCATCGCGGTCGCGACGGCCGACCCCAACGCGACCGCTCCGATTGCCATGGCTTTGCGGCGCGGTGCGCGGCGGATCGATTGTCCGACAAATCGCAGGAACAACCTAGTGACTCCCGTCGCGGAAGTGCTTTGAACCCGCGAGCAGCTTGTCCGCCGGGATCAGAATCTGGTCGCCCTCAACCTTCGACTCTAGCGGAATCGGGTTGCACCCTCCTGGCTGCCCAATCGTGGGGATATTGATCGCGGAAGCGCAATTTTTGCATATCACGTTCGGGCCTTTTTGGTAAAAGCCCTGGTGTCCGCAAATCTGGCAGGCATCAAAGGCGATAGCGATGGATTGATTAGGGTGACGGACGGCGATGATGCGCACAGTGACGCCGTCGGATTCGATGGAGAAGCGGTGCAACAAGCCATCACTGACCGCACTGACTGGAATCCGCGCCACACCATCTGCCACCGTGAGCGCTGTGGCCGCCGAGAGCTCTGTCTCCGACTTTGCATAGATGAATTCAGCGGTCATGGTCAGCATGAAGAGTCCTGCTGCCGAGCACGCCGCGATCACCCACATGCGCTCACGCCGCGCCGTCCACTTTGCCTTGCGCAATGCGGCGCCTTTCAGGTTTGCCGTCTCCGGAGCGCGCCGCCGGCGCCACTCCATTAGCAACATGGTCGCCGCCAGCGCAAGGATCATCACGAAGAAAAACGTATCATTCCGTACAATTGGACCAATCAGCGCCATCTCCTCGCGGCTGCTGGGAATGATCTGGCCTTCCGAAAGCTCATGCAGCCCGGTGATACTCAGTTGCAGAACCACAACCATTAGGATTACAGTGGTCATGCGGAAGAAGCTGCCGAGTTCGATCCGAATCGTGCCCCGGACGAAGCTCACGCCGAACAGAATGGCTAGGGCTAGGCCGAGAGTCGCGCCAACAGACTGCATCAGGCCGTCCGTATCGAACCGCAATGCGGAGAGCATCAGCACCATCTCCACTCCTTCGCGGAAGATCATCAGAAACACGAAGAGAAAAATGCCCCACCGCGAGGTGCCGCCTTCCGCTCGCTGTTGCAACCCAGTTTCAATTTCCCCCTTGATTCCCCGTGCGTGGCGGTTCATCCACAACACCATGCTGAGGACGAAGACGGCACTGGCCAGCAGCAGAGGGCCCTCATAAGCCTCCTCGCTAAACTGGATGCGGGACAAGATGGCTGCCACCAAAATGCTTGCAAACACGGCGGCTCCAAAAGCCTTGTAAACAGAAGATAGCAGTGCGTCGCGGCCGGTCTTGCGCAGATAAGCGACGGCAATGGCGATCACCAGCGCCGCTTCTACGCCTTCCCGCAATGCGATAACGAAGGTCTGCAACATAGCAACTCGCTTGCAACTAGCATTGTAACAGCATTACGGGGAGGTGTTCTGGCAGGGGTGAACGGGCGGAGAGCCTCCGGCCCGGACTCGCGACCGCAAGCGCAGGGAGAGAAAGCCCAGGCAGGGTTCCCCGTTGCGCGCACGGCGCTCCTCCGAACATCCGGACCGGATGGATCGGACGGCTCCCGCTTACGGGAATAGTGAAGTGGGCGGCGAGACCGTTTCACGTCAGTGGCGCGCGGCGAGGGTAGCGCCGAGCCACACGGCTGCATATCCCAGCGCCACGCTGGCAACGACGTTAATCAGCCCGATCCATGGGCTACCGTCGCGCACGGCGCTGAACGTCTCGTATTCGAAGCTGGAGAAGGTGGTGTAACCGCCGAGAAAGCCCACGACCAGCACCAGGCGCCAGTAGGGATGCGGCTCAAAACGTTCGGTGAGGAGCGCCATCAGCAGGCCGATGAGGAAGGAGCCGGTGACGTTGATGACCAGCGTTCCTAACGGGAAGCGGCCGCCGAGCCGGGTCATAATCGCCACGCCGGCCACATAACGCACGAGCGAACCGGCTGCCCCGCCCGCCATCACAAGCAGGTATCGTTCGATCAATTTCTTATCTGCCTCGGCCTTGCGAACTCGTCTCGGCGGCTCACTGCAGAAGGGGTGCGCGACTCCTACTCTCCCAGCCTACTTCACTGAGAATGGAGACGGCAAGACACAGGCTCGAAACCTAGCCGTTTGCCGAACGAGGCCCGCGGTCCGCGATATAGTAGTGCACCGCTGGAGTCACGATCAGCGACAGCACCATGGACGCCAGGATGCCGCCGATCACCGCGATGGCGAGCGGCTGCAGCATCTGCGAACCTGCACCCCATGCGAGCGATAACGGGAACATGCCGGCCACAGTAGCCAGAGCCGTCATCAGGATGGGCCGCAGGCGGCGTTCTCCGGCGTCCAGCATGCTTTGCTCCGCGGGAATCCCCTCCGCTCGAAACTTCTGATCCGCATCCAGCAGCAGAATGCCGTTCTTGGCGACGATGCCAATCACCATGATGAGCCCCATGGACGAGGAGAGAGTGAACGTTTTTCCGTAATTAAGAGCGCCAGGAACACACCGGATGTCGAAAGCAGAGCAGAAGAAATCACAGCGATGGGCGCCGCAAAGCTGCCGAATTCGAAGAGTAGCACGATGAAAACCAGGAGGATGGCCAGGATTAGCACCAGAATCAGGTCGTGAAACGAGCGCTGTTGCTCTTCATACTGGCCTCCGTATTCCACGCGAATGGAGGAGGGCATGTTCAGGCCCGCAACTGCGTTTTGTACATCGGCAATTCCGCTGCCCAGGTCGCGGCCTTCCAAACGCGCCGTCACCATCACATCCCGAAGCAGGTTTTCGCGCCGAATCTCGGTCTGCCCGGTAACTCTACGACGCTCGCCAGCGGGCCGAGCGTGGCGGTCTTCCCGGTGGAACTGACCAGCAGCGTGTTCCGTACGGCGTCAACCGAAGACCTCGTCTGTTCCGGAAAGCGTACGCGAATGGTGTAGGCCCGATCGTTCACCACCACCGGCGTCGGCGCAGCTCGTCTTGAAACAGGCTGGCGGCGGTGCGTGCCTGAGAGGACAACGTCTCATCCAGCCTTTTGTACAGGCCGCGTGCCAGGAGCCCGTAGAGAAAGAGGCTGAAGCCCACAAACAGCACTGCGAACAGCAGCAGGTACCACGACGTGAGTTGCAGCCGGAAGCTCCTAATCATCGGGCGTCACCGGTTTTGTCGTGAGGGATGTAGCCCTCCCCCCGGCGCGTGTGAATCAGGGGCGGTTCAAAGCCCGCATCGATCTTCGTACGCAGCCGCCGGATGTACACGTCGATCAGATTGGAGAACGGATCGAAGCGTTAATCCAAAACTGTGTCGACGGCGTACGCCTGTTCGCGCAGACCTCTGGCGATGAAGCCCGCCACCCGGGGCTCGTCTTCCGCCAGCAAAATCCTCACGCCTCCCTTGTACCTCTGATCACATTGTGACGCGCCACGGATGAATCCACGATGAACGACAACTGCCGCCGCAATTCGGGTAACGCCGATTTCCTTCGCCTTGTTCCGGCACGCATGCTAAAATCTTCGCGTGCTCGGTTTTGCGCCCAAGCAGGAATACACGCGGCAGGACGTGCGCCGCATGCTGAGGGTTTCCGAGCAGCAGCTCCGCAGCTGGGAGCGGCACGGGCTCATCCGTACCGAGCCCACGTTTTCTTTTTCCGACTTGATCGCGCTTAAGACCTTGCAGAAGTTGCGGGAAAACCATGTGCCTCCGCGGAAAATCGGCCGCGCGCTGACCGCTCTGAAGAAAAAACTGTCGCATGTCGAGCAGCCGCTCTCGGAGCTCAAGATTCTTTCCGATGGACGCACCATAACGGTACAGATCGCCGGCCAGAAGATGGAAGCCCTGACCGGCCAGATGCTCTTCAACTTTGATACTGCCGAACTGGGAAGCATTCGGGCGTTTGAACCCAAGCCAGCCCCAGACCGTGCAAACGCCGAGCGGCAGGCAGAGATGTATTTTCAGCAAGGCCTGGCGCTCGAGGAGACAGCCGCGCCTATCGAAGAAGCCATTGAGGCCTATCGAAAAGCGATCGAGCTGAACCCCGGTGCCGCCGGCGCTCTGGTCAATCTTGGCACCATTTACTATCGCCAGCGCAAGTATGACGAGGCCGAACGCCACTACCAGAAGGCCATCGAGGTCGACGCCAACTATCCGCTGGCGCACTACAACCTGGGCAATCTGTGTGACGAGCAGGGCGACTTCACGCGCGCCGAACAGCACTATACGACAGCGCTCCAGCTCAACCCGAACTACGCCGACGCGCATTTCAATCTGGCGCTGCTGTCGGAGCGGCGGAACGATTTCCTCAAGGCCGTCCGTCACTGGAAGAGCTATCTCAAGCTCGATAATACTGGCACCTGGGCCAATATCGCGCGACGCCAATTGGAAAAGCTGCGTGACGCAACGCTGATCCGGCCGCGGCCGGGGGCATAACACCGTTAACAGTGCCTCAGGATGCGCCGCACCACCGTCCGGACGATTCGAGCAGACGAAATACCGCGTAGCGTAATTCTGATCCGGTCGTTGGCTTGGAAAGGGTTCCCGTCGCGCCCGCTGCCATCGCGACTTCCGGCATGGCGCCCACAAGAAAACCCGAGGTGGCTAGAATCTTCAGATAAGGCAGTTCCACCCGCATCTGGCGCACCAGTTCCAGGCCGTCCCCGTCCGGTAGGCTCAAGTCCACCAGCGCCAGTTCGAATGGACGGTCGGCGATCGCCCGCAGAGCTTGCCGCACTGTTCCTACCGCTAGGACATAGTATCCGTCTTCGGAAAGCATCTGTTCGAAAAACACCCGAACAGTGGGCTCGTCATCGACAATCAAAATGCGTGGCGCGTAATCCAAGAGGTTGGCTCCTAAGGTCACCGAATGGCGCGGTTCCTGCTCAGCCCCAAAATCGCTTCAGCAGACCCATCATAGCGTGGGTGAACGCGCAATCTGTCCGAGCGATAGACTGTTAATTGGATCGCCGTCCTCGCCACGATGCACCGTCTCCTGCTTAGCCTCCTGTCGCTGTCGCTCGTAATCATCGGCTGTAGCTCGTCTTCGGAGCATGCGCCCGTAATTGGCGAAGCATTCGCGGGGCCTTCCACGCTCGTGCTCCGCCAGGAAATAAATCCGCGATCGGCGGTTGCCGCTACCGCGCAGCACGGCGAGCGGCTGGAGATTATCCAGCAGCGGCGGCGCTTTCTCAAAGTGCGCACCGCAAAGGGCCAAGAAGGATGGACTGATGAACGGCTCCTGCTCAGCACGGCTGAGGTCGCACGCCTCAAGCGCTTCAACCAGCAGGCCCGCGCTCTGCCTTCGCAGGGCACAGCCACCACTTATGACGCCTTGAACATCCATACCGAACCCTCACGTTACTCACCCAGCTTTGTGCAGGTGAAGCAGGGCGAGAAGTTCGACGTGATTGGCCACGAATTGGCGCCGCGTAAGGCGCCTCCCCGCCAACCTCTGGTCAAGCCAGCGCCAAAACCAGTGCCCGTATCGAAAACCGCCAAGCCTCCCAAGATCCCCTTGCCGCCTGCGCCCGAACCCCCCGGACCTCCACCCGGCTGGCTCGCGCTGTCGAAGACCGATCTGCCACGCGAGGAAGAGAAGGACACCGCTGAACCGGAGCCCATGGATGACTGGTCGCTCGTTCGCACGTCCGCCGGCATGAGTGGCTGGATTCTCACGCGCCGCGCTTTCATGGCCATTCCCGATGAAGTTGCCCAGTACGCTGAGGGCCGCCGCATCACTTCCTATTTCCCGTTGGGTGACGTCCGCGACGGCGATCAGGTTAAGAAAATCTGGCTCTGGACCACCATCGAGCAATCGCTTCAGCCCTACGACTTTGATAGTTACCGCGTGTTTACATGGAACCTGCGCAAGCATCGTTACGAGACTGCGTACATACAGCGCCGCGTGAAAGGCTACTTTCCGACCTTGGTGGAATCGCCAGGGTTTTCCATCTGCCTTGAGAATGCCGATGGGAGCCGCGTGCGGCGCGTCTATTCGCTCGTGGGCAACACGGTTCGGGCTGCCGGCGAAAAACCGTGCGTTGCCCCGGCTTTAGAGAAGTCCGCCGATCCAGTTTCCACGGTCGTCGAGCAATCCCGCATTGTCCAACCCGAACCTCCGCCGGCGAATGCCTCGTTCTACAGCCGCATGAAAGACCGCCTCCGCGCACTTCGTAAGCGCTGGTTCAATCGATGAAAGTTGACCGAACGCGTCGAATCCTCCAATTCTGCGGGAAATGTAACATCAGGCGGGCGAAAGAGTCCCCGAGGACTCTATTTCGTTACAATCGTTTTAGAAAAAGATCGCACCGGCTTCTCAAAATGCAAACCGTCCTGGTAATCGATGATGACGAGAGCCTGCGCGACACCATTGGCGTTTTGCTCGAGGAAGAAGGCTTTCGGCCGGTGCTTGTGGCGGACGGCCGGCAAGGGTTTGAGAAGGCATTATTGTTAAAGCCCGACCTGGTGCTCGTGGATCTTCGTTTGCCCGGCATGAGCGGCGTCGATATCTGCAAGCAACTGCGCGCCGCGCAGATGCATACTCCGATCATCGTGCTCAGCGCGGTGGGCGATGAAGTCGACAAGGTGATTCTGCTTGAGATCGGTGCCGATGACTATGTGGTGAAGCCATTCGGTACCCGGGAGCTGCTAGCCCGTATCCGAGCCCTCCTGCGCCGCACCTCGCCGGACGCGAGAAAGATCTTTCACTTCGCCGATGCCGAGATCGATCTCGACCGTCGCACGGTCTCACGTCGCGGCGAGGAACTGAAGCTGACCCCGGCCGAATACAATCTGCTCACGTATTTCCTGCAAAACCCGGATCGCCCCCTCACCCGCGACATGATCCTGAATTCCGTCTGGGGATACCAATCGTTTCCCAACACCCGCACCGTGGACGCTCACGTCGTGAAGCTCCGCCAAAAATTGGAGCCAGATCCCAATGTGCCGCGACACTTCTTGACGGTTCACGGTGTAGGCTACCGGTTCGTGCCGTGACACTGCTTCGTACCAGCCAAGGCCCTGAGGATGAGAACTTTAACATTTTTTTAACACCGGCAGCGGGATATCAAGTCTGCCATCAGGCAAAATGGAGTGGTCGTGGCACTGCCGGACCCTTCCGACCGCACCGTCTTGATTGTTGAGGACGTGGAGTCATGCGCCACTACGCTCGAGATTGCTCTCTTGGCGATTCCCCGTGTTCACGTACGCGTGGCATCCACCGCAGGTCAGGCGCTCGAACTGCTCGCGTCTGCTGGAGGCGGGATCTGTGCCATGGTCACCGACCTCAACATGCCCTCGATGGACGGTTTTGAGCTGATAGAGCGGGTCCGTTCGGACTCCCGGACGGCGCGGTTGCCGATCGTCGTCGTCAGTGGCGACACCGACCCGCGCACGCCCGAGCGCATTCATCGCTTGGGGGCGGATGCTTACTTCGGCAAACCTTATTCGCCCGCCCAGGTTCGGCAGAAAGTGGAGCAACTTCTCGATGCCAACTCACCTTCGCAATCTCCATAGGTGGCCCGGCGCTACCCTCGTTCTTCCCTTCTTTTTCGCGACAGCCATGGTTGCCCAGACCGCTCCGGACGACGCCGGTACACTGCGGCAGATACTGGAACGGCTCGACCGTCTGGAGCAGCAAAACCGCGACCTCACCGAAGAGGTCCGCGCACTGCGTAAAGATCTGGCACTGGTGCGCGGGACACCCGCGTCGGAAACGGCGAAGGCCGCACCGCCCGAGCCCGCGACCGCCGATCTCGCCGAAAAGATGGACGTCCAGGAACATCGCCTCGATGAGCAGGCGCAAACCAAGGTGGAGTCTTCCCAGCACTTTCCCATCCGCATCACCGGCATGGCTCTATTCAATGCCTTTACAAACTCAAGTGCGAATGGTGGCCCGGGCGAGCCTGTGGTGGTTCCGGTTCAGGGCGACGCGTTGTCCGGTGGCGCCAGCCTGCGGCAGACCGTTCTCGGTCTCGATTTTCGCGGCCCGGAAATCTTTGACGGAGGTACCATCCATGGCTTCATCAATATGGATTTCTTCGGTGCGTCGGGTGATCCGTACGGCGGCTCGTTCCGCATCCGCACCGCCGGAATCGAGTTTAACTGGGCTAACACCACCATCATGTTCGGTCAGGACAAACCCTTGATTGCCCCGCGCGAGCCGAATTCGCTAGCCCAAGTTTGGGTCGCGCCGCTGACTGGCGCCGGCAACTTGTGGGTCTGGCAGCCTCAAGCCCGGGTCGAGCAGCGGTTTCACTTCAACGAGCGCACTACCATTCGGGCGCAGGCTGGTGTGTTTGAAACACGTGAAGCCTACAGCTCCTCCGCACCTCCGCCCTATGCATATTCTCTTCAGATGGCGCGTCCCGCGGCACAGGGCCGCGTTTCCGTAGCATACAGTCTGGACGATCGCCGGCGCATCGAAATCGGCACGGGCTTCGATGCCAGCAACACAAACGTCGCCGGCACTACCGTGCCTACGCGGGTGTTCGCACTCGACTGGCTGGCCCAGCCTTGGCGTAAGCTGGAGTTTTCCGGAGCATTTTTCAACGGCGAGAATGTCGCGAACCTGGGCGGCATCGGAAACGGATTCACCATCATGGACGCCGAGTACGTCGTACCGGTTCACGCCGACGGAGGCTGGCAGCAAATCAGTTTCCTGGCCACGCCGCGCCTCACCTTCAATCTATTTGGCGGCGAGCAACAAAATCGCGGAAGCGATGTCGCGTGGGGCCAGTTGGCAAAAAACCAGGCCTACGGAGCCAACCTGATGTACCGGATCGCGCCCAACGTTATCCTCAGCTTCGAGAGCGAGCAGTTACGAACCAACTACCTGGCGACCGGCATCAGGTTGAACAATCACTATGACCTGGGTATTGCGTATCTGTTTTAGCGCCTGGGCCTTCACGGCTCTCGCCCTGCCCGCTACGCCGACCACCGTAGGGGGATCGATTGAGCTCGTGGCCTCGCGCGATCCCATGGTGCGCAAACACAAAGATTACTCCGGCGTAGTCGTGTGGCTGGAGCCGCTCGGGCGGCTGAGCGCGCCAGCTATGCCGTCACACCCCGTTCTGATGGTCCAGAAGAACAAGATGTTCAACCCGCATGTGTTGGCCATCCCCGTCGGCGGCAGTGTGGCGTTTCCCAACTTGGATCCGATCTTTCACAACGCCTTCTCGAATTTCAACGGACAGATTTTCGACGTGGGCTTGTATAAGCCCGGTTCCAGCCGCACCGTCGTATTCAAACGCGAAGGGATCGTGCGCGTGTTCTGCAATATTCATCCACAGATGAGCGCGGTTATTGTGGTGTTGGGTACGCCTTACTTCTCGGTATCCGGCAAGAGCGGTGCATTCGAGATCCTGAACGTCCCGCCGGGTGACTACCAGTTTCACGTCTTTCATGAACGAGCTGCCCCGGAAACCCTCGACGTGCTCACCCGAAAGATCACGGTGGAAGCCGCGCGGATGGAGCTGCCGCCGCTCAGCATTTCCGAGAGCGGCTACTTGCCCGCGCCGCATCGCAATAAGTACGGCAAAGATTATCCGCCGGTGATCGAGGAGCAGCCGGCGTATCCTGGAGCAAACAAGTGAACGGCTTGAGTTTTTCGCGCCTCTCGCTGCTCTGGAAGATCCTGCTCTCGACTTCCGTGGCCATCACCCTGTTGTTCGCCGCAACCGGCTGGATCGTTGAAAATGACGCGCTGGACACTACGTCGCGCAGCCTGGAGGGCGAGGTGCAAGCCAGTTTCCAGGCATACCAATCGCTGTGGAGGTCGCGGGCCGACAAACTCGCGTCGGTGAGTCTCATCCTGAGCACCATGTCCGACGTCCGCGCCGCTTTCGGCACTGGCGACCCGGCAACCATCCGCGACACGGCGAGCGAATTGTGGTCCACCGCTTCGGAAAATGCTTTGCTACTGGTGACAGATCCCAAGGGCCGGCTCATCGCCTCGGTCGGCGCCGTGCCCGAGTCCAGGGCCTGGCGTGAGCTGGATGTCGTGCCCGAGGCTGCCCGGCGCTTTACTCAGCAGGCCTCCGGTTTCACGCTCAAGGATCAACAGGCTACCGGATTCATGGTCAAGGACGGAAATCTTTACCAGGTCGCAGTGACCCCTGTCTATGTGCAATCCGGTCACGGCCTCGCACTCCTGAATGTGCTTGTGGCCGGATATCAGGTGGACCATCTGGTGGCCCAGAGTCTCAAGGAATCCACCGGCGGCAGCGAATTTCTTTTCCTCTCCGGCGGCCGCGTGATCGCTTCCACACTGAATCCCCGCGCCACTAGCGAATTGGCGAGGGCTGTGGCGGCGCGTGGTGCGGGCCGCAATACCGGGCGGATCAGCGACGGCGTCACCGAATATGCCCCGCTGCACACCTCGCTCACGGACATGGAAGGCCGCACCATCGGCGAGCTGTGGATCTTCCGCTCTTTTGAAAACGCTCACCAGCAACTGGCTGTTCTGCGCCGCAATATCGTTCTGCTTGGTCTGTTTGCCATGTTGGCCGGCCTCGGCCTCACGTATTTGCTCGCGCGGCGCATCGTGCAACCCGTCGAGAAACTCGATCGGGCGGCCGCTGAGGTCGGACGCCAGAACTACGCCTATCGCGTGCCGGTCGAGAGCCACGACGAACTCGGCCGCTTGGCGGAGACCTTTAACAATATGTGCGCCTCCATTCAAAGCGCACGCCAGGAACTGATCCGCCATGAGCGCATTTCGACGATCGGACGGCTTTCCAGCTCCATCGTTCACGACCTGCGCAATCCGCTCGCCGCCATCTACGGCGGCGCCGAGATCATGATGGACACCGGCATCGCACCGCCGCAACTCAAGCGGCTCGCCAGCAACATCTATCGGGCCTCGCGCCGCATCCAGGAGTTGCTCCAGGATTTGGTCAACGTCGGCCGCGGCAAAACCGAGGGCGCCGAGATGTGCCGCCTGTGCGAAGTGGCCGCTGCGGCTCGCGATTCCCTGGCATCCACCGCGGATGCGCGGGACGTGACTATCGCACTCGAGGTTCCGGATTCCATCGAGATTCCGCTCGAGCGCGCGCGTGTGGAGCGCGTATTCATCAATCTGATCGACAACGCACTCGAAGCTGTGCCGGCCGGTGGCGCGATTCACGTCAGCGCTCTAGCCCATCCGGATGCTGTCATCATCGAGGTCGCCGACACCGGTCCCGGTATCTCGCCCGAGATCCGGGAGCATCTGTTCCAGCCTTTCGTCAGTTCTGGTAAGAAAAACGGTCTGGGCCTCGGTCTCGCGCTCTCACGCCAGACGATTCTCGATCATGGCGGCGACATGTGGGTTGAGTCCGAACCCGGCCGCGGCGCCCATTTCTTCATCCGGCTTCCGTTGAGCCGCACGACGGCTCACACCGAACCGGCGATAGCGTCGCCCGTCGGACGAGAATAGCTTAAACGTACACGCGTTCCACCCGGTCTCCAATGCCGCAGAGTATCGCGTACGAGATGGTGCCCGCCATGCGCGCAATCTGTTGTGCATCGATGCTCACCGCACCCTCGCGGCCCAGTAGCGTGACCTCATCACCGGGTCCAAGTGACGTAGCGTGACTGACGTCGATGGTAGTCAGATCCATGGACACTGTGCCCAGAATCGGCGCGAGCTTCCCGGCAGCGATGACTTTTCCGCGATTCGCAAGCCTATGTGGCACGCCGTCGGCGTAGCCCGCGGCGAGCACCGCGATGCGCATCGGCTCCGGGGCGCGGAATGAGCCGCCATAGCCCACACGCGCTCCTTCTGGGATCTCTTTCACGGCCAGAATCTTTGCTTTCCAGGTGAGTATAGGCTTGACGTCCAGCACCGCTTTCGGCGCATCGCCGCGCGGCGGCGAAACGTAACCGTATAACGCGTGCCCCGGCCGCACCATGGTCAGCCAGGGCGGATTCCGCTTGTATGCGAGGGCGTTGGTGCTGGACATGTGAACGTTCGGAGGTGAAAACCCGGCTGCGCGGAGCTGCTCTATGATGCCGGCAAAATATGCAATCTGTTCGTTCGATTGTTCGGAAGTGTAGTCGGCGGGCGACGCGAAGTGGGTCATCAACCCATTCAGATTGGCGTGCGTAGCGGCGCCGAGAGTCGCGATGATTTCCTCGGCCGATGCCCGTGTGCCCAACCGATACATGCCGCTATCGATCTTGAGGTGGTAATCGGCGTTCTTGCCCGACTCCCGCGCCAGACTGTCAAGAGCCCGCAGCCCCTCGAGAGAGTGCACCACGGGTGTAAGGCGGGAGTCGGCGAGC
>Ga0181536_10002165_pt1 | contig 22521 bp, 17 predicted proteins | sample PEATcosm2014_Bin_41_FD_121105 | JGI IMG/M metagenome (GOLD analysis project Ga0181536, IMG submission 121105) | Peatland microbial communities from MTU Mesocosm Facility, Houghton, MI, USA - PEATcosm2014_Bin17_60_metaG | ecosystem: Environmental > Terrestrial > Soil > Wetlands > Peat | place...
TCGAACCTGACTGACCCGTCGCCTCAACCTCCGCAACTGCCCACAAACAGCCTGTTCATCGGATAAACGGCCAGGATGAGAACCGCACCGCAGCCTTCATCGCGAATGACGACAGGCCCTAGCTAGCGACAGTCGCGGTCCGGCCTCAGTCGCCCAGCCTCCGTGGGTTTCGCGGCCACGCCCGGCCGGCGAAGCACGAACAACCCGCCGCGTGACGCCGGGCGAACGACGAAAACAGTCAAACGCTCCGAATTAACGGACAGATGATCCTGTTTCGCCACTGAAAATTAATCACTCCGGTCCAGGATGCTGCTTGAAATGCTCCGCGGCCTGGAGGTCGGGCACTCGGACGGGGCATCTGCCGGATCGTGAGGCTTCACGGGCACATGCGTCGCGACAAAACCAACCGTGAGCCGATCCCAGAGTCAGATTTGACGATCCGGTTGTTCGGTGGAATGGCGATCCAGGACGCCGGCGGAGTGGACTATCTTCCTCGCTCGCGGAAGACGCGCGCGATCGTGGCGATGCTGACACTGACCGCGCCGAAATCCACGCAGCGCAGCCAACTCACGGCATTGCTGTGGAGCCAGCGGGGAACCGAGCAAGGCCGCGCGTCGCTGCGCCAGGCGGTGCATGAGTTGCAATGGACGCTTGGATCGCCCTGGAACCGCATACTGGTGGCCGAGCGGCATTGCCTGTCGATCGACCTGCGCGGCGTCGCGGTCGACGCGCTGGAGGCGCTTGCCCCGACCGCGCCGAAGACCGCCATGCTTCGGTTGTTCGAGGACGGTTTCCTGGAGGACCTCGGCGGACTTGATCCGGCGTTCGACCTTTGGCTGTCGAAGGAACGGCGGCGGATGGTGACGATCGCCCGGATCGGCGGCGAAGCGTTTCTGGAGGAGCGGCACCCGCGGGAGGCGACCATCCTGGCCGCCCGGTCGCTGCTGCGGCTCGATCCGGCGAATGACGGCGCCTGGCGCGCTCTGATCGAGACGCATATCGAAGCCGGCGATCGCGCCGCCGCGCGGTTCGCCAGCGAGCAATGGGGCGAGGCGATGGGCCTCCTGCCGGATGAGGCACCGCCGGCGGAGATGGCCGCGTTTCTGTCCCGGATCCGCTTCGGGTCGGCGTATCGCCCGCCCGACGCCAGACCCAATGGGGCCGAGCCGAACGGGGGCATGGAAGCTGTGATCGTGCCGGACCGGCCCATGCCGGACCGTGTCTCACCCGGCGGAGTCATGGCGGACAGGGTCACGCCGGGCCGGGTTCCGCCGGATAGCACGCTGCCGGACCGGGTGATGCCGGTCCGGATCCTGTCGGACGGGACCGTGCCCCACGGGACCATGCCGGACGGGACCATGTCGGACGGGACCATGCCGGACGGGACCATGCCGGGCTGGGCCGTGCGCGACCGGGTCATGTCGGACACGATGCCGCCTGGCGGGGTCATGGAAGACGTGATCGTGCCGGGCGGGCCGGTGTCCGGCCGGTTCACCCCAGACGGATTGGTGCGAGCCGGTGCCATGCCTGGCAGGGTCATGCCGGGCGGATCGGTGCCGGCCAAGGGAACGCCAGCCGGGGTCATGGAAGACGTGGCCGTGCCGGGCCGATCGATGCGAGACGGCGTGATGCCGGAGGACGGTACCCCAGAGGGGAACGGGGGGGTCAACAAACGTATGGCCTCGGCGGAGGTTTGCGACGCGACGAGCGCGCCCTGGATCGGCCCGGACCGCGGGCGGTCCAGCCTCCGGCTCGGCATCCGCGAGATGCGGGTGATTGGGCCGGATGTCGATCAGGCGCTGGCGGCGGGCCTCGCCGAGGAAGTCACGATGGCCCTGTCGCGCTTCCGCTGGATCTCCTGTGTGTCCGGCAGTTCGCTGGCGGCCATCGCCGGCGAGATCGGGGAAGGCAGTCTGCGCTGGCCGGACCTCGACCTCGACTTCCTGTTGGATGGCACGATCCAGCGCGGCGGCGACCGCATCCGCATCACGGTCCGGCTGCTGGATATGCGCGCCGGCGAGGCGGTCATCTGGGCCAACCGGTTCGACCACGACGCTTCGGACACGCTGACGGTGCAGGACAAGGTCGCGGCGGCGATCGTGGCGCAGGTGGATCCGCTGCTGCTGATCAGGGAGGGCGAGCGGGCGGCGACCCGCGACCCGCGCGGCGCCTCGGCGCGGGACCTCGTGCTGCAAGCGGTGCCGGCGATCTACCGGATGGACCGGCTATCGTTTCACGCCGCCGGCGAATTGCTGGAGGCGGCGTTGCGCGTCGACCCGGGCCACGTCGACGCGCTGGCCTGGTTCGCCTACTGGCACCTGTTTCTGGTCGGCCAAGGCTGGTCCGACGACCCGGATGCCGCGACAAGGCGCGCCGGCGTGCTGGCCGATACCGCGGTGGCGATGGATCCCAACGACGCGCGGGCGCTGGCTCTGGCGGGTCACGTGCGGGGCTTCCTGCTGCGGCGTCCCGCCGAGGCCACCGTGCTGCTTGAACGCGCGATCTCGCTCAACCCCAACCTCGCGATCGCCTGGTGTTTTTCGGGCTTCACGTTGAGCTATCTGGGCGATCACGCGACCGCTATCGTACGGATGGCCAAGGCGATCGAACTCTCGCCATCCGACCCGCATCTGTTCTTCTTTCAGACGGCGGTGATCATGCCGCGTTTGTTGTTGGGCGAGTATAAGGAAGCGGCGGCGGCGGGCCGCAAGGCGATCGAACTCAATCCGTGGTTCTCGTCTTCGTTCAAAGGATTGCTCGCCGCGCTTGGCCATCTGGGGCAGAGCAGGGAAGCCGCCAGCGTGATGGCGCGTTTGTTGAAGCTGGAGCCCAACTTCACCGTGCGGGACGCGATCGCTCGCTCGCCGATGGGGTTGACCGCGGATATCGAGCGGTATGCCGATGGCTTACGGCGGGCCGGGTTGGCGGAATGGTGAGCGGAGGCGCCGGGCGCCGGCGCGGCGCGCGGTCCGGAATGCGCCGCTCAGCAGGCCGGCAGCACCTTGAACTCGACCCGGCGATCCAGCGCGTCGGAGAGGTCATCGGCGCCGGTGCCGATCAAATTGTTCTTCGCGCCCACGCCGGTCGCGATGACATGCCCGTGCAACGCCGGCACCTCGGATTCCAGCCGCCCCTTCACATAGTCGGCGCGCAGCTGCGACAACTGCTCATTGACCGCGGCGGAGCCGGACGGGCTGCTGTTGCCGGTGACCTGGAGGCAGGCGTTGCCGCTCGCGCTGTGGACGGCGATCTCCCGCAGCCACATGTCGTACGGGCTGGTGAGGGTCGGGTCGCTGGTGAGCGCGGTCGAACCTGGCCGGAACAGGACCTTCACCCCGAGCGACTGGTTCGCGAGCCCATAGTCGACCACGCGGCCGAACGCCTCCGCCGCCGGTTTGCGGCGGCCAAGCTTCCAATTGGCGAGGTAGAGGCCGTTAAAGACGCGGAGCTGATTGCCGGCCGGCGTTTTCTCGGCCGTCTGATAGAGGTCGAGCGCCTCCCGGTAGCGATCGGCGTCATAGGCGTTGATCGCCTCGCTGATGATGGAGGCGGTGACAATGCCGTTCACATAGGTCGGGCTGATCGGGTCGCCCACCTTCGTCGCCTGGCAGGTATCGATATAGCTTTTGACGCTGGCATCGTTGGTCCACGCCGGGCTGTCGCGGAAGAACCCGACCGGTGTCGAATTCACTCCGTCCGGACGCGCGCGCGCCACTCCCTTGGCGATGGTCTTGCCGGCGGTCAGATTAACCATGACGAGACAGAATCGATAGGCCTCGCGAGCGCCGGCGGTCTGCCCTTGCGCGTTCACCGGCGTGAACGTGCCGACCATGACGTTCGGCCCCTTGGCGACCGCGGCGGCGGTGAAGGGCTCGATGTCGAACTGTGGATAGTTTTCTTTCGCCAGTGACATGATACGGTCTTGTATCTGTTGCGTCGCCACCGACTGCTCCCCGGTGACGCCGTTCACCAGCGGATCGATCACCACGACCTGACGTTGCCCACCCGGCGGAACATTGGTGGACGCCGCTTTGAAGACGGCATTCGCGGCGTTCACCACGGCGTCGGAGAACGGCACCGCGGTCACCACGGGGACCGGCGGCGGCGCTGGCGGCGCCAGCTGCGCGCATCCGGCGACGAGCGCCATCGCCACGCCGGCGACCCAGGCGTTTCGTTTCAGGCCACCACGATGAAAGAAACGATCAGGACCGGCACTCGGTCCGCAAAGCCGTGAGATCAGCATTTGATAACGTTTCCCCGAGTTGTGCACGGCTGACGATATTGGAACACCTGGCCGAGTGCAATGCGGGTTGCCGCGGCGGCGCTTTCGCCTCGGCCGGCTCGATGGGGCGAGCTCTCGTAGCCGGTGGTTCGACCGGTTTGCTCTTCGCGACCGCCGGTTCCGGCGGGCGCGGCCTCGGCGCCGCTGGTTCCATGGGGCGTATCGTCACCATCGCGAGGTCCGCGGCGGGCGGCGTCATGGAATTATAAAGCTGAGGCTGCAGAATCGCCAGATACTCCGCCGCCTTTTCGGTTTCCGGCCGGCTGCCGAGAGCGAGTGGCGTCGCCGCGCCGATCGCGACAATCAGACCCGGACCGGGCGCCGGAGCGTTGGCCGCGATCTCGCGTGGGACAGGCTCCGTGCCGGTCGAAGACGGTCGCCACAGGTGATGCACCAGACCGTCGCCCTGATAGAGATCGACGTAAAGTACTGGCGACAGGGTGGTGAACCCGAGCCCAATGGGCGTACCGCTCACCGGCTCGCGGTGTTCGACGCTGACGGCGAATGTTCGCGGCGCACTCTCCCACGATTGTCGCGCGAAGGTCGCGACGATCTCGATCGGCGCGCAGGTAAAGCGTTCCGCCCGGGTGACATCGTCGGTCAGACCGCCCAGGCCGCGCGCGTTGGTCAGGAGCCGATCGAGTTCCGGTCCGGCGTGCGCGAGGCCCGAGATACGCAGACCGTCCGGCTCGCTCGTCACGTTCAGCGCCGAACACGGCACGGACCGTGCTGTCTCGCGCGCCTGGTCGAGCGGCGATAGCGCCACCTGAGTTGGCACGGCCGCGGCAGGCGATGGAATCGGCGGGGACGGTGCGCTGACCGGCGGCGTCGCGTCCGCCGGTAACGCGGTATTGGCGGACGGAGCCACGACCGGGGGAGCAACGACCGGGGGAGCCACGACCGGGGGAGCCACGACCGGGGGAGCAACGACCGGCGCCGGACCGGCGGGCGGCGGGGTCTCCCGCGGCGGCGCCAAGGCCACCGCTGGCGGAGGCGGCATCGCGGGCTGACCCGCGGGAGGCGGGGTCACCGGTTCCGATAATGCGACCGCGCGCGACTGGCTCGGGTCCGCCGCCGGGGCGATGGTGGGCGGCGGGGTAGCTTGTGGCGCCGCGACCACCGGCGGCCCAGCTAACTCACGCGGTGGACTGGGCGTTGTCGAATTTCCGGCCAGCAGGAAATAGCCAATCCCACCCAGGACCGCCAAACCGGCGATCCCGGCGCCGATGACTCCCGCCGCGGGGAACGATGTCTTTGCTCCGGCGGTCGCATGGTCACGTGTTGGCACGGCCGATGGCGGCGGCGTGGCCGATGCCACGATGCCGGCGGCCGCGGGCGCAGGCAGCGGTGCCGCGGCGCGCCCGGGGGCTGGCCGCGGGGCAGGCAATCGTGAACCGGGCGCCGCGACGATCGTGGCATCGCCTCCGGCATCGTGGGGTTCCGCCTTCGGGATTGGCGCCGGCGCGGCGATCGCCGCTTGGATCGCCGACGCGAATTCTTGGGCGGACGAGAAACGATCGTCCGGCCGCTTCGCCATCGCCTTGCGCACCACCGCGTCGAATTGCCGCGGCACGGTGACCGAAATTTGCGACGGCGCCGGCGGCTCGACATTCAGCGCCTTGTGCATGATCGAGGACATGCCGCCTTCGAACGGCCGTTCGCCGGTCAGCAACTGGTACAACAGCACGCCCGAGGAATAGATATCGGAGCGCGCGTCCACCACCTGACCCATGAACTGCTCGGGCGACATATAAGCCGGCGTGCCGAGCACGGTGCCCGCCTGGGTCATGCTGGAGCTTTCGATCCGCGCGATCCCGAAATCCGCGATTTTCGCCTGGCCCGAGGTGGTCAGCATCAGGTTCGCCGGCTTGATGTCACGATGCACCACGCCGCGTTCGTGACTGAACTGCAGGCCGGCGAGCAAATCCTCCATGATCTGAACGATTCTGGGCAGCGGAAACCGCTCATTCTTGTCGAGCAACGCTTTCAACGTCGGACCGTCAACGAACTCCATCACGATGTAAGCGAGGTCGTCAGTCTCCCCGTAGTCGAACACGCCGACGATATTCGGATGGTTCAACCGGCCGGCGGCTTCGGCCTCGCGGCGGAACCGGGCGATCTCGTCGGCGGTTTCGGTGTCGGTGGCTTCGGGCAGGCGTACGGTCTTGATCGCCACCTGACGTTTGATGACGGGATCCCACCCTTCGTACACGATCCCCATGGCGCCGCGACCAAGCTGACGCCTGATCTCGTGCTTGCCCAGGGTTTGAACCGCCGACATATCGCGTTTGCCCACCGTATCCTGGGCGGATCATAGTCCGGATCGGCGGTTGAGCGAAACGGCACGTCCCACCGACCCGTATCGGCTTGACCGTGCTGGACCAGGGTCCGAAGGCGTTGGCCGAGATTGAGGCCCGGTATGTCGAGGTCCCGGCGATCGGACGACCCATTGATCTTCTTGCCGCACCGCGGGACAGTCGCGCCAACGCGGGACGACCCGCGATGCGGCAGGGGGACGATATATGCGACGATTGTTTGGGGCAGCGGCCCTGATGGCTCTGGTGTGTCTGGCCGTCGAGCCGGCGTATGCGCAAGGATCGGGTTCGGCCACGCTGGACGCGGCGAAGGCCCGAGGCCAGGTGCTGTGCGGCATGTCGGGCCTGGTGCCCGGTTTCTCCCTGCCGGACTCGCAAGGGGTCATGCGCGGGCTGGACGCCGATAGCTGCCGCGCGGTGACCGCGGCGGCGCTTGGCGACGCCGCGAAAGTCAAGTTCGTGCCGACCACCACGCAGAACCGCTTCACCGCCTTGCAGTCGGGTGAGGTCGATGTGCTGTCGCGCAGCACGACCTGGACGCTCACCCGCGAGGGCGGCCTCGGCCTGGAATTCGCCTGGGTCAATTATTACGACGGCACCGGGTTCCTGGTGAAAACCGCATCCGGGGTCAAATCGGCCAAGGAGTTGGACGGCGCCACGATCTGCGTGCAACCCGGCACGTCGACGGAACTCGCGATTTCCGATTATTTCCGGCTGCACAACATGAAGTTCACCCCGATCCTGATCGCCGATCTGCCGGGGATTCAGGAGGCGTTCCTGTCCGGCCGGTGCGACGCGTATTCGACCGACGCTTCGCAACTGGCGACGTTCCGGTTCAGCCAGGGTCCCAAGGCGGCGGACCTGCTGCTGCTGCCTGACATCATCAGCAAGGAGCCGCTTGGCGTCATGGTCCGCAAGGGTGACGACAAATGGTTCGATCTGGTGCGCTGGACCTTCGCCGCGATGATCACCGCCGAGGAAAAAGGCATCACCAGCGAGAACATCGATACCTTCATGGACTCCAAAGATCCCGACATTCGCCGGCTGCTCGGCCTGGAGGGCGACATGGGCAAACAGCTCGGGCTGGATCCGAAATGGGCCTATAACGTGATCAAGCAGGTCGGCAATTTCGGCGAGGTGTGGGACCGTAACATCACGCCGATGGGCGTGCCGCGCGGGATCAACAACATCTGGACCAAAGGCGGCCTGCAGTACGCACCGCCGATCCGCTGAGCGAACCGGGAGTTTTCCGCGGCGAAACACTGACCAAGGATTTCGGGAGCCCGTGTCGGACGCAACGATCGATCCTCGCCTGACATCCGGCCGCGCCGCGCCGAAACGCGCGTTGCGGCTCTCCTGGTCCGATCCGCGCTTCCGCGCCATCGTCTGGCAGGTCGTCATTCTGGGCGGGGTCGCGGCGGTCGCCTGGTACTTTATCAACAACACCAGCCAGAACCTGGCGTCGCGCCATATCGCGACGGGGTTCGGGTTTCTCGACCGGACGGCCGGCATTCCGATTGGCGAATCGCTGATCTCCTACAATCCGGCGGAAGACACCTATGGCCGCGCGCTGCTGATCGGCGTGCTGAATACCTTGAAGGTGTCGGTCGTGGGGGTCGTGCTGGCCACCATCCTTGGCACGCTGATCGGCGTTGGCCGGTTATCGAAGAACTGGCTGATGGCGCGGCTGACGGCGTTTTACGTGGAGACCCTGCGCGACCTGCCGCTGCTGTTGCAACTGTTGTTCTGGTATACGATTCTGCAAGACCTCCCGGCGCCGCGCGACGCCATGTCCATCGGCGGCGCGGTGTATTTGTCCAATCGCGGCCTGAAGCTGCCGACACTGGACTGGGAATTCGCGCATACCGCCGCTTTGCTCGCACTGATCGCCGGAGCGGCCGGGACCTGGTTGTGGAACCGTCACGCGCGGCTGCGTCAGGAGGCAACCGGGGAACGGCCCGCCGTTTGGCCAGTGGCGCTAGGTCTTTTGGCCGGATTGCCGCTGCTGGTATGGGCCGTACTGGGCGCGCCGTCGCATTGGGACGTTCCCGCCCTGCACGGCTTCAACTTCCAGGGCGGCACCAATATCAGCCCGGAATACTTCGCGTTGCTGCTTGGCCTCGTGACTTATACGGCGGGGTATATCGCGGAGATCGTCCGTTCCGGCATTCAGGCGGTGCCCTGGGGACAATGGGAGGCGGCGAGCGCGCTCGGCCTGAAACGCGGGGCGATCCTGCGACGGATCGTGTTGCCGCAGGCGTTGCGGGTGATCATTCCGCCGATGACCAGCCAATATCTGAACCTGACCAAGAACAGTTCGCTCGCGGTGGCGATCGGCTATCAGGATCTTGTTTCGATCGCGAACACGACGCTGAACCAAACCGGGCAGGCGATCGAGGGGATCGCGGTCATCATGGCCGTCTATCTGACCATCAGCCTGTCGATCAGCCTGTTCATGAACTGGTACAACGCGCACATCGCGCTGGTGGAGCGCTGAACCATGAGCACGAGCACCAGCGTCGCACCGTCATTGCCGATCCCGTCGCGTGACGCACCGCCGGGCGCGGGGGCGGTGGCGTGGCTGAAGGAGAACCTGTTCGCGACCTGGCTGTCCACGGCGGTCACGCTGGCGCTTGGCTATGTGATCGTGCGGGTCGCCGTCGCGCTGGTCGAGTGGGCGGTGCTCGGAGCGGTCTGGTCGGTGCCGTACTCGCCCGCCGGCATCGCGCAAACCACCGTGTGCCAGAACGCCAAAGGCAGCGGCGCCTGTTGGGCTGTCATCGCCGACAAATACCGGCTGATCCTGTTCGGCCGTTACCCGTACGATGAGCAATGGCGGCCGGCCCTCGCGGTGTTGATTTTCATTGGGCTTTACGCCGTCTCGGCGATGCGGCGGTTCTGGCGCGAGGAATTGATCTTGATCTGGATCGGCGCGCTGACGGTGGTGGGCGTGTTGATGTGGGGCGGCGTGCTTGGGCTGGCGCCGGTCACCGACGATTTCTGGGGCGGGTTGCCGATCACGCTGATTCTGGCGACGTTCGGTCTCGCGTTCGCGTTTCCGTTGGCGATTTTGGTGGCGCTCGGCCGCCGCTCGACGCAATTGCCGGCGGTGCGGATGCTCTGCGTCATGTTCGTGGAACTGATCCGCGGCGTGCCGTTGATCAGCGTGCTGTTCATGGCGAGCGTGATGTTTCCGCTGTTCATGCCGGCCGGCGTGAACATCGACAAATTGTTGCGCGCGCAGATCGCCGTCATTCTGTTCGCCGCCGCCTATCTGGCCGAGGTGGTACGCGGTGGATTGCAGGCGCTGCCCAAGGGCCAGACGGAGGCCGCCGACGCGCTTGGACTGAGCTACTGGCAAAAGACCGCGTTCGTCATTTTGCCGCAGGCGCTGCGCCTGGTGATCCCGCCGCTGGTCAATACGTTCATCGGCTTCTTCAAGGACACCACCCTCGTGCTGATCGTCGGTCTGTTCGATTTGCTGACCATGGGCAAGGTCGCGCTCAGCGATCCGCCGTGGCAGAGCTTTTCGACCGAGGTCTATGTCATGCTTGGCGTGATCTACATCGCGTTCTGCTATGCCATGTCGCGTTACAGCCGCGGGCTGGAACGGGAGCTTGGCGTCTCGCAACGCCGCTGACGGAGGCCACGCGCCATGAGCCAGACGGAAACCGGAAAAGCGGCGATCACGCTGGATAAGGTCAACAAGTGGTACGGCGCGCTGCACGTGTTGCGCGACATTTCGCTGACCGTGCACGAACAGGAGCGCGTGGTCGTGTGCGGGCCGTCCGGGTCGGGCAAGTCGACGATGATTCGTTGTATTAACCGATTGGAGGCGCATCAATCCGGGCATATCTACGTGGAGGGGACGGAACTGACCGACGATACGCGGGCGCTGGATACCATCCGGCGCGAGGTCGGCATGGTGTTCCAGTCGTTCAACCTGTTCCCGCATCTGACCATTCTGGAGAATTGCACGCTGGCGCCGATCTGGGTGCGGAAGATGCCCAAGGCGCAGGCCGAAGAACTGGCGATGACGTACCTGCAACGGGTGAAGATCCCGGAACAGGCGAAGAAATATCCGGGTCAGCTGTCAGGCGGTCAGCAGCAGCGCGTGGCGATCGCGCGGGCGCTGTGCATGCAGCCGAAAGTCATGCTGTTCGATGAGCCGACCTCGGCGCTCGATCCGGAAATGATCAAGGAGGTGCTCGATACGATGATCGAGCTGGCCGGCTCGGGGATGACGATGGTTTGCGTGACGCACGAGATGGGGTTCGCCCGCCAGGTGGCGCATCGGGTAGTGTTCATGGACCGCGGCGAGATCGTCGAAAGCGGGCCGCCGGCGCAGATTTTCGAGGATCCGCGGACCGATCGGTTGAAGTTGTTTTTAAGTCAGATTTTGCGGGGGCATTGATGGGCGATGGGTGAACCACCGCCTGTTATGTAGACGACGGCATATGGGCCGGTTGCGTTGGCGGTGCGGATATGGACGATGTTCAGGGCGCTGATGTAGCTGTAAGCGCCGCCGACACCGCGCGGTTGCTCCTGGAATTTCATAAAGAGAATACTACTTTCGTGCGGCATTACGAGGAGATACGCTTCAAGTTCTCGCAACTCACGGTTACGTTAGCGGCGGCGCCGGTTGGTCTGTCGAGACTTTCCCAGGCCTCAACCCAAGGCGTCTCGGCTGGCGGAGTGATTCCAATTTGCATTATGTTTTTGGGGGCGGCTGGCCTTTTGATCACGCTGAAGTACACCGAACGCGCCGATCGGCATGCCACGATATGCTCGACCAATCGTGGCATGCCGATCGGCATGCCACGATTGGTCGAGCATATCGTCGCGCATGCTCTGACATCGTTGGGGCTGTCTATACGTTGGATATCGAGCAATCGCACCAAGATGCCGCGGAGCGCCACAATCGTAGCGGACTCTTCGCGAGCGTGATGCATAGGGTTCGAGCGCGCGTATTTTGGGTGATGATGCATCTCCTGCTAACGGTTCTCGGACTTGTAATGCTGATCATGCCCCACCCTTGGTAGTAGTGTCCCGCGACCAGTTGTTGGTTCCGGACCATCTGCGTGTATCTGTGTTCATTTATGGTTGATTCTTACCCGTTGTCGACACGCAACTAGCCGGGTTCGTTTTCATGACGACCAAGAAGAATGAAACCACAGATGTACACAGATACACACAGATAAAGCGGTGTGGAAAAGCCTCGATTGAGTATGGCATCGAAGCGTGGACGCCATGCCGGAATTAAGGGGATAGCGTTATACCAACCCCCTTCAAGATTGACACATGGCGTCCTCTCTTCCACGTCATGGCCCGGCTCCTCTCTTCCACGTCATGGCCCGGCTCGTCCGGGCCATGACGTGATGGGGTGAGAGTCACACTTTCAGCGGGTTGGTATTACTCATTCATACCGCGGTGGTAACCTGACGCGGCGCCGGCGGAGGTCTCGATCCCTTGCTCAAGCCGGTACGAGAGTACCATACGCATCGCCTCTTCCGCCATGGCCAGAGCTTCTGCCTCGGTGTCCCCTTCGGTCACCACCTCAGGTAGGGCTGGCACACGCACCGTAAAGCCGCCCTCTGGCCGCGGCTCAAGCACGACGATGAAGTCAAACACTTGGATCATGATCGGGGCTGACGTTTGTCAATCAAGATCAAGATATAGCATGACCTGACGGTAATCGCAGGCCAAAACGCCTTACCCCACCCCACCGATCGGCGGCACGTCCATCCCGCCGTCCACCAGCACTTCCGCGACATGGCGCGCCTCGACCCGCACGCCTTCGCGTGACAACCGCCCCGCGATGTTGAGCAGGCAGCCAAGATCGCCCGCCAGCACGGTATCCGCCTTCGTCTCGCCGATATCCCGCGCCTTGTCCGTCACCATCCGGCCGGAGATCTCGGGATACTTCACGCAAAACGTGCCGCCGAAGCCGCAGCAAATCTCCGGCTCCGCCATCTCCACCACCGTCGCCCCCACCTCGGCCAGCAACCGCCTGGGCTGCTCCTTCACGCCCAGCTCTCGCAACCCCGAGCAACTGTCGTGGTAGGTGAAGGTCCCGGGCCGGCTGGTGCCGGACCGCGGGGTAAACCCGAGGATGTCCACCAGAAAGCTGGTCAGCTCGAACGTCCGCTCCGCCAGCCGGTCGGCGCGCGCGCGCAGGTTCGGATCGTCCTCGAACAGAAACGGCAAATGCGCCTTCAGCATCCCCGCGCAGGAGCCGGACGGCGCCACCACGTAATCGTAGCCGCCGAACGCGTCCAAAATCCCGGAAGCCAGATCCCGCGCCGTCGCGCGATCGCCCGAGTTATACGCCGGCTGGCCGCAACAGGTCTGCGCGCGCGGCACCTCGACCTGGCAACCGGCCTGTTCCAGTAAACGGATCGCCGCGAAGCCGACCGAGGGCCGGTAAAGATCGACCAAACAGGTGACAAACAGCCCGACGCGCGGCGGCCGCGCCCCGTCGGGCTTCGCGGCGTCAGGCACTGCGCGCCGCCACCAGATGCCAGATCGGATTCGGCTGCGCCAGATCGCGCTCGAACGTCCATAGATCGGTGATTTCCGTCACCGCGTCCGTCCCGGTGATGACCTGACCGGACCGCGTCTGCGTCATGTTCACCTGGTCCGAGACGATCCGCACGCCGATCGACGCCACGGTGCCGGTCAACTCGGCGGTTTCGATCGAGACGCCGTGCATGGCCCGGACCTCGGTGACGTGGGTCTGGCCGGCTTTCTCCCGCTCGGTGATCGCGAGGTCGAAGGCGTTCCAGGTCTCATTCCCCAATAACGGGCGCAGTGTTCCGCGGTCCCCGGCGGCGAAGGCATGCACGATGATCTGAAACGCCTTTTCCGCCCCGTCGAGGAACGCGCCCGGCTCAAAATTCCGGTCGATCGTTTGCATTCGCGCCAGGGTCTGGCCCAGTGCGCTGACGGATTCAGGGACGGTGCGGTGCGTGGCGGGGGCCGGTTGGGCTGGCGCCGCCTGGACCGGGGCTGGCGCGGCTGGCACCGCGCGCGGCTGGATCGGTTGCGGCGGCCGCTCGTAGCCCGTCCGCTTGCCAAGGATGCTCTTCAGCCGCAGCACCAGAAATGCCGCGATCATGCCGAACAGGATCAGGTCAATCGGAAATCCGCCGCTCGCGCCCATGCAATCCTCCTAAGGTTCTACAAATAGGCGCGGTCGGGGCCAGACACAAACGAATCCCGCGGGTCCGGCGGCAGTTCTCATCCGGGCGCTACGCCGCCCGGTTCACGGTGCGCGTTGGATCGGCTCGGAGATCTGTCGTGCTGTCGGCGCTGGACCAAAAGCTGACCGGGCCCACCGCCGGCGCGATTCGCTGAAACGCGGGGCGATTGCCGGCCCGCTGATGGAATTGTAATGCCCGCCGCATGATCCTGCTGCGCCACGGCCAAAGCGAGTTCAACCTGCGCTTCACCGCCACCCGCCGCGATCCCGGCATCGAGGACGCGCGCCTGACGGAGTACGGCCACCACCAGGCCGAGCACGCCGCGCGCCAACTGGCGCGGGAGCCGATCACCCGGATCATCGCCTCGCCGTACACCCGCGCGCTGCAGACCGCCGAGCCGCTGGCCCGCCGGCTGGGCCTGACGGTCGAGATCCGGCCGATCGTGCGGGAACGGTTCGGCCTCGCCTGCGACATCGGCACGCCGCGCAGCCGGCTGGCCCGCGCCTGGCCCGCGCACGACTTCTCCCACATCGAGGAGAAGTGGTGGCCGGACGAGCACGAGACCCCCGCCGCGGTGACCGGGCGCGCGACGTCCTTCCGCCAGCAGATGCGGGCGGAGCCGGACTGGCGCGAGACCGTCGTGGTCAGTCATTGGGGTTTCATCCTGTGCATGACCGGGCAGAACATCGGCAACGGCGAGATGATCCGGTGTGACCCGACCGGCCCGAACCCTGAACAATTGATCTGGCGCGCGTAACCCGGCCGGCCAAAATCGGGAGCCGCGCGGCCATGCCGGCATGGCGCGGACGCGCCGGGTCATGCCATCGACGGGACCGCCGCGCGCCGATCTTTTCGAAGCGCGGCATGACCCTTCGAGAACCAGCGCCGGGGCAACCATTCGTGGTGGCGCGGACGAAGCTGGCATGCTACCGGGCGGCTCCCACAAGGCGCCGCGGGCGCCGGATCATACGGAGAGCGGCATGTCAGAGACCACCCCAGCCCCCCAGCCCGCGACGCCGGCGACGCCGCCATTGGTGGTGAACATCCAGTACGTGAAGGACCTGTCGTTCGAGGTTCCGGGCGCGCCCAACATCTACACCACGCTGCGGGCGCAACCGCAGGTCGCCATCAACCTCGATGTGCAGGCGCGCCGGATCACCGAAGGCGGGTCCAACTATGAGGTCACGTTGATGATTCGCGCCGAGGCGACCGATCCGAACGCGCAAGGTAATGGCCAGGCGCCCCCGCCGGTCGTTTTCATCGCCGAACTGACCTACGCCGGCGTGTTCACCCTGACCGGCCTGCCGGACAACGCGATTGAGCCGGTGCTGCTGGTGGAGTGCCCGCGCATTCTGTTCCCGTTCGCCCGCAATATTCTGGCCGAGGTGACCCGCGATGGCGGTTTCCCGCCGGTGTTGCTGCAACCGATCGATTTCGTGCAGCTTTGGCAGAACCGGCGCGCCCAGCAGGCACGGGCCGCGGCACCGGCAACGACGGCCTGAGTTTCCTTCCGCCATCCCCGGGCGAGCCGGGGGATGACGGGGCAGAGAGTCCACGGGTAACGGGCCGCGCGGTTTACCCGGCCGCGCCTTCGATCCTACCATGGCCGTCCGATGGACAATCCGCCAACCCGGCTTCCCTCCTTGCATTCCCTGCTCGGCACGCCGCGGGCCGTCAGCCTGATCGAACGGTTCGGCCGCCCAGAGGTCGTCGACGCGCTGCGGCAAACGCTCGACTCGCACCGGGCGGACCGCCGTTTCGATGTGCCGGCATCCGGGCTGTTGGACGCGGCGGCGGAGGCTCTGGCGCGCCGGTTCGCTCTGTCGCAACGGCCGGTGTTCAACCTCACTGGCACCGTGCTGCATACGAACCTGGGGCGGGCCTTACTGCCGCCGGACGCCGCGCGGGCCGCCGCCGCCGCCCTCCAGGGCGCCACGAACCTCGAATATGATCTGGACGCCGGACGCCGCGGCGAACGCGACGACCACATCTCCGGCCTGTTGCGCGACCTGACCGGGGCCGCGGCCGCCACCGTCGTCAACAACAATGCCGCCGCCGTGATGCTGGTGCTGAACACACTGGCCCTCGGCAGGCAGGTCCCGGTGTCGCGCGGCGAACTGATCGAGATCGGCGGCGCCTTCCGCATTCCCGACATCATGGCCCGCTCCGGCGCGATCCTGCGCGAGGTCGGCACCACCAACCGCACCCACAAGCGCGATTACCAAAACGCGATCGGCCCCGAGACCGCCGCGCTGATGCGGGTGCATCAGGCCAACTACGCGATCGCCGGTTTTACCGCCGCCGTCGCCACGTCCGACCTCGCCGCCATCGCCCATGCCGCCAATCTCCCCCTCATCGAGGATCTGGGCTCCGGCAGCCTGATCGATCTGGAGCGGTGGGGTCTCCCGCACGAGCCCACCCCGCGGGAATCGCTCCTGGCCGGTGTCGATCTGGTGACCTTCTCCGGCGACAAGCTGTTGGGCGGCCCACAGGCTGGGCTTATCGTTGGGCGGGCTGATCTGGTGCGGCAACTCAACGCGAATCCGCTGAAACGCGCGTTGCGGCTGGACAAGGGACGGCTGGCGGCGCTGGAGGTGGTGTTGCGGCTGTATCTCAACCCCGACCGGCTGGCTGAGCGCCTCCCCACCCTGCGCTTATTGAGCCGCGCCGAGGCCGATATTCGCGCCACCGCCAACCGGCTGGCTCCCGCTTTGCGTGCCGCGTGGCCAGATCGCGATGTCACGGTCGAGCCCTGCCGAGGCCAGATCGGTTCCGGCGCGTTGCCGGTCGATCAGCTGCCCTCAGCCGCCGTGACGTTGGGCGGCAAGGCGCTGGACAATCTCGCGGGCGAATTGCGGGCGTTGCCTCGGCCGGTGATCGGCCGCATCCACGACGGCCGGCTTTGGCTCGACTGCCGCTGTCTGGAACCGGACGAGGAAGCGATCTTCCTGGCCCAGCTTCCCAAAGCCGGCTGAGACGTGGATGATCCGGGGCGGAGGAGAAGCGGCCCCGGTGGGTCGGCCGGACTTCAAACCCGGTTGGGGTCGCCGAGCGATCCCGGGCAGGTTCGACTCCTGCTCTCTTCCGCCGTTTGGTCTCGTCTGTGGCCGAACCGCCAAGGCGTGTGGTAATATTGCAACAAGGTCTGGGAAATGACCATCGTGCCCTCGTCATGCCGCATCCGGGTAGTTATTGTTAGGATATGGTTAAGGACCCGGCGCCCTCAGTCCTCAGTATTGTGACTCTATCAACCAGGAGAAGACGAATGAAACTCCGGAATGCTCTGCTGGCCTCGGCCATGATGGCTTTGCCGCTGGCCGCCGCCAATGCGCAGGCAGTGGATGGCCTCTATATCGGTGGCGGCCTTGGCGTGAACATGATGCAGCGGGAATCCGTCGATCTCGGACCTCCTGTGCGCGCGGCGAATAGCTCCGGCGACGTCCGCGCCAATCTGGGACCCGTGGTCGTGCTGAGCCTTGGTTGGGGCTTCGGCAATGGGCTGCGCGCTGAAATTCAGGGCGACTGGTATGAGAATAACGGCTTCAACAATCCGGAAGGCTACGGCGTCCCGGCTTCGGCGGGCGGCTCCGAGCAAAAATACGGCGGCATGGTGAACGTGCTGTATGACTTCGTCGGCGTGGTGCCGATGGTGCAGCCCTATGTCGGGCTCGGCGCCGGCTATCAGGAGTCGATGTGGCAAAACGGGCATTACTCGCAATATCCGAGTGGTCCGTCATTTAACGCGTCGAACACCAGCCGGGGCAGCTTCGCCTACCAGGCCATGCTTGGCGTCGCTGTTCCGATCGGCGGCGTTCCCGGCCTCTCGATGACGGCGGAATATCGCTTCATGGGTCTCGCCGGAGACCGTAATTATTCCGGCGTCGGCGTCAACGCCCCGAACTTCAAGTCGACCAACGACTTCAACCATAGCATCCTGTTCGGTTTCCGTTACGCCTTTGGCATGGCACCCATCCCGGTGTCCGCGCCGATGCCAGTGTCGGAAATGGGCGCGAAGACGTTCCTGGTGTTCTTTGACTGGGACAAGGCCGATCTGACGGCGCGTAGCGAGGCTATCGTCAGGGACGCGGCGACCTATTCGACGCACTCGCAATACACGCGCATCGACGTGGACGGAAACACCGACACGTCGGGCACGCCCGCCTACAACCAAGGCTTGTCCGAGCGGCGCGCTCACCGCGTCGCCGACGAGCTGGTCCGCGACGGCGTGCCGCAGAACGTGATCTCGATGCACGCTTATGGCGATACGAAGTTGCTGGTCCCCACCGGGCCGAACGTGCGGGAGCCGCAAAACCGCCGCGTGGAAATCGTTTTCCACTGATCCATCGTGGTCGGCGGGATGAAACGGGAGGCGCTTTCGGGCGCCTCCTTTTTTCGTCGGAGACGACGCCCGCGCGACGCCGTCATGGCCGGGCGTGACAGCGCGAGGTTTGGGCGGGGTGTCGGGTTCGCCTCACCCCCGGTATGGCTGGGATCGACCCGGCATCTGTCGGGAGCGCGGCCGGAAAGCAAATCCAATGGGCGCGGCGCGTGCTGTTACCGATCCTCGGGTCGGGCTCGAGGATGAATGATGCGGGGCGAATCGTGCGCTTCTCTGGCCCACCCAGGGCCAGCGGAGCCGGAACCGGAACGGCGCCGCCCCTCTCCGGGTTGCGCGCGAGGCGGCGTCGCGTGCAACCTCGCGCGCCCAGCGTGCGATAAGCCACCTGGACCCCCGGCCTTGACCGCGCGGGACGGTCAATGGGAGCAGCAAGCATGAGGCTTCGATCGATAATCCTGACGTTCGCGGGATGCGTCCTGGTCTGGGCCGCCCATCCTGGGGCCGCCCGCTCGCAACCGATCCAAGGGTTCTATGTGGGCGCGGGGGCGGGGCCGCGGCTGCCGTTCCCAATCAAAAGCTCGTCGCTCGAGCCCGGGGTCGGTGGCAGCTTCGACCTCAACCAGGCTGTGGGGTACGACACCCAACTCAGTGTCGGCTACGCGCTCGGCGATGGCTGGCGTTTCGAGTTGGAGGGCACGCTCGGCCGCGGCGGCATCCGGTCCGTGTCCGGCACGGCATTTCCGGCCACCAGCGCCGGGGCGGTGCGCAATGGCGGCTTCATGGTGAACGCGCTGTTCGACCTGGATGTTCGCTCGCGCTATGTCTATCCGTATCTGGGCCTCGGCGTGGGCTATCAGATGACGCGGCTGGACGGCTTCGTGGATACCGCGGCTGGCAAGCCAGGGGCCTTCTCGGCGAGCGGCACGACGGGCGCGTTCGCCGCGCAGGCCATCGCCGGGCTGTCGTTTCCGGTTCCAAACATGCCTGGGCTGTCGCTCACGGTGGACTACCGCATCATGGATAGTCTGGGCGGCGGGTGGTACCATGGGATGTCCTCGATTGGACTGGCTCCTGGGTCGGCGCCGCTGGCCGGCTCGGCCCAACTGCATAACCAGTTCGATCAGACCGCGATGTTCGGCGTGCGCTATGCGTTCAATACGCCGCCGCCGGCCGGGATCGCCACGCAAGCCGCGGCCGCGCCGAGGACTGAGGCGCAGTCGTATCAGGTGGTGTTCGACCCCAACAAAACGACGCTGAGCGATCGGGCCCACGGGATTGTGCGGGACGCGGCGCGGGCGTCCACGCGGCAGGGGACCATGAGGATCGCGGTGACCGGAACCGGAGGGGCCTTGGATGGCGTAGCCGACCGCCAGGCATTGTCCAGGCAGCGGGCGAGTACCGTGGTCGCGGCTCTGGTCGCCGAGGGTGTGCCGCGGGTTGCCATTTTGGTTCTCGCGGCGGGGGATGCCGCGGGCGTCCCGGGCCAGGCCGGTGACCAGCGGGTCGAGGTCGTGACCCGGTAATACCAATTGGGGTGATCGGCCTGGCAAGAGGGAACCTATCGGGTGCATTTCCGCACCCCAGCCTGGATATCTCCGGCCCTTCCACGCCAGGGTGAGCCAGCGCAATCTCCGGATGGCGAGGCAATCCGCGACGGCGCAGATTATGACCATGAACGACAGTCTCATCATCGATCGGATGCCGGACGAGCTTCTCTGGCAAACGGTCCTCACCCGGCAGGCGGGGGACTTCCTCTACGCCGTCACCACGATGGGCGTGTACTGCCGCCCGGGCTGCCCATCGCCACCCCCTCTGCGCAAGAATGTGCGGTTCTTTCACTCGCCAGCCGAGGCCGAGGCGGCGGGGTTCCGGGCGTGTAAGCGATGCGATCCGAAGGGCGACCGGGCGCGGTTGGCCCAGGCGGTGGTGCGCGACGCGTGCGGCTTCATCGAGGCGGCGGAAACGATGCCATCGTTGGATGTTCTGGCGGTTCGCTCGGGTTACTCGCGGTTCCATTTTCTGCGGATGTTCCGGGACCACACCGGCGTGACGCCGCGGAGCTACGCCGAGGGCGTGCGGGCGCGGCGCCTGCAATCGGCGCTGGCCGGTGGCGCCCGCGTGGCGGACGCGGTGGCCGAGGCGGGATTTGGCTCGGAAAGCCGGGTGTATGAAAAAACCGGGGCGCTGCTGGGGATGACGCCGGGCGCGGCGCGGCGCGGCGGGGAGGGCGAGACGATCCGCACCGCCTTCGCCGATTGCGCGTTCGGCCGGCTGCTGATTGGGGCGACAGACAAGGGCGTCTGCTTCCTGGGATTCGCCGAGCCGGATGACGCGCTGATGGGCGATCTGCGGCGGCGGTTTCCCCGCGCCCGCATCGCGGCCGACAATGCCGGGTTGCGCGAGACGGTGGACGCGGTCCTGGGGTTCCTGGCGGAACCGAAACAGGCGCTCGACCTGCCGTTGGACCTGCGCGGCACGGTGTTCCAGCAACGGGTCTGGCGGACATTGTGCCAGATCCCTCCAGGCGAGACCCGGACCTATGGCGAACTGGCGCGGATGATGGAGCATCCGAAAGCGATCCGGGCCGTGGCGCGGTCCTGCGCGGCCAATCCGGTGTCGCTCGCGGTGCCGTGTCATCGGGTTATTGGCCAGGATGGCGACCTGACGGGCTACCGTTGGGGTGTGCCGCGGAAAAAGGCGTTGCTGGAACGGGAACGGGCTGTCGCGGACCGTCTGGTGTGAGCGGGTCCGCTAACCCCGTCGGCTCATACCAAACGGCGAGAGCGGACCGAGAGTCAATCTTTTCGCCCGATGGTATCAGGCGGCATGCATCGGGTCGGGATGGAATTGCCGCAGCAGCTGAGGAACCTCGGCGGCCGGCGCGGGCTTGCCGAAGAAGTAGCCCTGCACCTCGGTGCAGCCTTCGGCGCGCAGCCGCGCGAACTGCTCGTACGTCTCCACGCCTTCGGCGACGGTCGCCATGCCGAGCGCGCTGCCCAGGCCGGTGACCGCCCGCACGATCGCCGCGGCATCCTCGTCGTGTACCAGGTCGCGAATGAAGGATTGATCGATCTTGATCTTGTCGAACGGAAAACTCCGCAGATAGCTCAGCGAGGAGTAGCCGGTGCCGAAATCGTCCATCGAGATGCTGGCGCCAAGGTCGCGCAACTCATGGAGAATGCTCAGGACCCGCTCGGTGCTCTGCAACAGGACCGACTCGGTGATTTCAAGATTGAGCCGGCGCGCCGGCAACCCGGATCCAGCCAGGGCATCGGTCACGGCTTGCACCAGATCGCGGCTGGCGAACTGCACGGCCGACAGGTTGACCGCCACCTTGACGTCATCCGGCCAGGAGACCGCCTCGCGGCACGCCTCCCGCAGGGCCCAACGCCCAAGCGGCACGATCAGGCCCATCTCCTCGGTCGTCGCGATGAACGCGCTCGGAGCCAGCAATCCGCGGGTCGGATGATTCCATCGCATCAGCGCCTCGAAGCCGCAAATCCGGCGTGACGTCACATTGAGCAGCGGCTGATAGAACAACTCGAACTCCTGGGCGGCGAGCGCCCGGTGCAGGTCGAGCTCCAGAACGCGCCGCTGCTGCAAATGCGCGTCCATCGCGGGCTCGAACAAGCGGAACACCCCCCTGCCCTCCGCCTTGGCGCGATACAAAGCGATATCGGCGTTTTTCAGCAACGTGTCCGGATCGGAGCCGTCCGCCGGCACCATCGCGATGCCGATGCTGACGCCGACGATGACCTGGTGACCATCGACCTCATACGGCGCGCTGAGAACATCGCTGATCCGCTGCGCCAGCACGGCGACATCCTCGACCCGCTCGGGCCCAACCTGGATGACGGCGAATTCGTCGCCGCCAAAGCGGGCGATCGTGTCCACCTGCCGGACACAGGAATCGAGCCGGTCGGCCACCGAGCATAACAGCCGGTCACCCACCGGATGGCCCAGAGTATCATTGACCGCCTTGAAGTGGTCGAGGTCCAGGAACAGCACCGCGGCGGCGATCGTGCGTTCGGTCTGGGCGATCGCCAGCTCGATCCGTTCGCGGAACATGACCCGGTTCGGCAGCCGGGTCAGCGCGTCGTGACGCGCCATGAACACCACTTGCTGCTCGGCCCGCTGGCGCGCGGTGATGTCCTGGCAGGTCACGACCCAGCCGGCTCCGCCGGCGAGCGGTACATAGCCAACCTCGACGACCAACCCATTCGGCAGCTCGCGCTCGCGGCTGCGCGGCAGAGCGGGGCCGTGACCGGACCGGCCCGGACCCTGGCCGGAGACCCCCAGGCTGGAGACCCCGGTCAGGCCCAACTCGTCGGCGATCCATCGCAGCGGCGGCACGGCGTTCAGCGGCGGGCGCGACGCCATCAA
>Ga0181536_10002167_pt1 | contig 22519 bp, 30 predicted proteins | sample PEATcosm2014_Bin_41_FD_121105 | JGI IMG/M metagenome (GOLD analysis project Ga0181536, IMG submission 121105) | Peatland microbial communities from MTU Mesocosm Facility, Houghton, MI, USA - PEATcosm2014_Bin17_60_metaG | ecosystem: Environmental > Terrestrial > Soil > Wetlands > Peat | place...
CCATGACACAGCCCCACACAGACACCGCCAAGCTGCCCCAGCCCGCCAACCTTGTCGGAACATGGCGGCGTTTCGGCGCGGTCGGCCCTGTCTATGAGATCATCGGAACCGGCAATGAGCTTCCGGGCGGTGATCGCCTGATGCGCGTGCGCGTCGTCGAAACCGGCGAGGAAGTGGATTACCGCCTCACGGAAATTCTGGACGATCCCCGAGAACGCTGATGTTCGCCATTGCCTTTGATCTCGTGGTGGCTGACACCGCGCAGCACCATCCCAAAGGCGTGTCCCAAGCCTATGCCGATATCGGCGGCACGCTCGCCGGTTTCGGGTTCGAGCGGGTGCAAGGCAGCCTCTACACCACGCCCTCGGAAGATTTGGCGAACCTGTTCGGCGCGATCATGGCGCTCAAGGCGTTGCCATGGCTGCCCGCTTCGGTGCGAGACATTCGCGCCTTCCGCGTCGAGCAGTGGTCGGATTTCACCAAGCTGGTGAAGTCATAGACACGATACTCGTCGCGGTCCGGTCCTGACCCGTGGGCCGGCTTCATGGCTAAGTAGGAGCGGGGCGGTTGGCGTTGATGATAGCTTCCGCCAGCGGGAATAGCGTCGCACATACCGGTAGTGTGCGCTGCGATGCGAATTCATATCGTATCTTGACGCCATCGCTATGCCATTCGTTGATCCAAGCAAGCAAATCGTCAACGTCGGGGAGACCGAGGGACATGCCATATTGCCTTGCTGCCCCGTAAAGCTTCACGAGGTCATGCCGATAGGATTTCGACCGCAACATGGTCTCAGTCATACCGTGCTTAATAAGGAACGCCTTCAAACCAAGCTCGATGGCATGAAACGTAACGATGTATTCGCCCGTCAGGTCCGAGAAGCCTTTGTCCAGTTCTCTGGCAGCTACGAGGCATTCGATTGCGCCATGTGCGAACGCGCGGCTGAGGCCGTCAGGCGTCGATGGATCAATTCCAGTGGTTAGGCGGGTCGATGTAGAAGCTTGGATTCGGTTCAGTGCCATCGGACGAAAATGATGTCTCACGGTCACGGAATCAAGTCAGTCAGCCATGCGAGAGGAAGATGGCCGTCTCGGAAATTGGCCTAGACCCAGTTTCTACGCCGTCGTCGTGGAGACAAAAATGCGCGCGATGAAAGTGCCGATCCTTGTGACGATATTACTGGCCTGCGCAATTGCGTCTCCGGTGGGACGGGCCGACAATATGATAACGACCCACTATGGGGATTGGGTGGTCTCCGAGGGGGTCACAGACCCTGGTGGCTATCGGTCAGTGCGGATCGTTGGCGCAATCTGCCCAGGCAACTGAGATCAGGAACTTGCCTTTTGAGATCGCCGGGCAGTTCGGACGATTGCTATCCATCGAAGTAGCGAAACTTGGCCGAAACTCACTGGGGAGCACTGTCGCCCAGCGTGGTTCATTCTGTCTCCGCGAGGTAATCGCTGATGACGCCGTTCTTTGGCTTCAAATATTCCAAGGCCATCCACGATATCGTCAGCACACCGGCTGGCAAATTTGGCTGCAAATTAGCGGGAAAGTCCGCGCCACAACTTGCCGTCGCAATCGAAAATAACGCGCGCTCTGCGGTGCCTCTATGGAAAAGGACCGGCCATTCACCTAAACAGGCGGCAATAGTTGCAGTGGGCCTCGCTATAGAAAACTACCGCGCCAGCGAAAAAAAAGAGCCAATGAATGGTGCCGTGTCCGTTGCACTGAGACGCGCGTTAGCGGAAATCGCTCAGACGGATGGGCATGCCGATTTCGTGGCCGAGGTTCTGTCATGGTGTGATGAGCAAGAGAATGGGCGCGGCTTGATGCAGGGCGATACATCAACCGGAGGGCAGCGGTAGTTGCGCGAGCCTCACAGGGAGAAGACGATGGCACGCAGGATGGGCTTTTTCAGCGGCTTCGCTCTGACGAAGTTCAGCGTCAATGTTTCTAACATCCTGGCGCAGAGCGAGATCATCCGCATCGATGATCTGTCCGTGCACTCGCAAGAACGTCGCTTTTTTGTTCAATTCTGCATGGAATGCTGGAAGGCGGAGCATACACCGGAGAGCGCGGCTGGGATTTATCTTACCGCCTTCTATGGGAATGGCATGCGATACCCGGATGGCACAGCCGACTCAAAGGTGACGGTTCGCGATAAGACCGTCGTGATGAGCGATGCCATGATCGAACGACTCGAACGGGTGCGACGCGAGCGAGGTGGTTGATTTCCTGATTTGGATGGAAGCAGTGGCAGTCGCCCCGGCGGCGTGCTGATTGCGCGGGAGAGACTTTCGATGAGCCATATTGTAATCTGGATAATTGCTTACCTTTTGACCGGGCTTTCCTATGTGACCCGAGACGCCAATGAACCTGTGTCGAACCAGCCAAGCGCCTTGCAAACTACTGGGGGCGCAGTCGCGATGCTGATGATATGGCCGCTCATTGCGCTAGCTTTTAGCAAGGCAAGAGCTTTTTCACATACTGTTCTATTTGCGATATTTGGAGGGATTGGCGAGGTAGTTCGTCTAGTGCGGTAACCCTTTCCCCTCACCAATTGCGAACAGTTTAATCACACTGCCTTTGTGGCGCAGCCTCCACTGACCGCGCGAAGCTAGACTACCTGGGCACCACAATCCATTCGTTTTCTTTGAGGACGACCTTGATCCCCAACGATTCTAGCCGGGGTGTCAGGTGCGGATGCGTGCCGGGGACAACTCCATCATGATTTGCGCGGTCGCATTCACGGCAGATCATCAAGCCATCCCATCCGGGAATCTGCCTTCCGGCATAGACGTGCGGGCCAAACTGGAATGGCTCCTCACATAGACAACAATCGTATTTGGGCATGGGAGTTCTCCATGTTCAGCCTACACAGTCAGTCTCGAAATCGTCGCACGGCCCACGTTGTAGCTTTTCGCCAGTTCCTTGAGCGTCGCGCCCTCGGCCCGCCGCCGCCGTGCTTCTTTCTGCTGCTCCGAGGTGAACCTACCCCGGCAGCCAGCCTGTGTTCTCCTCGGGCCGCTTGCGCATAGCACCCGCCCAGTCACTCGCTGTGAGTGACAGGGCACGCCCAAGAGGCTATGGGGATAAGGAAAAGCTCAGGCGTAAGCTGCTCCACGGTGCAGCCGGGGACGGAAACGACCGACCGTCAACGAAATGGAGACGGCCACGGTGGCGCGGCGACCCCTTCCTACTCAAGGAAAACCTAATGGATAATTCCCGGCGATGTTCATCCGCGATCAGGGCGCTCGCGGATGATTTGAACGCTCAGGCAAAATCACGATCCTACGCGGCGAGTGGAAGAGATACGCCCGATGCATCCGAAATGGATCGGATACAGACCCGTATCGAGGATTGGGCAGCGGAACTCGAAAAATTGTCAGAAGCCACGCTTCTGGGTGTTGTTGAGACAGATGCTCAGGGTCGCGATATCTATCTTAAAGTTGAGGCAATAACGCGCCAGATCATTGCTGACGGAGCGGTGTGGCCCAATGACGCACTCATCAGTGAATTAGCACACGCTTGTGTGCCTAGGTCATAAACTGCGCTCCTGATCCGACGTTTCACCTTCTGCGTGGACTCCCACCCCAACATTCTTGGTGCTTCGATGTTAAACTTCTTTCGTCGAGGTAAGCGTGACTCTCAGCCTCACACGGTGTCGGGATGACGGCTCTACTCGAAGACGCGGAAGCCGCTTATCAGCGCGGAAATTTTGCGGACGCAGTCAGATTTTTCCAACTGGCGGCAAAGCAGGGGAGTGCGACGGCACAATACAACCTGGGCCAGATTTATCGCGAGGGACAAGGCGTCGCGCAGGACTACGCGGAAGCGGTCAAGTGGTATCGTCTGGCGGCGACGCAGGGACATGTGAGGGCGCAAACCAGTCTCGGTTTCATGTATGCCAACGGGCAAGGTGTCGCACAGGACAACGCGGAAGCAGTCAGGTGGTATTGCCTAGCCGTGGCGCAAGGGGATGCGCACGGGCAAAACAATCTGGGCCTGATGTATCGAGACGGATCGGGCGTCGCGCAGGACTACGCGGAAGCGATCAAGTGGTATCGTCTGGCGGCGGCGCAGGGACATGCGGGAGCGAAATCCAGTCTCGGCTTCTTGTATGAAAACGGGCTCGGCGTTCCGCGAGACTGTGCGGAAGCCCTTAGGTGGTATCAATTGGCGGCGGCGCTGGGGGACGCGGGGGGACAATCCAATCTCGGCGGGATGTATGCCAAGGGGCAAGGCGTCACGCAGGACTACGCCGCAGCAATCAGGTTGTATCGACTGGCGGCAGCCCAAGGAAATGCGCACGGACAAAACAATCTCGCCGTGATGTATCGAGACGGATCGGGCGTTCCGCAGGACGACGCCGAAGCAGTCAAGTGGTATCGACTAGCAGCACAGCAGGGGCATGCAGAGGCGCAAACCGGTCTCGGCGTGATGTATGCCAACGGGCAAGGCGTCACGCAGGACTACGCCGAAGCACTCAAGTGGTATCGACTAGCAGCACAGCAGGGGCATGCAGGGGCGCAAACCCGTCTCGGCTTGATGTATGCCAACGGGCAAGGCGTGCCGCAGGACGACGCGGAAGCCCTCAGGTGGTATCAACTGGCGGCAGCACAAGGAGATGCGGAGGCGCAAGCCCGTCTCGGCTTCATGTATGCCGCCGGGCGAGGTGTTGCGCAGGACTACGCCGAAGCGGTCAGGTGGTATCGACTGGCGGCGGCACAAGGAAATGGAGCCGGGCAAACCGGTCTCGGCTTCATGTATGCCGACGGGCGAGGTGTTGCGCAGGACTACGCTGAAGCGGTCAGGTGGTATCGACTGGCGGCGGCACAAGGAAGTGCAGAGGCGCAAGCCCGTCTCGGCGTCATGTATGCCAGCGGACAAAGCGTCACGCAGGACTACTTAGAGGCTATCAAGTGGTTTCGATTGGCGGCGAAACAGGGACATGCGGAGGCGCAAGAAATTCTCGGCTTGGTGTATGACGTCGGACAAGGCGTCACGCAGGATTACTCAGAGGCTATCAAGTGGTTTCGATTGGCGGCGGCGCAGGAACGTGTGGGAGCTCAATTCAATCTCGGCTTCATGTATGCCAATGGGCGAGGTGTCGCGCAGGACTACTCAGAGGCTATCAAGTGGTTTCGATTGGCGGCGGAACAAGGGCTTGCCGAGTCACAAGACACTCTCGGCACAATGTATCTAAACGGACAAGGCGTTGTGCAGGACTACTTAGGGGCTATCAAGTGGTTTCGATTGGCAGCGGAACAGGGGCTTGCGTTGGCACAATCTAATCTCGGCGCGATGTATGGTAAGGGGCAAGGCGTCACGCAGGACTACGCCGCAGCAATCAGGTTGTATCGACTGGCGGCAGCCCAAGGAAATGCGCACGGACAAAACAATCTCGCCGTGATGCATCGAGACGGATCGGGCGTGCCGCAGGACGACGCGGAAGCCGTCAGGTGGTATCAATTGGCGGCAGCGCAGGGACATGTGGGGGCGCAATTCAATCTCGGCTTCATGTATGCCAATGGGCGAGGTGTCGCGCAGGACTACGCCGAAGCACTCAAATGGTATCGGCTGGCCGCAGAGCAGGGCGATGCAGGAGCGCAAACCTGTCTCGGCTTCATGTATGCCAGCGGGCTAGCCGCGCAGCAGGACCACTCGGAAGCCCTCAGGTGGTATCAACTCTCTGCGGCGCAAGGAAATGCGGACGCGCAAAACAATCTCGGTTTCATGTATTACGTTGGGCAAGGCGTCGCACAGGATTACGCGGAAGCGATCAGGTGGTATCGATTGGCAGCGGAACAGGGGGATGCATCGGCGCAGTTTAACCTCGGCGTGATGTCTTTCGAGGGGCAAGGCGTCACGCGGGACGACGTAGAGGCTGTCAGGTGGTATCGACTGGCGGCGGTGCAAGGAAATGCGGACGCGCAAAACAATCTCGGCACTGCGTATCTCAACGGGAACGGCGTTGAGCGGGACGAAGTTGAAGCTATTAGGTGGTATCGGCTGGCGGCGGAACAGCGACATGCAACGGCACAGCTCACCCTCGGCGGAGCGTATGAAACAGGACAAGGCGTCGCACAGGACTTTGTGGAAGCAGTCAAATGGTATCGATTTGCGGCGGAACAGGGGCTTGCGTCAGCGCAATACCATCTCGGCTTAATGTATTACGGCGGGCGAGGCGTCCCTCAGGACTATGCGGAAGCAATCAGATTCTTCCAACCGGCAGCATCGCAGGGACATGCCGGAGCGCAATTTAATCTCGGCGGCATGTATGCCAATGGGCAGGGGATCGCGCAGGACTACGCCGAAGCGGTTGGGTGGTATCGACTGGCGGCAGCGCAGGGGCATTCGGAAGCGCAATCCAATCTCGGCCTGATGTATGACGAGGGAAAAGGTGTAGGACAGGACGGTGCAGAAGCTGCAAGGTGGTATCATCTAACGGCAGCACAGGGGAACACGCTGGCGCAGGTCTATCTTGGCTTAATATATAAAATCGGACACGGCGTCGCACAGGACTACGGCGAAGCTGTCAGGTGGTATCGACTGGCGGCGGAACAGGGGAATGCGGCTGGGCAAACCGGTCTCGGCACGATGTATTGGGAGGGGAAAGGTGTTGCACAGGACTACGGCGAAGCAGTCAGATGGTATCGGCTGGCGGCGGAACAGGGGAATGCGCAGGCGCAGGTATATCTTGGCTTGATGTATGAAATTGGACACGGCGTCGCACAGGATTACGTTCTCGCACACATGTGGTATAATCTCGCCAGTGCGTCGGGCAATGCTAACGGTGCCGAGGACCGGGATGTCATAGCCTTGAGAATGACACCCCAGCAAATCGCGGACGCACAAACGCTAGCGCGGGAATGGCAGCAGAAGGCGCTATCTAGCTTGGCGGGCAGCTGATTCCATCATGGCCCTGATTTTCGTTATGTCTTGGCGGTGCAACTTGAGCTCGCGTCGAAACGCCTGTCGGTATCGCCCGTAGGCTGTGTCAAATTCGAAGGTTCGTCGATATCTGCCCCAATTCTGCCCGGCCACTTCGACAGATATGATATTCGCGTCCCGAAGTGCGGAAATTGCAGCGGCACTTGGGTCGTAATAGAAGATAGTTTTTGCATCTTCTTCGATCACGGCCAATAAGCCGCGAGCGTCATCCGACAGCTTGCGCAGTTTTTGCACCCATTTTGTTTGATCAACGCGTCGACCAAAGGCCTTCGAGAACTTCGGGTAAATTGTCTGCAATGCGCTGGCGATAGCCAAGCCAAAGCCGATCAGAATTCCAAGGATGCATAAGGCATAGGCCCATCCCGGAATACCGGGAACTATATAGATAAAGAGGCAGAGCGCGATAGCAACAGCGGCCATCTTCAAGCCGCTCTGCGCGAAAAGTTCCATCCATCTGGGATCGATTATCACGACGTTGCGGCAAGTCTGGAAATCGTCGCCACCCCCACATTATAGCTCTCCGCCAGTTCCTTGAGCGTCGCACCTTCGGCGCGGCGCTTGCGGGCCTCGGCCTGCTGCTGCGGGCTGAGGGAAGGGGGGCGGCCCATGTGCTGGCCGCGCGCTTTGGCGCGGCTCCGGCCCTCTGCTGTGCGGGTGCGGATCAGATCCCGCTCCACGTCGGCCAGCCCGCCCAGGATGGCGATCATCAGCCGACCCGTGCTGGTGGACGTGTCGGCCCACGGCTCCGCGAGTGACCGGAACTGTCCGCCCGCGTCCACGATCTGCTTGACGATGGCGAACAGGTCAAAGGTCGAACGGGCAAGGCGGTCGATCCGCGTCACGGTCACCACGTCACCAGGGGCGAGGTCTTTCAACAAGCGGAGCAACTGACGCCGGTCGGCGCGCGCGCCACTCGCTTTCTCACGAAAAATCGTGCCGCACCCGTCGCGGTGCAACTGGTCAAGCTGGGCGTCGAGTGTCTGCCCGTAGGTGCTGACGCGGGCATAGCCAAGACGCCGGGTTTTGGGTTGAGATTCGGTCATATCTTACGGAAACCATAACTTATTGAAAATGCGAGGGCAAGGAAGATTTCCGAAAGTTTTGAATAACGGATCGCCGGGGGCGTGCCCCGTGTGAAACCGAGTCAGGAGTCATCCGAATGGATGGCCAGCACCATGGGACACACGCCAGGGTCCAAATCTTCTGTCGTCTAACGAATGGGCGGAGACGCCTCCGGCTCCGCGCGCCCTTGCGCGTGGCACCCGGCCCCCGCTCTGCGGGGGGCACGCCCAACCGTGAATGCAGCATCGGCTCGCCGTGTCGCGCCATACAGGTCAGGGAGGGTCGCCCGCCTTGTCCATCATGGCCGCGATGGTCCGGGAGAAGGACTCCATACGCTTCATCACCAAAATCAGTTCGGCGCGTCGCCGGGCAGCTTCTGGCGTATGGTCTTGCGCGCGTTCGATTTCGGCAAGCTCCCGGACGTAGTCGGAGCGAAATTCGTTCAGCTTGGAGCTAATGGCTTTTCGCCCCGCCCGTCCGGCGCGGCGCATCCGGGCTTCATCGTCGGTCATGCTCGTTGGCCTCCTCTCGATGCGTCGTGCTGTGATAGCGCATTGATACGCGACATGAGAGTGCGTGAGGGAGGGTTACCCGGATGGGCGGAGACACCTTTGCGCGCGCCACCCGGCCCTGTCATTCGCTCGCGAGTGACAGGGACACGCCCAAGGCCCGACAGCCACCTTCGTCGCAGGGCGGTTTGAACGCCTTCACTTTCGTGTTATGGTCGGCGCATGGACACCGTTCCGGAAGGCATCATCGATCCGGCAGGCATCATGGACCCCGTTCCGGAAGGCATGAGGTGGTTTTACGATGGGATTGACTGGACTTGCGCCCCAATGGATCAGGCAGGCATCGTTCCTGAAATAGGCATGATGTTTTCTTACGAGTGGATTGACTGGCCTATCGAACCACGCCCGGTCGTTGTCCCGTGCTGGGCTGTTGTTGCCTATGCCTATTTGCCGCGCTTCCTGGTTTCTCTGATATTTGCCGTGATATCTGTAATTTGGGTGCCCGTTACTACGCCGACAGCGCCACCACTATTGCGATAACGCAGCCGCCTCGGCTGCATCGTCATCGTGTTTAAAGCTGTCACCGGTATGAGGGCCACCATGCACAAGTCATTCCACATAGAGTCTCGCACAGCCACAAGCGGCGATGCGATTGACATCAGCGCGGTCGAAAAAGCGGCTGCCCGCCGCCTTGACCGCGCGAAAAAGAAAGTCCTCATGACTCACGTTGATGAAGATTTCTATGACGAGGTTAAAATACTATCCGCGAGAACACGTATAAAGATGGGTTTGCTCCTGCACTTCTTCATCGCTCGTGGTCTCGAAGATTTCAGCGAAGTCCCACGATCAGAAGTTTACGATAAACTCCGCGCGGAGTCTGCAACGAAGGCTAGACAAGATCACCAAAAAACTAGCTGAGGCTGTGTTTCTTGGGATCGCGTTTCGCGGTGGGAGGAACAGGTCTGCCATGCGCCTTAAGGTATTTGACAATGGCAGGCGGCAGAGGCTGGCCGAATTCACGAAGCCCCTTGGCTATCAGCTCATGGATTAACGTTGTGGTTGTAATCTCCAGCCTTGCCGCAAGTGCTTCGACTATGAGAGCGTCACTCCCAAAGATGGCAATGACGTTCTCGGCTGCCTCGTCTGGAGTCTGTTTAGTTTTCTTAGTTGGGCTACGCTTCGTCATGGTATACCCTGATGTGGTATACCATCCTAGCAATCTACAACGATAGAATCCATATTCTTATGACGTTATAGCAATATACCGTTGCGTATAGTTAACGTGGTCTAGGGCTGCTTAAGTGATAGTGCCTTTCACGGCGCGGGCGAAATCAGTCGCTCGCTCTTGGAGTGAGAGCCATGAGCGGCCTTGCAATTGACCATGAAAAAATCCGCGCGCGCGGCCAAGCCGTCCTGCGCATCGTGATCGCATTTACGAAGTCCGCCCTTATACTCTTCGGGGCCATCTGCACGGCGGCCCTTGGCGTTGCCTTGACCGCCCTGGCGGCGATGTATGCGCTTCAAAGCGATGCACAGTTGGTGGCGTGGGCGCATGCGCATGGGAAAGTGCCGTCGCTGACCTTTGACCGGATTGAAAGTCTGGTCGGCTTCGGGTTGGGCCTCGTCACCTTGCTTATGGGCATCAGCATGATCGGGGAGTGGTGGAAGCCGTCGAAGCCAAAGGCCGGGTATTAGGGCGATGCCCGGTTCATCGTGCCCCCTCTCCTGCCCGTGCCGCCGGGCGGGAGAGGGGGCTTTCCTGCTGGCGCTGGCCGCCTATGCGGCTGTTTTTTCGCCTGCCTTTCTGGGCGCGGATTTCGGGGTGCTGGTTTCCGGTTTCGTCAATGCGCCGCATCACGCGCCGCTTGCCCTTATTCTATGGGCGGTCGTCGTTCTCGCCGGTTGGGGCCTGTTTGGCTTCGGCCTCATGGCGGCGCTGGAGGAAAACGAGGAAACGCCGATAACGGAATTGCTCGCCGTTATGCCGGTCAGCACCGTGGCCATCTGGGAAGGCTGGTATCTGCCGTCCAGTTGGGGCGCGGGCTGGTGGATGCTCGCAAGCCGCGGCGTCTATATCGCGGTGATCGCCGCGGGAGGCCTCAATGCCATTCTCGCGCTGCGCGCGCATGTCTGGCACGAAGCTTTCAAAGCCGGTTGCGCCGATGGTGGCGCGACCGATTTGAGTGATTGCCTTACTCTCATCGACCGGCAGGCTGCCGGGATCGCGGCATTGACCGCTGAACGCGACCGGCTTGCGCATGACCTCGCGCATAGGCCGCCCGCGCGTGATCTCGAAACCTTCATCGAAATTCTCGGCGGTCGCCGGAAGGTGCTGGCGTGGCTGCATCCCGATGGTGTCAAGGGCGATGCCGAAAAACGCGCCGCGAACGAGCGATTTCAGAAAGCATCGGCGGTGTTCGACGGGCTCGGTGGAAGTGGCAAGCGATGAACTTTGGTTATTGGGTCGGCGTTACGGTTGTCCTCGGCGTCGGCTATGCCGCGATGAATGGTCCATTCGACACGGCACCGGCCCCACCTGGGTCGTTTCCGCCGCCGCCCGTTGTCACGTCACCGCCGCCGTATGGCCGGGGGCGCGCGCCAGCGGTATTGACGGCTCGCGCCGATGCCTCCGGGCAATTCTGGATCAAGGGCAGCGCGAACGGGATGCCGGTTCTCTTTCTCGTCGATACCGGCGCGAGCGATATCACGTTCAGCAAGCGCAGCGCCCGCATGATCGGCATCGATGCAACGCGGCTGACCTTCGACGGCACCTCGTCAACGGCAAACGGTTTGGCGCGCACGGCGACGACGCGCATGGCGCGGCTCGCGGTCGGGCCGTTTGTCCTCACCGATGTTTCGGTGACGATCCTCGACGGCGACCTGAATTATCCCCTGCTCGGCATGGGCTTCCTGCGGCGCATGAATGTCGCCATTGGCGACGGTAAGCTCACCATGCGCGGGCCGCTGTGACATGATGAGCGGCGGCATTATTTCAGTGGCCGCGCTGGTGCTGTTCGGCCCGTTCATCGCCATGGCCGAGTATTACGAAAAGCTGCGCCGTTCCCCTCCGCGCGAAATCTGGTTGGCGAAAGCATCCCACGGCGCTGCAATGATCGCCATCGCCTTGCTCGCCGCATGGCTGCAAGGCGCTGCGGCTGACAGGGATTCGGCGCATGTGCTGTTTACCAATCCCGGCAACCTCACGCTGTCCTATCCGGTGCTGATCTGGACGGCGGCGATCATCTGGGGTTTCGGCTGGCTGGTCATTTTCGGGGCCAAGGCCGCCTCTGGCATGCTTGATGCGGCGCTTATATCGCGGGCGCTCGTCAAGATCGCGCTCGGCCTCGGCGTGGGAATCTATCTTCTGCCGTATATGCCGGGCGACCGGCGGGAAGCTCTGCTCAATCCGCTGATGTTCATTCCCGCGTGGTGTCTCGTCACCGGCACGATAAAGTTTCTGCTGGTGGCGGTCGGCGGCGGCGGCAACGCGCTGCGCATAGCGAGGCGCATCATGCGGCAACGCAACGCAACGATGCGCCCGGCGCGCTTGAGCTGGTGGAGACGCCGCCCTGGATGAATTGCGCCTCGGCTACGAGTGGAACCCGGCAACGGGCCGCATCGACAATCCGGTGCGGTTCGACCTTTCATCGCACACGACCATGCTGGGGCCTACGCGTTGCGGCAAAGGTGCCACCTTAGAGATAGTCAACCTCCTGCTCGGACTGCATGGAATGTCGGTCATATCGATTGATCCGACTGCCCAGAATGCAAGTGTTTGCGGGAAAGCGCGCGTCGATGCCGGAAGCAAAGTGCTGGCACTCAATCCAAAGGGGCTGCATGTCGGGCGATACCCGGACCTCGCAAGTTGCGGGTGCAACCCCATGGTTGCCGGAATCGATATCGACAGCCCCAACTTTTATGAGGAAGCCGTTGCAATCGCGGATGCCTTCGACTGGTCGGATAAGGGCGACCGATTTTTTCCAGATGCCGGACGCGACTACACAACCAGCCTTATCATGCATGTGCGGCGCAGAGACGGCGACAACGCCAATCTAAGCACCGTTCTGCAACTGATGATGGATCATGAGGAAATTGACGAAAACGGCAAGCCGACAAAGGGACCGCGCTACACGGCGGCGGAGATGGTTGCAAGCGGACATTTCCAGATAGCCGCGCTCGCCGGTCGTTTCCTCACGCAAGGATCGCCCAAAACAATCGATAGCATCCGGCAAACCGCGCAGACCGCCGCGCGCTCGCTGCTCTCGGACCCGATCCGCGCGGACCTCTCAAAGAACGGCATCGACTGGGGCCAGCTTACCGAAACGCCGACAACGGTATTCGTGATTCTGCCCGCCGAGGATTTGCAGTTCCATGCGGTATGGCTGAAATTAATTGTAAGCTGCGCGCTCAACGCGATTTACCGCAAGGCGGGCAATGTTCGCGTCAATACTTTGCTGATGCTGAGCGAGTTTTTTGCCGTGGGTGCGTTAAGGTCGGTCCAGGCGGCGATGGGTCAAGGAGCCAAGTACGGGGTCCGCGTGTGGCCGGTGCTCCAAGACATCGGCCAACTTCAAACCATGTTCGGAGACCATGGCGCGGAAACATTCATTGCAAATTCGGGATGTGTTTTTGCCTTCACTCCGGGTGACGGCAACACGAGCGAATTCCTAAGCCGCTATGCGGGCGAGCATGCGGTTGAGCATGTGAGCGTGAGCGACGATCCGCAAGGCGGGCCGCCGCGTATCAGTGTCGATGTGCGCGACGAACGAATCTGGCCGCCGCACAAAATCCGCAACATCCCGAAGTTTCATGGTTTGGTGTGGAAGTTTGGCAACTCGGTGCCGCAACCCGTCTACTGCCCGCCATACTGGGAAATCGCAGCCTGCCGGAAGCTGGCGCGGCAAGACCCCTATCAACCGGCATCAAGCAGCGGCGAGCGGCGTCCGTCCGGCATGCTGCGCAAATTCGTCGGCGTGATCGGCGTCGCCACGCTGCTCGCGGGCGGCGTCGCCTTGGTGCCGCGCCCGGTCGTGTTCCATTTTCTGCGGGCGGCTGGCCTGATGGCCGCGCCGGCGGCGAAACCGCCGGCATATGCCGCTCCGCCGCATCGTGGGCGGCGCTTCTGACTCAGCCTTCGCCGGTTTCGTCGCCGCCGCTCTCTTCGGTCTGTTCCGGTTGCACCTGTTGCGGCGTCGGCTTCGAGCCGTGCGGCAAAAGCTGCACGTAACCGGAAAAGCCGCCTATCGGTAAGCGCGTCATGACGACATGGGCGGCATTGCGGTCTGGATCGATGCGCCCGCTGCCGACTTCGAGCAAACGCCCGTGCTTCCTGCCGGTGCGCTGGTAAGCCCAAGCCGTGTGCGTGTGGTTTTTCGGAATCATCGTCATGGCAAATGTCTCCCAGAGCTAAAGATGAGGGGAACTAGGATTCGATATAGCATTAAAACTGTCGCCGTAATCACTGCCGGGGCCGCTGTCGATCCGGTTCAGCATGTCGAGCGTGTTGGATAGATATTTGGTGGCGACGGCATAGGCTTCCGGGTCTACGGGCGCGTAGCGGCTCGCGATGGCCGTGCGTAATCTGAAACTTCGTCGCACGTCGAACCGCCGCCATAGATACCGCGCCATCCGGCCAAACTGGCCTTCGCGCTCACCGCCGCGCCGCGTTTTATGCTCTGTCTCGTCCTCGTCTTCGACGCGGGCAACGGCTTTGGCCGCTGTGCGGAATAACCCCTTGATCGCTCCCGATATCGTCTTGGGCTTTGTCGGCTCGGCGGCGTCCATGTCCGCCGAGCTAGTCTCGTTCTCGCTCGCGTCCGTAATCGTCGCCGCGCTCGGCGGGGCGGTCAGGTTCCGCGCCGCCCGAGCGGTTGTAACGCTCGGCCCGCGCGATGCTATCGGCGCGGGCTATCTGACCAAGCAAGTCGTCCAGCCGCGCCGCGCGGTCGGCGGCGGCGGTAGCAACGGCTTCGGCGTGGAGGGTTTCTTCGTTGCCGCGCGCCTGTGCCTGTTCGTGCGATTGCTGCCGGGTGAGTTTCGGCGGCCCCATGGCCCAGCCGAATAAAATGCTAAATCCGGTCTGAAATACCTTCTCGGCAAAGTGGGCGATGCGTCCGGCGTTGCGGATGCCGCTATCAACCGCGCTCTCGATGTCTTGCACCGTCTCGCGTGTCGCCTGCGCTTTGTCGGCATCCGCCGCCCGTGTTTCACGCGCCTCTGCGAATGCTTCCCGCTCGGCGGCAGTCTCGGCTCGCTGTCCCTCATAGAGGGCGTCGGTCTGTTCGCGGTCGATCTCGAAACCAGCGCGGGCGTCCGTCACGCTCGGTAACTCGGCGGGAATTTCGACGCCGGGCAATTTGTCGGCGTTGATCCGGTGAACGTCGCCGCCTCTCGTCACGGCGGCAAGCTCGCCCGCCTCAAGCGCCGCGAAATGGTGCTGCTTACGGGCCTCATTGTTCGTCTCGGCGGCAAGCCGCGCCAAGGCCTCGTCCTGCCGCAGGGCGTCGAGGGCCGGAATATCGGCTTCTGTCACGCGCACGATTGCGATTCCGGCTTCGTCGAGACGCGCGGCGAAGGCTGGCAAGCCGTGAACAATAGCGGCCTCGCCTGTGCGCTCGTCCTCCGGCCTGAGCCGGTCGGCAAGCGCATCCGCGCCAAGCAGGATGTTGCCCTCAAGATCCTTCTGGACGTGCGCCCCGAAAAGCCGGGCCTGTTCGGCGCATTCGATGATGCGGCCTTCAAGGGCGCTCGCCGGTCGTGCCTTTTCGCGTTCGGCTTCTTTCTGCTCTTGGAATGCCGCTTTGTTGGCGTCCTTCATTTTCTCGCGCGCGGCGGCGGCGCTCATAAGTTCGCTGCGGTCGATCGTGGCAAGGTGCTGCTGGATGTCGGGCCAGTTTTCCCCGGTCACGCGCTCGTCAATGCGGGTGACATAGCCGCGCTGATCGACCACGGCGAAACCTTCGTGCAGGACGCGGCTCTGCCGGTTGATGGCTTTCGCGAAGGCGCGCGTACGTTCGCTCGCCTTCGCTTCTTCGCCCGTGACATAGACGAAAATCAATCCTCGATCTTCGATCCCTTTCGCAAACTCGAAGGGGTCGCGGGCGGCGGCGAGGACCGCGCTCGCCGTCTTGCCGGGAGGCCGCTTTTCCGGGGCCGGTGCTGCCTGTTCAACCGCGCCCCGTGTTTCTCTACCCGCCTCCGGCTGCTGCCAATGGCGGGCTTCCATTGCCGCCTGTCGTGCCAGTTGCCGGGTCTTCGCTTCATCGACGCCCGGCAATTGCTGGCGGTCGATGTCGGCTAGACGCTCGCGGGTTGCCGCCAAGGTTTGGCCGGTGATTTTCTTGCTTAGGGCGTGATAGCCCCCCGCGCGATCGACGACGACAAAGCAGTCGCGCCGGTCGCCATTCGCCAGCGTCAGCCCATGCGCATCGAGTGCCGCGCTGAATGCCCTGCCGCTGTCCGACTTTTCGAAGCAATCGAGGATGATGTTGCGGATGCCTTCAAGGCCGGTGCCGAGGCGGCGCGACTGTTCAAATTCCTCCCGGCTCGTCGCCCGTGTCCGGTTTTCCGGCTTGCGGAAGTTGCTCACTTCGCGAAGGGCGAAGTCCTTTTCGAGCGTCCGCGAAAGCTGCTTGAGGTGGTTCTTGAACATGCCGGGGTCGATGGCTCGCATCGTCTCAAGATCGACGCGGAACCATCCGGCGTGCATGTGCGTCTCGCCGGTCTGAGGGTCGTGATGAAAGCTCACGATGCGCGGCTGGCCGGTGAAGCCAAGCCGCTTTTCCTCCCGGTCGGCAACCTGCAGCCACTGCTCACGCGTAAGATGCTCGCCCGCCGCGTTCCGGGTCTGAGTGTGAAAAAACGGCATGGTGCTGTTGGTCTGTGCTTCCGCGACTTGCTGCAAGGCGGCGAAGGCCGCCACGGGATCGTTGCCGAAACCTTCCAGGCCGCGCGTCTCGGCGAGTTCGGCAATCTCGCCGTCCATGCCGGTGATGAGATACGCGGCCAGCTTCGCGCCGTCGCCGTGTAGATTACCCTTCGCGATCATGGCCCAGGGCCGCGAGGATCGCCGCGACCGGCTCCGCAAAGATGCCGGGCAAGCCCCGGATCGCGTCGGCCAGTTCCAGCACCAGACTTTCCAGCCGGGCGTTGCTCTGCTCGCTGGCAATCAACAGAAGTTCATTCAAAGCGCGGGTTGTCTGATTTTGGTTGTTGCCCGCGCGGTTGAAGGCCACAAGCGCCGCCGTCAACGCCGTAGCGTCAACCGGCGCGCGGCGTTTCGCCCGTGGCCCGGCATCGCCAATCTTTGACGCCCGCATGTAAGCGCCGAAGGTGAGGCCGCACGCGCGGGCCGTGTCGTGCAAGGTGGCGTGTTCCTCGTCGTCGGTGCGGAATTTTTCGACATGCCGCCGTCGCCGGTTGCTGCTACCGCTCGTCACCTTCTTCGCGGGCTGGCGCAGGTCGGGCAGATGAATGACGGCGGGCGCATCCCCCGCCCGTGTTTCTTCCACCCGCTCCGGCTCGCCGGTCATAAAACGGAGTGCAGGGACCGTGCTCCTGCGCAAGGTTTCGGGGCAAGGCCCTGAATGTCGATGCAACGGGGCACGCCGTTGTCGCGCATCCAACCGGCGCACGGTTGGGGAAGGTCGTAGGAACCGGGCCGGGTTCCTGCTCGCGGGTGTCGGGGGCGCGATTGCCCCTGATGCGGGTTTCGGGGCAAGGCCCTGAATGTCGATGCAACGGGACATACCGTTGTCGCGCATCCAATCCGCGCGGGGTTGGGGGAGATCGTAAGAACCGGGCCGGGTTCTTCGTCGGGTGGGATGCAACGGGCGGGCGAACGCGCCGCCCTTGCCATGTTGAGCGGCGCAGCCGCGTGGCGCGGTGGAACCGCGCCCAACTTGCTACCAACCGAACCGCCTAAATCGCCCATGCGCTATGGTTAACTACCTGCCAAATCCGTGTCGAGAAAAACCCGACATGACGTTGCGAGTCGGATTCAAAATGTCGCGGGGCAATGGAAATACGGGGGCGTGGTCCTGCTTTCGCCGCGTGGGTGCCGTCGAAGTGTCAGACGGCGGGAAGCTCGTAAAACTCAATATCGGCACGCTCGCTGCCACACTTGGAACAGCTTAAAAACGCTGCCCTCTCCCGTTCGCCAAGCTTGGCGGTGCTCAAAACGACTTCCTGACAACCACATTTCGGGCAAGGTGCTACTGGCTCATTGTCGGGGTCATCGTCTGTCACTGTCATCATGGGTTCACCAGTTCGGTCGAATTAGACGCGGTGCCGTTCGAGGTATTCCGCTAGGGCTTCGTCCAACAAGGTCTGCACCGTCATGCCCTTTAGCTTGGCGTAGGCGCGAAACTGGCGTGCGTTAATGCCTTTGACGCGAGCCGAAAGCATCTCCATGTCGGCACTCTCCGCCTCGCCGTTCTTGCTGGCCTTCCGGCGCTCGGCATTGATCGAGGGGGTGTCGGTGAAAGTCAGGGTCGGCGGGCGTTTGCTCATGGCTAGGCGGTCTTTCGGCTGTCAGTTTGTATACTTGTAAGCAAATTAATCCGCTCGGCTACCCAAAGCATGAGGGTGCGTATCTCTCCCGCCGCCTTCCCATCCGGGTCGAAATCCTCCGCTGTTTGCCCTAGCTGCATGTGTGAATAGAACGCCTTCCGGCTGTGCAGCACCATAGGCGCAACCTCGATCCCGGCCTTGGTGAGCGCGGCCATCGTGTCGGCCTTCTCCTGCCCCTGAATTGGGACGTTGGTAAGGACAACAAAAAACGGCTTACCGGATGCGCGCGCGAGTTGGATCGTCTGCGGTAATGCGTCAAGGTCCAGGGGCTTCGGCTGCAACGGGATCAAGATCGCGTCGGCATGGGCGGCGGCTTCTGTCGCGGTCCCCTCGGCCTTGGGCGGCGTGTCGAAAATGATCAAATCCGCTTCCTGCTGCCGGGCCTGTTTGATGAACACCGGCAACCGCGCTGCCTGTGCTGCCACGACCGCCGGGGATGTTGCTTCGCGGTGATCTGCCCAAAGCGTTGAGCTTGGCTGAGGGTCGAGGTCGAGGATCGCTGTAACCAGTCCAAGGCGCTCGGCTGCAACGGCAAGGTGGGTTGAAACCGTGGTTTTCCCTACCCCTCCCTTGGCATTGATGATCGCGAGAACCTTCATGCGGCCTCATGTATGAATGTCTACTTGTATGTTTTCTGACATAACCCCCCCGAGTCGGTCAAGCGGGCCGTCTGAATGCTGGCTGTGCCTCGTCCTTTGCGTCCGGTCGCGTTGGTTCCACTTCCAACGCTGGCTCGTCTTTCAAGATGAAGTCTGCGGCCTTCTGTGCATGCGAAAACGCCGTCACAATCGCCTTCTTGTCGTCGCGCAAGGCTCTGATCCAGCCATTGAGATACTGGGCGGTTTCCTTGCGCGGCTCGGGCACGATGCCGATCCCGGCCAAAATAAAGGCACTCGCGCTCTCGGCAATGAGTTCCTCGAAAGCGTAGCTCTGATCTCCAAAGCGTCCCTTTAGGTTCCGGTTCAAACGCTTCTCGCCGCCGCTCCAATGGCTCAATTCATGGAAAGCGACACTGTAAAAGGCGTCTCGGCTCTCGAACTGCTTCGGGGCCGGGAGGATGATTCGATCTTGGCTCGGAATATAGGCCGCGCGGTCGCCGCCATAGCCGATTTCTGCCCCTGTTTCAGCGATGATGCGCTCACAGTCTGCATGACGTTCAATCTCGGGTCTGGTAGTGATTTCGAGCGGCGGCGGGTTCTCGACCTGGGCAATGTTAAAAACGCTGTAGGTCCGGGCAAGCATGATCTGCTTTTCCTGCTCGGTTTCCTTGTCTTTGACGTTGAACGGTTTGAAAAAGAAAATCGTGGTCGCCTTCTCGCCTTTCCGCACCTGTGCCCCGAGGTCGTGCCACTGTTTATAGGTTGCGAACCATGGCTCTGCATAACTGCTCGTCGCGGTGATGAGTTGATTGATTCCGCGATAGGGCTTGTTGCTCACGGCGTTTCTGTAAAGCCCTGAGCCTGTCCACGGCTGACGCCAATTGCTCCCGTGCTTTTCCATCAGGTCGATGAGCTTGGCTGAAATTGTCTCGGCAAGATCGGCTCGCATGGCTGGTCATTTCTGCCGGTAGCGACCGGCGGTTGGTGTTGAGGGAAGGGGAGACGGTTCGCACCGCCTCCCCGGCCTTTCGGTTACTGCGGCGGCGGCGCTGCTGGCTCCTTGTCCTCCTTCGGGACCGTGCAAACGATCCTGCCGGAAACGGCCAACTGGTCGTAAATCACCAGATCGAACCCGCCGCCCTTGCCGTGTTGAAAAACGGCTCCAACCGGACGCCAGAAGCCCTTCTCTTCGGGCGGTGCATCCTTCGGCTTGTTGACCACATACGCGATATGACTTGGCTTGCTCATTTGGGGTTCCTTTCCTTCTTAATGTTGACGATAAGTGCATTATATCATGTTGTTATAAAGTATGCAAGTATATTTGTATACATTCATACAAGTATTTTACTGACCTTCTCGCCGCCTGTGCCCCCGCCGTGTTTCTCCCGAACCAGCCCCTAGAACCGTCGCACGCTGGCAATACGGTCTTTCCGCTCGCGCTGCTGTGGCAGTAGGCGGCACGTAGGGAAGTCCGAAACGAAGTGGAGGGCCGAGGCGGTAGGCGCTTTTAGCGCCGTAACCCGCCGAGCCGGTGCCGTCGCGGCTGTTCGTGTCGTCGTTCCACGGCCAGGGCTGCATTTCGGGCAGTGAGGTCGGCATAACGTTCGCCGTTCTCCTGAGCCTTGGCGCTTTCTTCCATGAGCCGGGCCTTCGTCTCGTCAACCGTCCAGCCCCATGTGATCGCCGTCATGCACCACACAAAATCCGCCTTGCTGATGTCGGGGCCGGTCTCGTCGTTGTTGAGCGGCGCACCGTCCACGCATCGGGCATAGCTCGGCCATCTCCGGTTGCTGCCGCTCGGTCGCGCTCGGGCGGGGGTCATGCGCTGCGGCTGCGTGGCCTCCGGCTCCGCCACAAGTCCGAGCCGTTCAAGCTCTGCCACCTGTGCCAGTCGGCCCAAATTCACCTGACGGATGGTGACGCGGGGAAACACGGGGGCGTATTTGTCCTTGAAATTAAGGCTCCCGGCGACTCTGGTTGCTCCGCTCGCCGTGGGGTCCGCGCCTGTGCCTTTCCTCAATCGGCGTGCAAAATCCTTGTCCTCGCCGTCCGGCATCGCCACCCAAGCCTGAAAATTTCCGGGCGAGGTTTCGCGGGTGAGAAACACGGCGGGGGCGAGAGGGGTGAGATTATCAGCGTTGAGGTCGTCAAGCTGAATGAAGCCGACACCGGGGCCATGCGGTCGCACGATCAAGTTGCGCTGCTCAGTCGTGGCTTTGTCCAGCATCGCGGGCAGGGCGCGAGCGAGTTCGGAAAGACTCACACTGCGGCGGAACCATTCCTTGTCTCCGGCGCGCGTCGTCCGGGTCACGTCAAAGCGAGTGGCTCCGACACTGGCGAACGCGTCCAGCATCGCTTGGGCTTCGTTGTGGCCTGTCTTTGAGCTTCCTACGTTCATCGCCCCGCCCGTGTTTCATTGCGATATTGTAATATACTCCGGCTTGTCATGTTGTGGAAGAACCCGCGTAGCGGGCATGACAAAGGGTATCGCGCTCTTGCGCGATTCTGCTTTCTTGCTGTCAGTGCCATCTAGTTCATGCGGTGTTTATTAATATAAAAGGTGGGGGAGGGTTCTTTGCCAATCTGGCATGCCGGTAAAACCTACGTTTCCCGGGCATTCATCGCCCGCCCGAGTTTCGCCAGCGCTGCCGCCAGGGGATCGGTATCGTCCATCTCTAGCTGTCGGATTACCGCCTCCGGGCTGCCCCCGTAGTGCTGTTCGGTTACGGCCTCCGTCAGCGCATCCCGCATTCCGCACGGGCGATCGCCCCATGTGCCGGACGGCGGGGGCGGGGCCTCCGGCGGCTCGCGGTAGCCGCGCCATTGCGAGGTGGGGAGGATCGCATAGGCGTTGGTGTCCTGCTCAAGCGTGAAGCGTCCATCCTTGAAGCTCTCGCTGCAACGCCGGAGCCAGTTGAGAACCCCGGTCATTTTCAGGTTGCACAATCCACGGGCCACACTGCGCACGCTAAGACAGGCTTTGCGGGCAATGGCTTCGTAGCCCGGATCGAGCCGCCCGGTCGCGTAGTCGAGGAAGTCGAAAATCAGGGCATGCAGCACGGCGAGGCCGTTGCGACCAATTGCCCCGTCCTGCATGCCGGGCTGGCGTGTCTTGCGCTCGAAGTCTCGCGCCCGGTGCCACAGCTTCACCGCTTTCTTCTTCGGTAGTCGCTGAAATTTCACGTCGGCGGTCGTGGTGTCCTTCCACACAGGGGAGGGGGCGTAGGTCTTCATGCTGCCCGCCAAGGCGGTCATGCCGGGAAGGGAGGGCATGAGATTGGCGAGGGGCAGCATCAATAGGGAGCGTTCGGACATAGGTTCTCCGTGGGGGTTGGAAGCCCAACCCGCCCTCAGAGGGGGACCGAAAATCGGCACAAGTCAGCCGGTTAGCGAAACGGAGAGTTTCACTTGACGGTCGGCCTGAATTTTGGGAGACTCAGAATTGCGAGTTTTGAGTTTCCCGGCATGGTCCCGCCCTTTGTGGCGGGCTTTGCTTTTTCTGGGGTTTGGTTCTCCGCAGAATGGTTGCGACTCGCCGGACTGCGAATCAGCCCGGCAACTCGGAATCTTGCCTCAAAATCTGGCATCCGTCGAGAAGATCGGCACAAGCTGTTGATTTAGGCCGAGTCGCCTCCATCTCGGTGGGGGTCGGACTTGTTTCCTGTCTCTGAAAATTTCCGTGCTCGTGCTATAATGCGGCCATGACACAGCCCCACACAGACACCGCCAAGCTGCCCCAGCCCGCCAACCTTGTCGGAACATGGCGGCGTTTCGGCGCGGTCGGCCCTGTCTATGAGATCATCGGAACCGGCAATGAGCTTC
>Ga0181536_10002169_pt1 | contig 22495 bp, 20 predicted proteins | sample PEATcosm2014_Bin_41_FD_121105 | JGI IMG/M metagenome (GOLD analysis project Ga0181536, IMG submission 121105) | Peatland microbial communities from MTU Mesocosm Facility, Houghton, MI, USA - PEATcosm2014_Bin17_60_metaG | ecosystem: Environmental > Terrestrial > Soil > Wetlands > Peat | place...
ATAGGAGCCGCTGAAGCGCGCGCTCCACAGCGCCACGTCAAAGTAGTACGCGACCGGCGCAAAGTCCCGATTGATCCTCGTATCAGAATGCGGCCGAATTTGCGACTCGAGATCGGCCATGCGGTCCGGCATCATGCGAAACGGAACGTAGTACTCACGCACGTAGCTTGTCTGAATCCGGCGGAACCGCAGCCGCGCCAGGAGATCTTGGGGATCAGTCATGAGGCCAGCCCGGTTGGAGGCAAAGAAGTGCACCGTGTCGCCCGGTATCGCAGTGACATCCGGAAATACTTCGCGCAGAGTCTTATTCACGCAGCGCAGGAACTCACTCAACTCCGGGCTGATGTAATTCTCCGACGCAGTCAACTGGAAAGAGAGGATGCCGCCTGGCGAGAGCTTTTGGGCCGCTTCCCGGAAGAATTCGAGCGTGTAAAAGCGATTCAGTTGTGCGGTCTGAGGGTCCGGCAGATTCACGATGATCACGTCATATCGGAAATTGGCCGTCTTTAGAAACAGGCGCCCGTCAACGTTATAGATACGCACTCGGGGGTCTGCAGCAATGGGAGCCCACTCCTTAGGAAAGTATTGCCGGGCCAACTCGATGATCGCCGGGTCAAGCTCCACGTAGTCCAACCGTTGGAGACTGGGGTGTTTGAGTGCTTCTCGAATACTTCCGTTGACGCCGCCTCCGATCAGCAGAACGTTCTTGGGAGCAGGATGCTCCAGCAACGCATAATGAACTGCTTCCTCCGCGGCCGCCGGGTCGGGCACGTTGAAAATGACCGAACCATTTTCGAATGTGCTGCGGCTTCCTTCCGTCTCAACCACGGCCAGATTGCCATAGATGGAGTTGCGAATCGCCACCAGTTGGAAGCCGCGCCAGAGCCAAGCCAGCGAGATGGCCTCCAGCTTTTCACTTCCGGCCGGAATGATGAGAGAGGTGAAGAGGCCAAGCAACGCCGCCGCGATAGCGCTCCGGTGCACCGTTGATGGAACAGTCATAATTGCCGCTGCCAGCAGGTTCAGCAGGCTCAGGAACAAGGCGATCTCAAGGGATGTGAAGTAGCGGGTCAGCAGGAGGCTTGCCAGAATACCGCCAACTCCGGAGCCGATTGCCTCCAACAAGTACACGGTACCTGTAGACTCCGCCATCGATGCCTTGACCTCTTCGGCGAATAGACGGCTGCCCGCGGCAAACAGCCAGCCTGAGAGGACGCACAAGAGGCTTAGGACTCCCAGGGAGATGAGGAACATGGCGCCCGGGCCGAGGATTTCGCCGGGTAGCGATTGAAACAGCCCCTTGCTGGCGCGCGCGGCCATGATGGTGGCAGGGAGCGCCAGCGCGATGAGTGCTTCGAGCCTTGCCACCAGCCGACGCGGATTGCGGAGTCGTGCGGCCAATCGGCCGAAGATACTGCTGCCCACAGCCGTCCAGAGGAGCCAACTGGCTAGCATGAGCCCGAGGGAGATCTCGTTGCCGCTGAAAACAACGATTAGCTCCCGCATGAGGACGATCTGCGCAATCACGGCCGTGAAGCCGATGAGAAGCAGGACCGCCCGGACCGTTCCCGAAGCCTGTCTGATGCCCGCTATGCCAGTTCGCAAATTCTCTTTGGAGCCCACGGAGTTGCTCGCCATGGCGAGGCCGCACTACAACTCGATTACCCGGGTTCGCACACTTTCGAAATTCATGCTGCCGAGGCCGCGGTCACTGGCCAGCTTAAGATAGCGCAAGGTCACGTAATCCAGGCCCCAATACGCCTTTGCAGCATAGGCATCGAGAGCCACGGGATCCGTCCCCGCGATCACGGTCTTCTCCAACGCTACGTCGCCCGGATTCCCTCCACCTGGACCGTTCCGCAGCAGCACTCGGTAGGCGTCGATAACAGTGACGGTTGGGCGCATGAAGTCGGCCAGGTCCACCAGGCTTTCATGGATGCGCTGGTGAAGCCGCTGGCGCTGTCCTCCTAGAATGCCGTACCAATTCTTCATTCCCAGCGTGGCGCCAGTGAGGCTGTGATGTTTGGCGACGGGCATGTTGATCATCTTGTCCGCCTCCAGAAACGGTTCGAATACCGGCCAGGCGCGCAGAACCTCACCGTGCAGGTCGACTTCTCTGAACTTCCTCTCCTCGGGCAGGATGACTTGAGCGCCCTCAGCGTGCGCGGCCGCGGCGATACCGCTTCGCTCGAAACATCGCCGGGGTTCGTTGATGCTCACATCCGTAACGAGTACGTTCTTTGCGCCAGCTTCCAGGCAAAGCCGGACCATGGCCGCAACGGCTTCGGGGTTCGTGTTCGCGGCCTGCATGGGTGTGCGGTCCCAGGCGATATTGGGTTTGATCACCACGACGTCACCGCGGGAAATGAACCGCCGGATGCCCCCCAGTTCCTGGATCGCCCTCTGCACCAGTGGCCGCGGCTCGCCCCCTCGCGTGACTGCCATCTCAGGGAGACTTGAATCGGGGGGAACGGTGAACTGGCGTTTCAGGCTGTTGGCGACCGGCTCCTCGGGGCGATGGCTGCGGCTGTTCAACCAAAACCCCAGGCCCGTTGCCGCCGCGCTCAACCCTCCCAGCCGCAGCAACGCAAGCAGCACTTCACGGCGTCCCGGCGAACTGTCTTCCGGACTCATGGGTCAAACCGCCTTGACACTCCAGGGGTGTTTTGACTCTTGCACGGCAGATGCCGTTACTGAGTGGGGCCGAGGGTCATCCCGGTCATGCACACGGCAGCGCCTAAATGATCAGTCTGGACTCCCGAAGTGGGTGGTTTGACCCAGGTGACGGCCATTTCGGACCTTTCGTGCGGCGTTGAGAGATGGTTTGACGGTTGCTAGAGACTTAGGGAAGCGATGAACTTGAAGGAAACATTGTTCGCCAGTGTTCGTGAAGGCGCTCTTTGGGAACCGCTGGACGGCCGCCGCATCCGGTGCTACGCGTGCGGTCATCGTTGCCCGATATTTGAAGGCCAGCCGGGTGTCTGCCGGGTCCGCTTCAATCGTGCCGGCAAGCTCTATGTGCCTTGGGGTTACGTCACCGCTCTCCAGTGCGACCCCATCGAGAAGAAGCCGTTCTTTCATGTCCGCCCCGGCTCCTCCGCGATGAGCTTCGGCATGCTGGGTTGCGACCTCCACTGCGGTTATTGCCAGAATTGGATCACGTCGCAGGCTCTGCGCGACCAGCAGGCCGGGGCCGCGGTGCGCCACATCAAGCCGGAGGAGATCGTGGAAGCGGCGTTGCGCCTCGGCGCCGAGGCGGTCGTCAGCACGTACAATGAACCGCTGATCACGGCTGAGTGGGCTGTTGCCGTTTTCAAAGAGGCGAAGACAGCGGGTCTGCTCACGGGGTTCGTATCGAACGGCAATGCGACGCCGCAAGTGCTCGAATATCTCCGCCCGTGGACGGACCTGTATAAAGTGGATCTCAAATCATTCGACGACCGTCATTACCGTGAACTCGGCGGGCGGCTCGAGCCGATTTTAGAAAGCATCCGGCAGATTTACCAGATGGGCTTCTGGCTCGAGGTGGTCACGCTGATCGTGCCTGGTTTCAACGATTCCGATGACGAGTTGCGTAGCATCGCAGATTTTCTGGCTGGAGTTTCACCGGATATCCCCTGGCACGTGACGGCATTTCACAGCGACTACAAGATGCACGACCGGGGCTCCACTCCTGCACCCACCATCACGCGCGCCGTCGCCATCGGCCACGCCGCCGGTTTGCGTTATGTTTACGCCGGTAACCTCGCGGGGCTGGCTGAACTAGAGAGCACCCGCTGCGCAGCCTGTGGCAGCCTGCTGATCCGGCGCAGCGGATTCCACGTACTGGAGTGCCGCTTGACCAATGCGGGTACGTGTCCGGCATGCGGGACGGCTATTCCTGGACGCTGGTTTGGCGCCCACGTTCGAGAACCACTGGCCGTGCCGCCGCAGAGGACGGCGCCGCGTCCCTAAACCCCTCCGGCCACCGGCGGATGGGAGTTAGTATCCTAATGTCCGAGTGTCAGGCTGCACATCTCTTGCTCGGAATGAAATGATCGTAGTTGAGCCAGTGCGGCCTACCTTTTGCATCGAGGTATTCATCATGATTCGTACTGGTTTCAGGGTCGGCCTGACGCTGTTTGCCCTTGGCGCCGTGTTGTGGGCGCAAGATGTAGAGATCCGCTCCAGCCGTATCCTCATCCGTTTTGATCAGCAGCTCCGCCAGTCGATGGAGTGGCTCGGCGGGCAACGTGGCACTATCGTCGCCTTCGATCCCTCTGTTCAGGAGGGAGTCCGGGTTTCTGGCGTCGACTGCACCGCCTATCAGTTAGATTCCAAGAAAACCTCGCAAAAGCGGACGAATGACCCTGAATTCGGGCCGGCGCTCGAGGCCACATTGGGCGGGACTTACGTGGAGAACGACGGGCAGTTGCAGATCGAGGGCGAAATCCGCGTGCTGCTGCCTGACAGTTTCCCTGATACCGCTCTGATCACGAACACGTACCGGAACGCCGGGCCCAGACCAATCCATCTGGATGAAGTTTACAGCCAGCGGCTGCTGCTCGACCGTACGCTTGCCGAGCCGCAACAGGACGCCTATGCGTTCGCATCGTTCCAGGGCGGAGCTTATAAATGGGGCAATGAATATGCCGTCATCCGGCTTCATCCTGGTTTCAAGCAGTCCAATTTCCAGGGAGTGGACGATGTGACGGGCGTCGAGGGCGTCGGCGGCGGCATGCCGATTGTGGATGTCTGGAGCCCGGTGATGGGTGTTGCCGTTGCTCATATCGAAAAGGTTCCGGAATGGGTGTCCCTGCCGGTCCAGGTGCGCCAGGACCTGAAAGTCGAAGTAGCTCTCACGGAAAATCCGCTCGCGAAGTTCCGGCAACAAGAATGGCTGAAGCCGGGCGAGAGCTACCACACGGTATTGACAGCGGTGATCTTTCACAAACTCGACTTTCACGATGCTTTACGCACGTACGGGAAGTTGCTGCGGGCGCGCGGCATCGCCATTCCCGAGACTTCGCCGCCTTCCGCCTACCAGCCGTACTGGAAAAGCTGGGGGTACCAGCGCGACTTCACCTTGCAGCAGTTTCTGGACAAGCTGCCTGAGCTCGAGTCGATGGGCATACGCATGGCCAACCTGGATGACGGGTGGCAGAACAACAACGGAGACTGGGAACCGAACCGCGCTCCCGGCAAGTTTCCGAATGGCGCGCCAGACATGGTGAGATTCGTCGAGGAAGTCCACCGCCGCGGCTTCCGGACCGGCTTATGGTGGTATCCGTTCGGCGTAAGCCCTAATAGCAAACTGGCGAAGGAAAAACCTGAGCTTCTTGTCCAGGCGGAGGATGGCAGTTACCCGCTCGACATCGACGGATACTACCAACTGTGCCCCGCCTACGAGCCGGCGCTCAACCGCGTCCGGGAACTCGTCATCCGTACGGTAAAAGAATGGGGGTTCGACGGTCTCTACAGCGATTTCCAGGGTCTGTCGGCCGTTCCTGCCTGCTTCAACCCAGCACATCATCACCAATCTCCGCTCGATTCGTTTCGGTCGGTCCCGAAGGTGTTTGAGACCATCTCCAAGACGCTCCACGAGCTGAAGAAAGATCCTTACAGCGAGGTATGCATCTGCTCGCTGCCCCACTCACCGTACAACATGCCTTTCTACGACATCGCCAATGCATCCGATCCCCTCACGCCCTGGCAGGTTCGCAGCCGCATCAAAGTCGAGAAAGCCATTCGCGGAGGCGCGTTCGCCGTCGGAGACTGCTACCAGGTCCCGATCAACGAATGGTACGGTTCGTCGGTGCCCGAGTCTTTCGAATCCGCCATCGGCACCGGAGGGCAGTTGACTACCTTCTACGTCAACCTGGACGAACGGCAGAAGGCCCTGTGGAATCGTTGGTTTCACGAGTACGGCGATCTGGGATTGAGCCACTCCGAATACGTCAACCTCTATGACCTGGCGTTCGACAAGCCCGAAGGACATGTCGTGCGGAAGGGAACCGAAATGTACTACGGTTTCTTTGCCGATTACTGGCCGCGCACGTCCGCCATCGAATTGCGCGGGCTGGAGCAGGACAAGACCTACGAGGTGTACGACTACGGCAACCGCCGCATGGTGGGACAGATCAAGGGATCGGATCCGCACGTGAACGTCGGCTTCAAAGACAGCCTGCTGCTGCGTGTGCGGCCCATCGCCTCAGGCACGAACTGATGATTTACGCCAGGGGGTAGCGAATGGAAAAATGGCTTGCGTTGCGCAATGGTGTCGCTCACGCCACTGCGGCCACCGTAACTTTGGACCAAGCGAAAGAAATGGTGGAAGAAGTCCGTAGATCCTTGACGCGGGAGATGCAGTCTGCCGCGCGCCTTGGCCTACCGAAGACGGCAGCCGAAGCGGCTCGGCAGGTGCGGGGAAAATACAAGCTCGTGCCCACAAGCACCGCCGAATTTATCCGTAGAAAGGCGGATGAGCTGCGGATGGAAGACAATGAGCACGGTCATTGATGCTTCCGCTCTGATTTCATTTCTCCGCGACGAACCGAGGGAAAAGGGGACAGACGCCTTTTTAGGCCTTCGGCACACGAGAAACTTGGCAAGAATAGCAAGGCATGGCGACTGACAAGCCCAATAGAATATCTGAATTTGCACCGTTCTAAGAGGTTAGACCATGACTGAATACAAGGAAATCATTGTCGCTTTTATCGGCGTGGTGGGAGCTATGATTACCTACCTGCTTCAGAAGAACAAGGAGTTGAAGCTCAAAATTGCGGACCAAAAACGCGACGCCTATGCCATTTTCTTGAAGAACTTCACCGAGGTAGCGGTGGGTGTCATGCATGACGAGGATGTCTCAGGAAAGGATGCCGACCGGGACCGGATGTTGGCCAGAGACCAACTGCTGCTGTATGGCAGCGACGATGTCATCAGGGCATATGACGCGTGGGTTAGATATGCGGATATGAAAGACCACGACCTTGACAGGGAAGGTGAGCTAGTGAGTCTCATCTTCCTCGCCATCCGTAAAGACCTCTTAGGGAAGACCAAAGTAACAACGGAGCACCTCGAGAACCTGAACCCCCTTTAATCGGGGGTGAAATTCTCAACGGGGTTCGGCGGTCATTGTACAAAGTACCCTCTCGTGAAACGCGGAAACGACGCGCTGGCTCGTCCGCCATCCCACGATCTCCGGCGTGTCCGGACGCTAGTGCATTTGCAATTCTTGCGGCACGTGCTGACGGCGCACCTTGATTTTGCTCGCGTCCCTTCGGGCGGCGGCGAGGTCGTAGGCAAGCTGCATTCGCAACCACGTTTCCGGAGTACTGCCGAACGCCTTGGCTAACCGGATAGCCATCTCCGGGCTGATGCCGGAGTGGCCGTTGATGACGTTATTGAGAGTCTGCCGCGTGACGCCGAGAACCTTCGCCCCGTCGGTAACGGACAATCCCAAAGGCTCAAGGCATGTGGTCTTTATGCTGCGTCCGGGGTGCGGCGGGTTCTTCATTGGCATGGTGTCTTCCTTCCTTTCTAGTGGTAGTCGGCCAGTTCAACGTCAAAGGCATCCGCGTCTTGAAAGCGGAAAATAATGCGCCAGTTAGCCCGCACCGTGACAGACCAAAATCCTTTCAAGTTGCCTTTAAGCGGATGCAGACGGTAACCGGGAAGGTTCATAGCCTGCGGCGTGTCCGCCTCATCGAGGCGGGCAAGAATATCTTCAACTACCTCCAACAGGTCGGGCCGAATCCCGCGCGGGTCGCCGCGTTCATAGAGCCGTTTCAGGCCCCGATGCTTGAAGCTCCTAACCATCAGGGTACAACGTAAAGCGTCTGTTGTCAGTTGTCAAGTGCGATCATAGTTCATGATCGGAGTCCGGTTCGGTCCTGAACGACTCCGCCGCACCATCAGTACGTATGCAAGTACTGATCCAGCTCCCACTGGCTGACAGCTTGATGGTACTGGCGCCACTCTTCGCGTTTTACCGAGATGTAGTAAGTCGCGTAGTCCTTGCCGAGGGCCTCGTGCAGTACCGTGTCGTGCTCGAAGCAGTCGAGCGCTTCTCGTAGCGTCGTGGGCAGGAACGTGATGTTGTGGCGGAGCAACTCCTGCTCGGACAATTCGTAAAGGTTCTCGCTGTTGGCGTGGCCGGGATCGATCTTGTTCTCGATCCCATCGAGGCCCGCGGCCAGCATCGCCGCGCTCGCCAGATACGGATTGGCGGCGCCGTCGACGGCGCGATTCTCCACGCGGCCCGGCCCTGGAATGCGGATCATCTGGGTCCGGTTCGACGCTCCCCAGGTCACGTAGACCGGCGCCCACGTTGCCCCCGAGCGCGGTGCGCCGCGGACCAGGCGCTTGTAGCTGTTCACCAGCGGCGCGATCACCGCCGCGAGCCCCCGCGCATGGTGCAGCAAGCCTCCCAGGAACCATCGCGCCAATTGCGAAAGGCCCATGGCGTCGCTCTCATCCAGAAATAGGTTCTTCGCGCTCGCCGCGTCCGCCAGGCTCATGTGGTAGTGCGCGCCGTTGCCGGTCAGGTGCGCAAAGGGCTTGGGCATGAAGGTGGCCCACAGGCCATGTTGCTCGGCGACGATCCGCACCATCCATTTGAAGAATGTCATGCGGTCCGCCGAGGTCAACGCGTTCGCGTACATCCAGTTCAATTCGAACTGGCAATTGGCGTCCTCGTGGTCATTGGCGTAAGGGTCCCAGTCAAGCTGCTGCATGTAGCGCATCAGCGTCGTCATAACGTCCAGATTGCGATAGAGAGCGCGCAGGTCATAACAGGGCTTGGCCGAGTTGTCGAGCGGATCCCAGGGTTCGTATTTCTCGTGCGCGTTCTTCTTGAGCAGCATGAATTCCGGCTCGACGCCCACGTGAAAGATGTAGCCTTTCTGCCGTGCCCGTTCCAGTTGTCGCGTCAGGATGGTGCGCGGGCAGAATGGCCAGGGCTTTCCGTTCACGTGCAGGTTGCCGGGCACCCAGGCCACGTTCTTCTGCCAGGGCAGCACTGTGAGCGCGTGGAAATCCGGCATGCTCACGATGTCCGGGTCGTGCGGGCCCTGGTTCAAATCTCCGGCTGCAAAACCGGCAAAGCCCGCGCCGTCGCGCGCCATGTCTTCCAGGTGCGTTGCGGGCACCAGCTTGGCTTTCGGCGCTCCGCTCAGCTCCACAAAGGAGCAAAAGAAGTATTCGATGCCACCGTCTTTCACCAGTGACCGGATTTGATCGAGCATGGGTGATTCCCTCATCTAAGATGAAACAGCCGCAGCCGCCTTCTCGCCCACTAGTTGCCCGCCGTAAAATCTTGCCGGCGAGAATGGCTCGATGATCTTGGGCGTCTTTCCGGTGGCGAGCAGCTCGGCCAGGTTCTTCGCTGCCGCCGGTGCCGCTTTGAATCCATAAGTTCCCCAGCCGACATCGACGTAGTAATTCTTGACTTCCCGCGAGACGCCGATGATCGGCGCGTAATCCGGTGTCATGTCGCAAATACCGGACCATTGCCGCAACACCCGCAGGCTCGAAAGCTGCGGGAATAGCTCTAGAGTATACGATGCCATCTGCTCGAGCGTGGGCAGCGTGCCCTTCAAGCTGTACGATTGGTAGGGATCGATCTCCGCGCCGATCACCAATTCGCCCTTATCGGTCTGGTTCACGTAAACGTGCAAGCTGGCCGAAACGATGACTTTGCTGAGAAACGGCTTGAGCGGTTCCGTGACGCAGGCCTGTAGCGGATGGCTGACAATTGGCAGCGTGACACCCGCCAGCTTCGCCACCATCGATGCCCAACCTGCTGTCGCGTTCACAACCGTGCCCGCCGCGATCTCTCCACGATTGGTCGTAACGCTCTCAGCTTTCGCCCGCGACACGCGCACGCTCGTGACTTCGGTATAAGGATGGATCTCGACACCCAGCCGGTCGCACGCGCGGGCGTAACCCCAGACCACAGCGTCGTGGCGGATGATGCCGCCCGGCGGATGGTAAAGCGCCGCGAGAATCGGAAGCCGCGGCCGGTCGCTCATGTCCATGGCTGGAACGAGCCGGCGGATCTCGTCCGGATAAATAATCCGGCTGTCAACGCCCAGCACCTGGTTGTTCTCCGCGCGCACGCGGAGCCCGGCGATGGCGGAATCGGTGTGGGCGAGAGTCAGATGCCCGCACTGGCTGAACAGCAAATTCCACTCGAGTTCCCGCGAAAGCTGCTCGTAGAGTTGCACCGACTCTTCGTAAAACGGGATGCCCTCGGGCGTCCGGTAGTTCGACCGGATGATCGCCGTGTTGCGCCCGCTATTTCCGCAGCCCAGATAACCGCGATCCACCACCGCGATGTTCCGGACGCCGTGCCGCGAAGCCAGGTAGTACGCGATGCCCAAACCGTGTACGCCCGCGCCAGCGATCACAACGTCGTAGCTGGATTTTATTTCGTGCGGCCGCCACATCCGTTCCTTGTGGAAAAGCCGCATCATGCCCGGCCTCCGAGAAACTCGAGAGCCTTTAATCCGAACGGTGCGATGTGGAACTCGTGGCCTGCGTGTAAGATAGCGTCCCACACGCTTTCCCCGTATTCGCGGCTTACCAGAATATGGAACGCCGGAATGTCGCCGATGTCCTCGCGCAATACCTTGCCGTGAACATGCCCAACGTTCGCTTGCCCGCAGGAGAGATTGCCGAGCGTGGTAACATTCAGCGAGGTTAATTTCCGCAGCACATCGCGGCTGCGGGGGCCGGCCAAGAGAAACTGGGCGTAAACGGAAGTCACGTCGGTGACGTACGGAACGTCCAACGGGGGAGCGCCGGGATGACAAGTGACCAGAAAATGCTGTGGCCCAAGACACCAGGGGGTTCCGTCAGGTGTTTTCGGTTCGTGACCTTTCACATCGAGTTTCACCATCCAGCTCACGTCGCCCACAGCCACGCTCTTTGACAACTGCTCCGCTTCCTTTTGCGCGAACGTAAAGTATGCCGGAACGCGCCAGCCGTGGTGATCCACAAAGCTCGCGCTGTCCTGCTCGTGTCTGTGGAATAAAGGGGACTGCCGGATGGCGGCCATGGTCACATCCTTAGGCGATCGCCAGCCGGATCGTAAAACGCGTCCGGCACGATGCGGGCACGTGCTGTTCCGCCATTCACACGAATCTCGATTTCGGCTCCGGCGCTCGCGGATGCCGAAGTAACCCACGCCAGTCCCACAGCTTTCCCCTGGTGCGGAGAATAGCGCGAGCTGGTTACGCGACCGGCGAGCGCGCCATTCACCAGGATCGCGGCACCATCCTGCGGGATGGCATCTTCATTCATGATGAAACCGATCAGGCTCTGCGGTGGAGCCGCTTCAGCGAGTCGCGAGAGCGCGTTTCGGCCGATGAAATCCGCTTTATCCAATTTGGCCACCCACGCCATGCCGGCGTCGTAGGGGCTCGAGAGCGCGTCGGTATCCACGCCCACGATGACGTGGCGCTTTTCGAGCCGGAGCAGCCGCTGCGCTTCCACGCCGAACGGCCGGATGTCCAAGCTTTTGCCGGTTTCGAGAAGTTTCTTCCAGAGATGCTCGCCGTACTCGGCCGGAAAATGGATCTCCCAGCCGGTTTCGCCGACGAAACCGATGCGCAACAGCAGCGCGGGTACCTCCGCCACTTCCGCTTCGCGGCACGCCATGTACGGAAACGCCTTGGTCGAGAGGTCACAAGCCGTGAGCGCTTGAAGAACATCGCGCGCTTTGGGGCCGGCCAGATTCACGGCTCCGCGTCCACCCGTCAGGTTGGTGATATGGACATCCCAACCCGTGCCTACCAGCCACCACTCCAGCCACTGCTCGACGAAGTCGAGATTTCCAGTAGTTGTCGTAATGAAGTAGTGATTCTCGGCCAGGCGCGAGATCGTGCCATCGTCCAGCATGATGCCGGCTTCGTCGCACAGCACCGAATAGCGAACGCGGCCGGGCTTCAGATCGGAGAAGCGGTTTGTGTACACCTTGTCGAGCAGCTTGCCGGCGTCGTGGCCCTTCACGTCGAGCTTGCCGAGCGTGCTGACGTCGATGAGTCCCACACGCTCGCGCACGGCGCGGTACTCTTCCTCGACACATGCCCGCTCAGCGGCGGCTGAAGCGCTCTTGTAGTAGCGTGGACGTTTCCATTCGCCCATATCCATCCAGACCGCGCCGGATTCATCGTGCGCATAGTGCATCGGCGTGCGGCGAGTGGGATGATGCCGCGGTCCGGCGAGCGCACCCAGGGACACCGAAGGGTTTGGCGGGCGTGATGTTGTGACGCCGGTCTCGCCCATACTGCGTCCCGTCTCGTGCGCACAGACACCGATTCCAGACAATTGGCACATCCGGCCCTGGCAAGGGCCCATGGTCAACGTGGTGTAGCGCTTCAGGGTTTCGATTTGGTCGAAGCCTTCACTAATGGCATCGCGCAGATCGGCGGTGCTCACGTCGTTGCACATGCAAACGAAGGAGCGCTTGTGGAACGCGAGGTCCCGCGGTGGCAACGGTATCGCGGGAGCGAGCCATACCCCGGTCACTTCGCCGACAGCGCTCACGTTCGCCGGAAGGCCGAGGGGCAGGAACGCGCCGCGCTCCTCGTTCCACGCCATCTTCGCGCCGGCCTGGTGAAGTAAGCCGCCATCCGGGACGCGCGGTCCGCAAATGACGACCAAATCGCAGGCGAGTTCGCCTTGCTTCGTCCGCAGCGCGGCCACGTGCGACGAGCCGAGCGCAGAGAGGACCTGATCCGGCGTGACGGCGCCAGCGAGTTCGATACCAGCCTCGCGCAGATCAGCGGTGACCTCGTCGCCTTGGCTGCCGTTCGCCACCACGACGGCCTGATTCCCCGGCTTGATGTCATGCAAGCGAATCAACCGCTGAACAGCAGTCGAGAGCATGATGCCGGGCAGGTCGTTGTTCTCGAACGGGAAAGGAACTTCGTAAGCGCCGGTCGCGACCACGACGCGCTTGGCCCGCAAGTGGATCAACCGCTCGATGGCTCCCGCGTGCGGATTTGCCTGGACCACACCGAGCAGGTTCCCCTCGTAAAGCCCAAAACAATGCGCGCGAGAGATGATTTCGACACTAGATAAGGATTGGAGCTGCGCGATGAGTTGCGATGGCACTCCGCCGGCGCTCTTGCGATAGCGCCGATGGCCACCGAGCTCGGACTGATCGTCCACGAGCGTCACTTGAGCACCGCCCTGCGCGAGTTCCAACGCAGCCTGTAAGCCTGCCGGGCCGCCGCCGATCACGGCGACTTCGGCATGGCGCCACTCGTGTTCGTAGTCTGTCGATCCCTTGCCCGGCTCGGGCGCGACACCCAATCCCGCCACTTTGCGGATGTACGGCTCCGCTGCATGCCAGGACCACTCGTGGGTCATGGTCTTGTAATACCAGCCAACGGGCATGAGCCAATCGAATCGCTGCACGCCGGAGAGCCAGTCGTGATCGAGGGATGGAAATGCGTTCTGACGGCGCACATGCATGCCATTGCGCGCGGGCGTAACGCACGAGCGCACGTTGGGAGTGCCATCAACATTCACGAGGCAGTTCGGACACTTGCCTGCCATGCAAAGCAAACCGCGCGGCCGGTGATACTTGAAGCTGCGCGTGAAGATACGGCGCCCGGAGCGGTAGAGTGCCGAGGCTACGGTGTCGCCGGGGCGCGCCTCGACGGGCTTGCCGTCAAATTCGAAAGTGAACTTCCCGGAGCCGTCCGCCATTATTGTGGAAAAAACGCTTCCAAGACTTCGTTGGTGGTGGTGTTGCGCCGCGCCTGCAACCATTGGCGGCAACCGGAGCGATGGTACCACCACTCTTTCTGGACACCGGATTCATTAGCTTTGGTGTACGTGTACTCCATCCACTCTTCGGCCGGAGCTTCGGCCTCAGGCCGCTGCTTCACCTCGCCGCCGAACCGGAATTCGTAAACGCTGCGATTGCCGCAATGCGGGCAAGGGATCAGAAACGACACGCCATCACCTCCCGAAGACCTTTCGCGTGCCGGCCAGCGGAATGCCGCAGATCATCGACGCCTCCATTGACAGCGCCGCCATGTCTTCCGGTTCAAGATGATGGATGTCCGACTTGCCGCAAGCGCGCGCGAGCATCTGAATTTCGAGCGTCATGGCGCGCAGCAGATTGGCCACGCGCTCCGCACCTTCATCGATATCGAGGCGCTTCATCAGCTCCGGATCCTGCGTCGTGATGCCGACCGGACAACGGCCAGTGTGGCAATGATGACAGTGATGCGGCTCAGCACCGAGTGCGCGATAATCTTCGACGTAAAGCGGACGATTGCAGTTGAGGCCGATCAGCGCAGCGGTTCCGATGTAGACCGCATCCGCGCCGAGGGCGATGGCCTTGGCCGCATCCACACCATCGCGAAGGCCGCCGGCGATGATCAACTGCACCTCGCCATAGAGGCCGATGTCTTCGAGCGCCGCGCGCGCTTCACACACGGCGGCGAGAGTCGGGATGCCGGTGTGCTCCTGCAAGATCGCAGGCGATGCGCCGGTACCGCCTTCCATGCCATCGACGACGATCACATCCGCGCCCGCTTTCGCCGCCAGCTTCACGTCATCAAAGACCCGGCTCGCGCCCATCTTAATAAAGATGGGAACCTGCCAATCGGTGGCCTCGCGCAACTCTTCAACCTTGATGATCATGTCATCGGGGCCGAGAAAATCGGGATGCCGCGCGGGACTGCGCTGATCGACACCGATGGGCAAATCGCGCTGTTTGGCGATGACGTCCGAAACCTTCGACCCCAGCAGCAAGCCGCCCGTGCCCGGTTTCGCGCCCTGGCCGATGGTCAGCTCAATGGCGTCAGCCATGCGCATGTGGTGAATGTTGATACCGTAGCGGGAAGGCAGAACCTCGTAAACCAGCGTGCGGCTGTTCTCGCGCTCGGCCATCAACATGCCGCCATCGCCGGTGGTGTTCGAGGAACCGACAGTGCGCGCGCCGCGGGCAAGCGCGACTTTGGCGTTGTATGAAAGCGCGCCCCAGCTCATGCCGGTAATCATGACGGGGATGTCTAGCTCGATGGGCTTCTTCGCGAAGCGCGTGCCCAGCACGGTTTTGGTGGAGCACTTTTCGCGGTAGCCTTCGAGCGGAATGCGCGTCAGCGAGCACGGCAGGAACGTGAGATCGTCGAAAGTGGCCCAGCGGCGTTCGCGCAGTGTGCCCCAGCCGCGAATGCGATAGAGACCCGATGCGGCCTTCGTCTGGATGTCATCAATGACAGCGGGCTGAAAGGTTCCGCTCTGTTCGAGGACGTGATTTTCCGACATTCGCTAGAGCGCCTCCTGCCAGACTTTCCACTCGCGCTTGTCGAAGTTCCAGAGCTTGCGGCCGGCCACGACTTTCTTGAAGTCCCGGCCGCGCCGTTGTGAACCGGGCACGTGATGCGCCAGCGTGAAGTCAAGCCACGTGACGTCGTCGCACGAAGGCTGCTCGATGACGGCATCCGTACCCAGGCCGGCGATCTCACCGCCGACGAAGCAGACGGTTTCGTACATCGAATCGGCGAAGGCATCGCCGGCGTCGCCACACACGACAATTCGGCCCTTCTGCCCCATAAAGCCCGCCATGTAGCCGCAGTTGCCAGCCACGAGAACGGTGCCGCCCTTGATGGAAACGCCGAGGCGCGCAGCAGCACCCCCCTGAATCACGACAGTTCCGCCGCGAATCGCGGCCGCGGCGCCGTTGCCAACGCTGCCGCGCACGATGACTTCGCCATTCATCATGGACTCGGCCAAGCCCCAGCCGGCGCTCTCTTCGATCTCAATGCGCGGCCCGTCGATCAAGCCGCCGCAGAAGTAGCCGACACTACCCGCGATGCGAATGGCAACGGGATCGAGGATGCCAACAGCAATGTTGTGGCGCGCGCCCGGGTCTTTCACGACGATTTCGCGCTCGCCCGCGGCGATGGCGCGGCGTATCTCGGCGTTGATTTCGCGAGTGGCGCGGCCGCTACAGGTTATCTCTGCCATACCCGCACTTCCTTGACTTGCGCCTCGCGAACCGAATACTTGCCGGGGATCGCAGAGCGAATGGCGATCTCTTCAGTGGCGACGGCGACGAACTGATCCGTCTCCGTCATGACGAGCGGCTTGAGCGCAAATGGGTCCTTCACGAAGCCGAATTCGCGATCGGTGGCCACCAGGCAACTGTAGGAGCCATCGAGATCACACAACATGCGATGGAGCGCATCCGTCAGACTGCCGGCTTTCTGCACTTGCTCCGCTAAGTAGATGGCGACGATTTCGGAATCGTTCTCCGTATAGAAGCGGACGCCGCGCTGCTCATAGCGGCGGCGAAGCTGGTGGTAGTTGGTGATGTGGCCGTTGTGGACGATGGCGAGGTCAGGGAAACCGTGGCTCCAGAACGGCTGCGAGTGGCTGAGATCGACGCGCGACTCGGTGGACAAGCGCGTGTGACCGAGGCCGTGCGTACCCTTGCAACGCGAGATACCGTAAGTCTTTTCCAGGTTATCGGGAGAGCCGGTTTGCTTGACGATCTCGAGGCGATGACCGATGCTCACGACCTCGAAATCTTTATCGAGTGACTCGATCGCGGTGCTGAGGCGTTTGAGGTCGGTTGAACCGCTGACAACGAAGCGAGCATAGGCAGCGGTGGCGGAGAAGTCGCGCACTTCGGGAAAATGAACGGCGAGTTCGGCCGCTTTCGATTCGACGTTGGCGGATTCGCCCAGCTTGACGCGCACGATGAAACGGTTGTCATCGGGGGCACCGAACAGGGCAACGCCGGCGGAATCGGGACCGCGACAGCCCAAGGCCCGCAGCATGCCGAGGATGGTCCGCCCGATTTCGGCTTGCGCGCCGTCTTCTTTCGCAAAGAAACCGACGATGCCGCACATTTCAGGATACTCGGAGTATACTACCAGTATCCAGACAGCGAGGCAAGTGACAAGATTGTTCTTGACAGCGACAGTAGATCCCCCAGCGAACGCCGAAACATCCGGTGAAGTGGAGCGTGTGTATCAGCTCCTGCGCGAGTGGTTAGTCTCCGCGCAACTGCCGCCAGGCGAGTTCCTTTCCGAAGCTGTTCTGGCACAGAGGTGCGAGACCAGCCGCACGCCGGTGCGCGAAGCGTGCAGCCGGTTGGCGCAGGATAAATGGCTCGCACTGATCCCGCGCAAAGGCTATCTGGTAAGGCCGATTTCGGTGCGCGACATTGTGGAGCTCTACGAGTTTCGCAAAGTGCTCGAGTGTTTCTCCGCGGAGAAGGCGGCACAGACGGCAACGGCAGAGCAAGTTACTCAACTCAAGGCAATTGTAGCGGTGGAGGGCAAAAGCCGCGCTAATATCCAGCAGATCCTTGTGGCGAACGAGGCGTTTCATCTGCGTCTGGCTGAGATGGCGGGGAACCAACGCGTGGTGGATCAACTTCGTTTGACGCTCGGCTATGTGCGGCGATTAGACACGCTATGCACGCAGACGGTTCCCGGTTGGATCGGCCACAAGGAAATCATCCGGGCTGTGGGAGCGCGCCGACCCAGCGAGGCGCGTAAAGCCATTGCGGCGCACATTGCGTCGTCACGGGAGAAGATGATCCGTCTTTTCAGCAGCTAGCTGCCTGTTGGTTTGTGAGATGGCCGCAATGTCGGCACCGTGCCGGTTTCCTGGCTACGCAGCACCTGCTCGATCTGGGCCACCGGCGAATCGGACAACATCAAGCGCTCCCGGAAGCAACAACCGTGAACCGGGGCCAACGAATTGCGACGTAACCCAACCTTGGTACACTTCGTTTGAGAATCTGAGAAGCCGCACTCCGGAGTATGAAGTGGAACTTCTGTCGCGACAGATCACCAAGCGGCTTTTGACGCCGGAGGAGGTCCTTCGGCTGGTGCTCTCTGGCGGCGGACGACAGCGGCTGCCATCGCCCACCAGTGCCATATCATCGACGGCGGCTTCATCTGATTCGGAAAGCGACAGCCAAACATGAAGAAAATTCTCAATCGGCCCACGGATTACGTGAACGAAATGCTGGACGGGCTTTGCGCCGCCCACCCGCAATACTACCGGCGGACCGGCGCGGAAGGCCGGGTCGTGGTAAGAACGGATGCCCCCATCCGCGGGAAAGTGGGGATTGTGACGGGCGGCGGTTCGGGACACCTGCCGGTGTTCACCGGTTATCTGGGAGCGGGCCTGCTGGACGCCTGCGCCATCGGCGACGTTTTTTCCTCCCCTGGTGTGGACCTCATGACCGATGCCATTCGCGCTGCCGATGGGGGCGCGGGCGTTCTCAGGCTATATGGCAACTACGGCGGCGACCGTATGAATTTCGACATGGCTGGCGAATTGGTAGAAATGGAAGGTATCCGGACAACCACGGTACTGGTGGCCGACGATGTGGCGAGCGCCGGGCCCGAGGAACGCCAAAAGCGCCGCGGCGTGGCCGGGCTGGTCCTCTGCTATAAGATGGCGGGAGCGAAGGCGGCCGCGAGCGCCTCGCTGGACGAGGTCACCGCCTTGGCGCAGAAGGCCGCGGACAGTTGCCGTTCCGTGGGCGTCGCCCTGACACCCTGTACTGTGCCTTGCGCCGGCCGGCCCACCTTCACTATCAGCGAGGACGAGATGGAGATCGGGATGGGCATTCACGGTGAGCCCGGCGTCCGGCGCGGACCGTTGCGCAAGGCCGATGAAATTGTGGGCGAAATGCTGGAGATGCTGGTGGCCGATATGCCGCTGGCATCCGGCGACCGTGTTTCAGTGTTGGTGAACAGCCTGGGCGCCACGCCGCTAGAGGAGCTGTACATCGCTTATCGACATGTGGCCGCGAAGCTGAAGGAATTGGGCGTAACGGTGGTGTCGCCGCTGGTCGGGCGGTATGCGACTTCCATGGAAATGGCCGGCATGTCGCTCACTTTCTCGAAGCTCGACGCCGAACTGGAGGCGCTATTGAAGGCGCCCTGCGACTGCCCGTTTCTGAAGGTGTGAAATGGCCAGCGCGTTCACCACGAACTCCCTACGTTGGGCCGTGGTCCGGCTGAAGGAGCAGATGGCCCTCTCCGCGGGCGAGCTGAACGAGTTGGACGGTGCGCTGGGGGACGGCGACCTGGGCGTCAACCTAATGCATGCCGCCGAGCGGTTGGCGGAGGATCTGCCGAATCTGCCGGACGACGTTGGAATGGCGTTGCTGCGGTGCGCGCAGGCCTTCACACGCGTCTCGGCATCGACCTATGGAACCTTACTGGCCACCGGCCTCATGTCGGCGGCCAAGGCAGTGAAGGGTCGCACGCAGGTGCCATGGGCGGACGTCCCGGCTCTGCTCGGTGGCGCGCTTCAGGCGATGTCCGACCGCGGCAAAGGCCAATTGGGTGATAAGACGGTTCTCGATGCAGTCGAAGCGGCACGCTGCGCGACGGCTGGTCTCGACAACCCCGCGGCCATGGGCAGGGAGGCCGGCCGCGCCATCGCGGACGCCATCGTTCAGCTTCGCGACCTTCCGTTTCGCCAGGGCCGTGCCCGTATATTCGGGAGCAAAGGGATCGGGCGCGACGATCCCGGCATGGTCGCATTCCAGCGCATTGTTGAGAGCCTCAGTTCCCCGTCAACTTTTTGAAATTGTGAATCGTGGCTTTGGTTCAGGAGTTCTGGTCGGAGCGTCTCGGGATCGTGACACCTCACCGTGCGCAGATGTCCACGATCCGAAATCCCCTGGTGGACGCAGCAGCGATGCCGGTGGACCCTCCGCGGTTTGTTGACACAGTGGACCGGTTCCAAGGACAAGAACGCGATTTGATGATAGCGAGCCGGCCGGTTATTGTATCAGTACGCTCCCACTCGGAAACGTTGCCGAAAATGAGCGGGGTTGCTTGAGCCGCGCGTAATAGAGCGTGATCGTCAGTTGGCGGCCGGGCGCTCGATGCGCTGCACGGTGTATACCGGCAAGATGTCCTCTTGCCGCTTCAGTTCGAGACCGAGTTTGCCCAGGACCGTGAAGATTGTGGGTAGGCCGGCGAAGGGGTTCACGGCCGGAGTGGCGTTCGGTGGCGGAGGGGGCAGCCGCATGGGGGCCCAGCCTTCCGTGTTTACGGTGAAGAGCCCGCTGAGCGCCGTGCGGTTCATGACTGGCAAATCCGTCCAGTTCCCAATGTAATGGACAAGGTCGTCCATATCTATCGCTTTTGCATTCAGGGGATGGCCAAAGCCGCGAACAAAGTTATGGCAAGCTTCTGGGTCGGTATCTAAGGTGCAGTCCTTCTCGGCGATGGCCGACTTCTGGAGCTTCGGACCTCCGCTGGCTACGGTGAGAGCATAAACTGACATCGTTTTATTCTCAACCCGCATCACGAGTCTGAAACGATCGGCGAGCAATCCGCGGATCATTTGCTGAATTCGGCTTCGCACTTCGCTGTCCTGAAGACTGGGAGGAATGGCGTTGGCGGGCGCTTTCGCTTCGATATCGTACCGCTCACGAACGGTAAAGTCGGGAAGAGGGGAAAGACGCGGCGAAGGGTTGACCGGCACGTCGTAAGCGTAACTCAAAAGCGTAATCACAGGAACCGCACTCGCAATCAAGTCACCGTTAGGCAGCACTTGCATGCGCGGGCTGCGCGGGTCGGCTGAGCGAGCAGGCTTTATGGTGATCGTTGCGAATGCTTGCGACTGAGCGACGGCAGGCAAAGCCACGAGCAAGTATACGACCGCTTGGCAGAACGCGGACATAATCCACCCTCCTTAGCAGGATTCGACGGCCGTGGCGCAGAGTTTGTTCCCGGCATGCCGTTCCCTACAGGGGTACGGTCCGGCGGTTCAGTTCGGGGTCGATCTCAATCGACTGCATGCGATCATCATACCGTCCTACATGTGAACGCCGTGACTGTCCTACCACGACCAACGCCGGACCGCTTCCCGGTGGAATGATCAGGTCGGGGACTGAACATTCCCGATGCCACGCTGAGTTACCAGCCTAACCGCGCAGGAGTCGCCATTCCCTGGCAAATGGACTGCGCAGATGAACGGCGATTGCCACTCCGCCACCAGCGTCCATCCCGTGAGCCGGCTCACTCCGAGCAGTCCAGTTAAATCGCCTCAATGGGAAGGGTAGGACTTCGGCGGAAGCAGGAACTGCAGACCGAAGTATCCGACGAAGTAGGCCTGGTTGTTCCTGGTCGGCTCTAGGCTGCGCCCGGCCATGAACAGCACGATCACCGGGCTATGGATTTTGTAGCGGGCGCCCAGGCCAATGGTCGGTTGATTATCCACGATGTGAAATGGGCCTTGATTGTAGAACTCCAGGTCGCCTTCCAGTTTCTTGCTAAAATCGTGACCGATCACAAGCCCCGTAAGGAACCCGTTCGGATTTGGAGCATGCCGGACCAACTGGTATCCGAGTTCCAGGTCCACATCCACTGGGCCGAAAGGCTTCGAAAATTCCACCGGCAACAGAAGTGACTCGGCCGCCGGCGTGACGCCCCTCCGCACAGCGTCGTTGGGATTATTCACGAAAAGCTGGGGAAAGACCGAAATCTTGAGCCCCTCGTCCCCTCCCTGATCGTAGAACCGCCACTTGACTCCCGGGTTGGACTGGTTCACGCCGAACTTCGTCTTGCTCGCGGGATTTTGCACCTGCAGCCACGCGCTTTCGTACGTCAGTTGAATGCGGTCGCCCAGGCCGAAATTGATGTCCACGTCCGGCACGTGCGAAACGGATTGATTGCCGTATAAAAACGGCATGTATCCAATATTGATCTCCCAGTTCAGATTGCCGGGAGTGCCGGGATCATTCGTATAAAACGGCGGCCCGCCCTGGCCAAATGAAAACTCCGCGGCACAGGCCAGGAAGCCAAAAAGCAGAATCAGACGCAACCCATAACTCTATCTTAATTAGTCATGGTCTAGCAGGATGGCGCCAGAACGGACGGCCGCCAACATATTCGTCTTTTCTTTTCCTTAGCTTATATTGCTCCCGTGCCCACAGCGCGCACCTGCCTGGTTTCGTTCACCGACACGAACAACGTCCGGCACGCGGTCGAGGTCGCAGCGAGCACGTTATATGAGGCCGCCACGCTCGCGATGGCGGAGTTCCGGAAGTGCGGATTCATGGAGACATGCCCGGCCCGGCAACGCGGTTCACGGTAACGGTGAAGGCGCGGGCCACGTCGCATGGTGATCCGTGCGCTATGTGGCCCATTATCAGGCAATATCGGAAGGTATTTTGGCCGTTGCTTCCCAAACGTGAAAAACTAGCTCGTGACGGTGTCTGAAGGATTGCGCACCGGGCGCCCTGATTGGCCAGCCGGAGCGTTGGCTGCCGACGCGCGCGCCAGGCTCACCAAGATCGCGCCCAACACGATCCCGGCAGCCGCCAGTACGACGTAAACCAGCCACGGATACCGCTCGGAAAACGGCGTCGGCTCCGGACGATAAACGGTAGTGCTGTATCGGAGGCGAGCCGGCGCGAGGATCCAGGGGAGCCGGGCCGAAGTGGATCGCCGGATCGCATTCGATACAGCCGTTTGAAGTGAGCCGAAATGGAATCGTACAG
>Ga0181536_10002170_pt1 | contig 22495 bp, 18 predicted proteins | sample PEATcosm2014_Bin_41_FD_121105 | JGI IMG/M metagenome (GOLD analysis project Ga0181536, IMG submission 121105) | Peatland microbial communities from MTU Mesocosm Facility, Houghton, MI, USA - PEATcosm2014_Bin17_60_metaG | ecosystem: Environmental > Terrestrial > Soil > Wetlands > Peat | place...
CGACCGCAACCGCCGAAGCTGCCGACCGTGGCGTGGATCAACGAACCTGTCTCGGTTGAGGAGATTGCACAGAAGGCGTCATAAGAACGTGTCTCAAATCGCTTGACAGGTTCCGGATCGCGAGTGCCGGTGTGGACTCGACCCGTCGCTGCGGAGAAGTCATCAGGTTGGAGACCTCGGATGCGCATGAGCGTGTTACGGCCTGGTGTCGCGTGTGGGTGTCGTCGACGCCGCTCGCTTTTTCCCAGTAGCGGCCCACGGCGCGGGGGATGGTCTGGTCAGGGCAACGGGCCAGAACATTTCAGTGATGACCAGGGCGACGACGCACCGGTTCGCCGCGTTGGCAGCCCGTTGTGTCAGGCAGTCACACACATAGGCTCGCCAATTTTGACGATGGTGGCGCGCGAAGGACCGCGGCACCGTTAACATGATGGGACCTGCTCATCAGCGCCCACTGGTGAGTGATGCAGGGTGACGCGGGAACCTCCAGGCTTCTCCCCCAGAGGCCTGGCGGTTCCACGTCGCACGTTTGATCCACCGGTGCCGGCGGCGCCAACGCCAAGCCGATCTGATCGGTGTGTGCCGGCATCCGCTTGAGCACGATCTCGATGCCGGCAACCCGAGATCGAGGCGCGGCCAGCCCCGACCAGCGGTCCTGATGCTCGGACCCTGGTCCCGTTGTCGGCCCGCTCGGCACACCCCTTGGGCGACTCCGGACCTTCGGCCCAGAAGAACGACGGTCGGGGTGAAACTGGTGCCCAGCCCAGGAAGGGTGGTCGATGCCGAGCGCCAGGTTGGAGGTGATCTCCAAGCAGGAGTGCTCGGCGTTGCTGCGCCAAACGCGATCGGTCGCGTGGCGGTGAGTGTCGGCGCGATCGGGGAGATCTTCCCCGTCAGCTTCTGTCTGATCGACGACACGATCTTCTTCCCGGCGGCTCGGGGTACGAAGCTCCACACGGCGCCCCGTGAAGCCGTCGTGGCCTTTCAGGTGGACGACGTCGACGTCGACGCCGGCCATGGATGGAGCGTGCTCGTCGTCGGATCCCTTGACGAGGTGCCCGGCCCGACCAGGCCGCCATGGCGAAAGGACAGTTGGATTCCGGCCGGGTCTCGGGTCGGCGGATCGCCGCAAATCTTTCCTGACCCCGGTCGCTCGGGCTCACCCCGACGTGTCGCCGGGGAGGGGGACGGTCCAGGTCAAGGTCGTGCCACCGCCGGCGCCCGGCGCGACGCCGGCGTGGCCGCCGAGCTCCTCGGCCCGGTGCGCGATGTTCCGGAGCCCATTGCCACCCTCGAGGAGCCCGCGTTCGATGCCCTTCCCGTTGTCGACCACCCCCAGGAAGAGCCCCCCGTCGACTCGAACGGTCACGTCGACGTGGGTGGCGCCCGAATGGCGCGCCACGTTGGACAACGCCTCTCGCAGCACGGCCAGCAGGTGTCCCGCCGCATGGGTGGGCACCCGGGTGTCGATCGGACCGTCGAGGTCCACCGCCGGCTCGAAGCCGAGGACCCTTGCCGCCTGGGCGACGACGTCGAGTACTTCCCGGCGCAGACTCGGTCCTGAAGACCGGCCCATCTCCAGCGCGAAGATCGCCGTGCGGATCTCACGGATCGTGCTGTCGATGTCGTCGATGTGCTGGTTGAGCCGCTTGACGGCCTCGGGGTGGTCGACGAGCTTTATCGTGCCTTGCATGGCCAGACCGGTGGCGAACAGGCGCTGGACGACCGTGTCGTGGAGCTCTCGGCCGATGCGCTCTCGGTCGGCAAGGAGCGAGAGTTCGGCGGCTCTCTCGTGAAGGCGAGCGTTGTCGATCGCTAACGCGGCCGCTGTCGCCAGGCCGAGGACCAACTCCTCGTCGACGTCGGAGAAGCCGCTTTGGTTCTCCGTGTCGGTCAGATAGAGGTTCCCGAACACTTCGCCGCGGACATAGAGCGGCACGCCGAGGAAGCTCTTCATGGGCGGGTGGTGGGGCGGGAAACCGAAACTGTCGGGGTGCTCGGAGAGGTCCCGGAGGCGGATGGGCTTGGGGTCGACGATGAGCAGCCCAAGTACGCCCCGCCCTTTCGGCAGCTCCCCGATACGGGCGCGCTGGTCGTCGTCGAGCCCAACCGTGATGAACTCCACCATGTGGGTGTGGGTCGGATCAAGGACTCCGAGCGCGGCGAACCGAGCGCCGGACAACTCCCGGGCACCTTCCACGATGCGTCGGAGCACGGCAGCCAGCTCCAGGTCTGATCCGACGGACATGACCGCCTCGAGTAACCGCCGGAGCTGTTTCGGGCTGGCGTGGGACGATGCCACGACGTCAGGGTACTCCCGCCGGTGCGATCAGTACATCTTCGCGAGCGGTTGGGCCGTTGCCCGAGGCGCTCGCTCGACGACTACGACGAACGCGCCGCGGCAAGGGCGAGAAGCGCCCCGGTCCTGTCGTCACCGGCCAACGACGTGCCTGCCGCGACACGCCGGACTTGGTCGGCGAACGCGGGACCGCTCCACGCTCGAGCCAGGGCGACGGCTCGCGCCGTCGCCGCCAGTTCTCCGGTGAAGGCCTCGGCGTAGGCCACGAGCCAGGTGCCGAGCCGGAGCGTGTCCGATCCGGACACGTCCGCGAGTACGAGAAGGGCGAACTCGGAGTCGTCGGCGACGTGCTTGAGGACACATCGCCACGTCGCACCCACGAAGACGGCAAGGTCCTTGGCGTACTGTCCGCCGTTCGGATCGCCGCCCGCGTCCTCGTAGGCGTTGGCGAACTCCGGGTCAGGTGTATCCCGGGGCCACAGGAACGGTAGGCGTCCGGCGGCGACGGCCGCGTTTCGGAAGGTGTTCGAAGCCCCGTGCGCATTGAGTTCGTCGAGCGCGAGGCGCATTTCGGGCGCGGCCCGGTTCGACGTGGCTCTTGCCGCTTTGCTCTCGCGCGAGTCGGGCGGCACGTTGTTCGCGCCGCGGCCGCTCTCGTTCGTGTCGTCCATGACCGAGCGTCCTCATCCTTGCGATCGATGTCGCCTGCGTATCATCGTGCAATTGGGCGCGAGTCTTGAGTGTTGTCGTGAGCCATCTCCGAGCCGACCAGGAGAGCCCAGTGGGCGGGGGCCCGCTCCACGCCGTCTCGTCGGTCGCTAGTCTCGGCGCGGTGATCGAGCAAGCCGCCTTCGGGCGAACGGGACATCTGAGCAGCAGGGTGATCTTCGGCGCGGCCGGGCTGAGCCGGGTCAGTCAGGGAAAAGCCGATGAAGTCCGGTCGGTGCTCCGCCAATTCGGGGTCAATCATCTCGACACGGCCGCCGACTACGGCGACTCGGAGCTTCGGCTCGGTCCCTGGCTCGCCGGGGATCGTAGCGAATTCTTCGTGGCCACGAAGACCGGCGAGCGGACCGGCGCCGGCGCCCGAGCCGGCCTCGAGCGCTCGCTCGCGCGCCTCGGCGTCGACCACGTCGATCTCGTCCAGCTTCACAACCTGGTGGAGACCGACGAGTGGGACCTCGCGCACGGCCCTGGAGGAGCGGTCGAAGCGCTTGTCCGAGCGCGAGAAGAGGGACTGACGCGCTTCATCGGGGTGACCGGGCATGGGTTGCGGATCGCCCGCATGCATCTGCGCAGCCTCGAGCGGTTCGACTTCGATTCCGTGCTGTTGCCCTACAGCTTCGTCCTGCTCGGCGATCCGGGTTATCGGGCCGATGTCGAGGCCCTTCTCTCGATATGTCGCGAGCGCCGGGTGGCGGTCCAGGCCATCAAGTCGGTCGCTCGGCGTCGGTGGCCCCACGACTACGCCGGCCCTCGTTTCAGTTGGTACGAAGCCCTCCCTCCGGGTCCCGAACTCGAGCGGGCCGTGGCCTTCGTGGTGGGGAATCGGCAGCTGTTCCTCAACACGTCGAGTGATCTCCGGCTGCTGCGCCCCACCCTCGAAGCCGCGGAGCGCTGGGCTACCACGCCTTCGGCCGCCGCGCCTTCGACCGACGACCTCGGCTCCGACGTGGGGCGCCTCGGCATGGCGTCGCTGTTCGACGGGGACGCCCTCGACCGCATCTGAGGACGACCGGAGCAGTCCGCGTCGCCAGGAGCGTGGCGCGCCGGCTCATGGACGCGCGCCAGTCACCGCCCGGTGAAGCGCGGGTCGCGCTTGTCCCGGCTGGCGCGCCCGTACTCCTTGAAGTCCTCGGAACGACTCGAAACCTCCATCGCCCAGGCCTCGTCGGCCAGGTGGCGGTCGATGTCGGACGTGAGGCCCCGGTGTAACAACAATTTGGTGAGGCCGATGGCCACCGTCGGCGCCAGCGCCAGGCGATCGACGAGCTCGCGGCCGACGGCCTCGAGCTCGGGCGCAGGCGCGCACCGGTGGACCAGGCCCCAATCGGCGGCGTCGCGACCGGGGACCTTCGTGCCGAGCATGAGCATTTCGCGGGCCCGGGCCACGCCGGCGAGGCGGGGGATGAGCCAGGACGCGCCACTGTCGGGTGTGAACCCGAAGGTCGTGAAGGGGGCCCAGAGCGTGGCGTCGTCGGCCACGACGGCGAAGTCCGAGGCGAGGAGGATGTCGAGGCCGAGACCGATGATCCACCCCCGCGCCGTGCAGACGATCGGTGTCTGGCACGTGAGCATGGCCGGGATGAGGCGGTTCACGTGTCCGTTCATGCGACGGTGGATGGAGCCGGCCCGGGGCTTGTCATCTCCGGCGGCTCGCTGGGCGAGGTCGAATCCGGAGCAGAAATGGTCGCCGGTGCCCTCGAGGTGGATGACCCGAACCGATTCGTCGTCGGCCGCCGCGTCGATCGCGTCGGTCAGGGCGTAGACGATGGGGTCGGTGAGGCTGTTGCGCCGCTGCGGACGGTCGAGGCGCAATCGCAGGACCGGGCCGTCGTGCTCGACGACGAGTCCGTGAGGGATCTCGGGATACGGCTTCACGCGTCCTCCTCGGCGGCGAAGCGCTCGGCCAACGCGTCGAGCACCTCTTGGCATGTGGTGGCCCTACCGGGCGGCTCCGGGAGTCGGACGTCGCCGTGGCGGCGCGACGGCAACAGGATCGTGGCGTGCCCGGGCGTTGTCGTGTCGCCACGTTGGTTCTCTCCCCAGATGTCGAGGTCGACTGCGGGTCGGTCACCCTCGGCCAGGTACTTCCGCGCCACGCGGCCGCGCATCCAGTGGGTGTCCCCGACGTAATTGAACTTGCGGAACTGGCAGTCGATCTTCCACAGCCAGGCGTCGTCGCCCATCCAATCGGTGCACAAATGGATGAGCCATGTTTCGCGCATGCGGCCGTAGTCGTAGCTGGTGGGATTGCCCGCCCGTCGTGCCCATTCGGGATCCCAGTGCACGCGCTGTTGTACATCGGGAATGTTCAAGTCGTCTGGCCGGAAAAACCGCGGCATCCGCTGACGTTGATCATGGGCGAGGCGAAGCGCCTTGACGCCGTAGAGGCCCATTCCCATTCCGGTGTGCCAGACGACCATGTCGGTGACCCGCATCGGGCCCTTGACGAGTGGCGCGATCTCGTCGCCCTCGGCCACGTCCTCCCACCACCGCGGCTCGGCACCACGGCGCCGGGACCGCTCGCCGGCGACGGCTTCGTCGATGGCGGCCATCTCCTCGTCGGTGTACGGGCGGATCTCGATCTGGTCGTTCGTCCTGCGTTCGGTTGCCTGCTCCCGTTCGGCTCGGATCATGAGGCGGTACTGGCCAGACAACACTGGGCCGTCGGCGGCGGCAAAGACTTCGGCCAGCCATTCGTGCACCGTGCGACCGGCGAACGCTCCGATCTTGTCGTGCACGCCGACCAGCGCGTTGCGCCGGGTGACCCGCATGCCGGGGCGAAGGGGGTTCCACCATTCTCGGAACGATCCGGCATAAAAGGCGTGCACACCACCGAGCGGGTCGCCTTTCATCTTCGCCTTCGTCTCGTCCTCGAGCTCCGTGATCTCGTCCTCACCGATGAGGGTGTCCCCGCCGACCAGATGGGGGGAGGCGATCGGGCCACCCCACCGTGTCGTGGCGCCGTAGGACGGCTCGCACCAGAGGGGGTTGTCGTCGCCGTAGGCCTCGGCGACATGGCGGAAGGCGTCCTCGTTGGCGCTGCGGTAGTGGGGCGGATTGGTGTGCGGACGGGCGATGCCGATGCGCGCTCGCAGACGGGCGACACCCTCGTCGGTGATGGCGTCAGCCATGGCCGGAAGTGTTCCTTGGCGATGGATCCGCGCCAGGCCAGGTCGGGGACATGGACACGGAGTATAAAAGTGATCCGGTCAGAGTGGTCGGTCGTCGGCCGACCGCCCCCAGGGCGCGCCGCGCGCTTCGAGCACGAGGTCCGGGACGTCGATGTCGGGATGGGCCAGGAATACCGCCGTCAGCTCAGCCAGATGCCGGCCGACATCCTCGGTGTCCATGAACGTCGTCGCCACTCCGGACGCCACCCAGCGTTCCATCGCCGTCGTGAGCATGTCGGGATCGAAGGAGTTGCCGAAGTCGGTCGGGATGGTCGGACCGAGCACGATCCGTTGGAACCGTCGCTCCGGGTGCTCCATGCGCCACGCCCGGATGGTCGCGTCCAGGGCCGCCTTCGATGCCGCGTAGGAGCTCAACCCCCAGCGCGTCTGTGACGTGCTGGACGAGGACACGAACGTGATCATGCCGGCGGCCGCCAGCAGCGGTAGTGCCGCCTGGCACACGCGGGTCGGTCCGATGACGTTGACGGCATAGTCGGCGTGCCAGGTCTCGGTCTCCGTCGCGCTGATCGGCGCCATCGACCCCGCGCCGGCGGCGTAGAACACCAGGTCCAGACCACCCATGCGCTCGGCCGCTTCGGCGACCAAGCGCCGACAGGCATCGGCATCGGTGACGTCCCCGGCCATGGGGTGCCCGCCACCGGCCTCGCGACACAGTGCGGTGAGTCTGTCGGCCCGCCGGGCGACGGCACAGACGTCGGCCCCCTGGCCGATCGCATTCCGGGCGAAGGCACGACCGATACCCGACGACGCGCCCACGACCAGGAGTCGGGTGGACAGCAGCGTCGGTCCCTCAGCCATCGTCTCCCCCTTTTCGTGCCACCGGCGTCGTCCTTCTTACCGTGACTGGCGTCGTCGTGCCGCCACCGGGCGCCGGTTGCTGATCCCGACGAGCGCCGATCTGGCCCCCGAGCCCCAGTCCAGGGCCCTCGGCGCCTCGATCACGCTTGGCCGAGGGCCAGGTCGGCCGTGCGACGGGGTCCCTTGCGTCGGAGGATGTTCGTCGTGCCACCGGCATCCGGGATCGGCCCCAGGGACAGCTCGGACAAGGCGAAGGTCGTGTCCCCGCACAACCAAGGCCTCGCCCCCGACCGTCGCACGCTGCGAACGACCGGCTATCGACGAGGTCGAAGATGTTGCCGGGGCTCGCGACCGACGCCGGGTCGCGAGCTTCGATCACGGAGCACGCCGTAACCTGTGGCGATGAAGCGTCCGGTTGGGCCGCACGACGACGTGCGCGGCGCGGTCGGCGCTCAGTTGGAACACCTGGTGCGCGGATCGGGGCCCGGCCTCGAGCGCTTCGCCCTCGATGCGCTCGCCGGCCCGGCGTGCCCCGTGCTCGATTTCGCCGCGTCCGGGGCCATGTGGCTCACCGGCGACGCCGACGGGCCCCCCGTCGCGCCCGAGGCACCGGTCATGGCGCAGCTCCGGGTGGTGTGCGCCGCCATCGCGCTCCTCGGCGAGCGGGTGGGACGCCCGGTCACGGTCGACCCCTATCGGGCGGTCACCGGCCGCGCCGGCGACCGGGGTTTCCGACGCAACGGTTCGACGTCGGCCAACGGGTCGTGTCGCCTGGTGCGTGCCGAGGACGGCTGGGTCGCGCTGAACCTGCCCCGACCGTCGGATTTCGAGCTCCTGCCGGCGGTGCTCGGCGGTCCGATCTGGGGTGACCCGTGGGCGGCGGTGGGCGAGGCGGCACGCGGCCGGCCCGGTGCGGAGCTGGTGGAGCGGGCCCAATTGGTGGGGATCGCCGCCGGCGTGCTGGCCGGGCTGGGCCGGGGTCGCGAGGCCGTCCCCTTTCGGGTGGTGCCGCTCGGCCCGTCCGCGTCGCGTCGGCGAGGTGAGCCCATCGTGGTTGTCGATTTCTCCGCCCTGTGGGCCGGCCCGCTGTGCGCCCACCTCCTGGGGGCGGCGGGCGCCACCGTCGTCAAGGTGGAGGATCCCGACCGCCCCGACGGGGCCCGAGTGGGCGATCCGCACCTGTTCCGGCTGCTGCACGCCGGGCACCGGGTCGTCCACGTCCCGTTCTCGACCGACCAAGGGGCCCGGCGGATCCGTCGACTGGTCGAGACGGCCGACGTCGTGGTGGAGAGCTCCCGGCCCCGGGCCCTGGCCCGGCTCGGACTGTCGCCCGAGACGTTCCTCGGTGAGCGCCCCGGTCGCACCTGGGTGAGCATCACCGGCTACGGGCGAAGCGGACCGCGCGCCGACTACGTCGCCTTCGGTGACGACGCCGCCGTCTCCGGTGGGCTCGTGGGCTGGTCCGAGCGCGGGCCGGTGTTCTGCGCCGATGCGATCGCCGACCCCGTGGCCGGCCTCTTCGCCGCGCTCGGCGGCCTCTGTTCGGTGGCCGTCGGCGGCGGCCTCCTCGTCGACGTGTCGATGAGCGGGGCCAGCGCGTTCGTGCAGGACGGACCGCCGTGTCGGGGCCCCCACGAGGTGCAACGGGAGGCATCCGGCGACTGGTTCGCCTGGCACGGCCGACGACGACAGCTCGTCGTGGCTCCGCTCGGGCGCCCGGCGTCGGCGCCGACGTAGAGGCCGACGTGGTGGCCGATGTGGTGGTGACGGGGGCGGACCTGGGGGAGCCCCGTCTCTCCCGGATCCGAATCCGTGGGGACGACATCGTGGCCGTCGGGTCCGACCTCCACGTGGGCGGCGGCGACGAGATACTCGACGCCGGGGGTGGCGCCGTCATTCCCGGGCTCCACGACCAGCACGTGCACCTGTATGCCGCGGCCGCGGCGCGCCGGTCACTGCGACTGGGCCCACCGGACGTGATGGACCGCTCGGCGTTCGCGGCCGAGCTGGCCCGGGCGGACCACGCCCTGGCGGCGGGGGAGTGGATTCGTGCCGTGGGCTATCACGAGAGCGTGGCCGGGCCGCTGGACCGAAACGTGTTGGACCGGTTGGTCCCGCACCGACCGGTGCGAGTCCAGGATCGAAGCGGGAGCGTCTGGGTCCTCAACTCGGCCGGGCTCGACGCGATCGGCACTCTCCCCACCCACCCCGCCGGGGGCGCCGGGCAAGGGGTCGAACGCGACGCCACGGGCCGGCCGACGGGTCGGTTGACCCGCATGGACGGATGGCTGGCCCAGGAACTCGCGCCGTCGAGCCTGTCGTTGGCGGCCGTCGGCGCCGATGCGGCGCGCGCCGGTGTCGTCGGGTTCACCGATGCCACGCCGCTGTCGAACTCCGGCCAGCTCGATTTGCTGATCGCCGCCCAGCGGGCGGGTGGGATCCGCCAGCGGGTCACGGTGATGAGCGCCCCGGGCGCGGCGATCCGAGTACCGGCGGCAATCACGCTGGGACCGGTCAAGATCGTGCTCGACGACGACCGGCTCCCCGGCTTCGACGAGTTGTGCGCGACGATGACGGCAGCCCACGAGGCGCGCCGGGCCGTCGCAGTCCACTGCGTCACCCGGGTGCAGACCGTGCTCGCCGTAGCCGCATTGACCGCGGTGGGGTCGTGCGGCAGGGATCGGATCGAGCACGGGGCCGTCATCCCCGATGACCTGCTCGTGCCGTTGGCCGCACTCGGGGTCACGGTGGTCACCAATCCGGGCTTCGTCGCCGACCGGGGGGACGCCTATCTCCGCGACGTCGATCCCGACGACGTCGCCGTCCTCTACCGGTGCGCAACCCTGCGCGAAGCGGGCGTCGAGACGGCCGCCGGGACCGATGCACCGTTCGGGCCGGCCGACCCGTGGCGGGTGATCCAGGCGTGCGTCGAGCGGTCCACGGCATCGGGCCGGATCCTGGGCCCTGGCGAACGGGTGGACCCCCGCGTCGCCCTGTCCATGTTCTCGGGATCGGGACCTTCCCCCGGAACGCCTCGGCGCGTCGCACCCGGCCAGCCGGCGGACCTCTGCGTCCTCTTCATCCCGCTGGCCGACGCCCTTCGGTCCCCATCGGCCGACAACGTGGCCCTCTGCCTGATCGGCGGAGCGGTCGTCGCCGACAACCGGTGAGCGTGGGAGCCCTCTCGTCACATACCAGCGAGGCGCTCACCGACGATGCCCGACCGGCGCAGCCCGTCGATGCCGTCAGCGTCCATGCCGAGGCCGGCCAGGACCTCGTCGTTGTGCTGGCCCAGCGTCGGCGCCGGGGCGCGTAGCCAGCGCTCGACGTGCGAAAAGCGAAAGGGCAGCATCGGGATCTCGTGCTCGCCCGTCACCGGGTGACGCTCCACCTCGAACAGGCGCCGCGCGCGGAGCTGGGGATTGGTGATGATGTCGCGGGGCGCCACCACGGTGGCGGCGGGCACACCGGCGGCAGTGAGGAGCGCCGCCAGCTCGTCGGCGTCGCGCCCGCTCGTCCAGGCGGCGATCTCCCGGTCGATGATGTCGTGGGATCGGCGTCGGCCCTGGTCGTGTCCCAGGTCGTCGTCATCGGTCCACGGAGGGTCCCCGAGAACCGAGGCCAGCGCGCGCCATTGGGCATCGGTGACGACGGCGACGGCCAGCCATCGGTCCTCGCCGGCGCACGGGTACACCCCTTGGGGTGCCGACCGCGGCCCGCGGTTGCCGTCACGGCGCAGTACCGTGCCCGTGGCCCCGTACTCGGCCACCTGTTCGGCCGCGGCGTTCAGCACGGACTCGACCATGACCGTCTCCACCAGCCGGCCGCCACCCGAACGGTCGCGCTCGATGAGCGCCAGCACGGTGGCGACGACGGCATGCATCCCGGCCAGCGGGTCACAAGCCCCGCGCACGAGCACCGGCGGTCCGTCGGCAAAGCCGGTGAGCCACGCCATGCCCGTGAGGCACTCCATGGTTTGGGCGAATCCCGTGCGGTCGCGCCACGGCCCGTCGAGTCCGAACGCCGGCATCCGTACCATGACGAGATCGGGATTGACCTCGTGGACACGCTCCCAGCCCAAGCCGAACTGCTCCATCACCCGAGGTGTGTAGTTCTCGACCAGGACGTCGGACGTCGCCACCAGACGCTCGAAGACTTCGACGCCCTCGGGACGGGCCAGGTCGAGCGTCACCGCTCGCTTGCCGACGTTGACCGCGTGGAACAGTGGTCCCCATTCCCACCATCGGTCCTCGGTCGGGGGTCGGACGCTGGCGAAGCGCATCTGGTCCGGTCGGGTGACCGACTCGACCTTGATCACGTCCGCGCCCAGGCCAGCGAGCACGTTCGTGGCCGCCGGGCCGGCCCACCACGCGGTGCAGTCGATGATGCGTACGCCGTCGAGGGGGAGGCGCCAGGAGGGGTCGGACGCGGCGTCGCCGGACCTGGTGCTACCGGACGTGGTGCTACCGGACGTGGCGCTACCGGACGTGGCGCTACCGGACGTGGCGCTACCGGCGGGCGGCGACACGGGCCACTCGATCGTGCCGTTGTGCTCGCCGATGCCGGGAGCGGACGAGAAAGGGCGGGGAGCGGTCCCCGAGACGCGGTAGGGCACCCGGGGCTGGACGAAGCGCCCCGACGGGCTCGGTGCGAAGACGGAGCGGGCCACGAACTGCTCGAACTCGGGCATGGTCGACCCGTCGAGCAGCGGCCCGGCCGGGATCCGGAGCAGGGAGGCCTTCTCGAGCAGCTCGGCCGTGGTCCGCTGCGACGTGTAGCGCTGCACGACGGACGAGAACTCCTCGCGCCGGGCGAAGCGCTTGACGGCCTTGGGGAGGTCCGGATCGGCGAGCAGGTCCGGCCGGCCGATCATGACCAGGAAGTCCTGGAACTGCTGGGCGCTGTTGGTGGTGACCACGACGTAGCCGTCCTTGGTCGGCTCGATGGAGGGCACCTCGATGGTCCGGCCGGTCCCGCGTTGCGGCGGCCAGCCGGCGAACGAGGCCCACACCGACGGGTACGAGGCCATCGTCACGGCCATGCAGTCGAGCATGGCCACGTCGACGTGCTCGCCGCTCCCGCACCGCAGCGCTTCCCGGTAGGCGGCGATGGCGCCGATGGCGGCGTACGTACCGGTCATCCATTCGCCGATGCGCCCCCCGGCGGACAGCGGCGGCTGTTCGGGAAGACCCCGTGACCCGGTCGAGCCACACGCCGCCTGGAGGGTGAACTCCGTGCTGGGACGGTCCGCCCAGGGCCCGTCACAGCCGAACGGCGTGATGCTGACGACGACGAGCGAGGGGTTCGTGGCCCACAGCGATCCCGGGTCGATACGGCGATCGGTCACCACCACGGTGGCCGCGGCGACCAACTCGGCCGGATCGTCGCTGACGGACCGTTTCGAGGTGTTGAGGAACTCGAACAGCGCGCCCGAACCCCATCGGCGCAGCGGGTCTCCGTCAGGTGGCTCGACCTTGACGATGTCGGCCCCGGCATCGGCCAACAGCTTCGTGCAATACGGTCCGGCGATATCGGTGGCGAACTCGAGGACGCGCACTCCCTCGAGCATCAGGACTGGTCCGCGCCGCGTGTCAGCATGTTGAACAGAGGGTGTATTTTACCTGGTGAGGGCGCTCGCGCCAACGCCGTTCCCGACGGGACGGCCAAGGTGGACCGAGCGCCACGACGGGGGAGCCGATGCGCGCCGACGACATGATCTTGATCAGCGTGGACGATCACATCGCCGAGCCGGCCGACATGTTCGAGGGCCACGTGCCGGAGAAGTACCGCGACCGCGCACCGCGCGTCGTGACCGACGACCAGGGGTTCGAGCAGTGGTGGTACGGGGACGCGATGGGGCGCAATCTGGGCCTGAACGCCGTGGCCGGCAAGCCCCGCGAGATGTTCAACGTCAACCCGTCCCGCTACAGCGAGATGCGTCCCGGCTGCTACGACGTCCACGAGCGTGTCCGGGACATGTCGGCCGGAGGCACCCTGGCGGGCCTGAACTTCCCCAATTGGACCGGGTTCTCGGGCCAGGTCCTGAACGAGGGCCCCGATCGGGCCGTGAACGAGATCATGATCAAGGCCTACAACGACTGGCACATCGACGAGTGGTGTGCCGCCTATCCCGGCCGCTTCATCCCGTGCGGGATCCTCCCGCTCTTCGACGTGGACAAGGCAGCGGCGGAGGTCCGTCGCCTCGCCGCCAAGGGGTGTCACGCGGTCACCTTCTCGGAGAATCCGGCCGCCTTGCGGATGCCGTCGATCCACTCCGGCCACTGGGACCCACTGTTTCGCGCCTGTTCCGACGAAGCGACGGTGCTGTGTCTGCACGTGGGGTCGTCTTCGAAGGCCGCGTCCACCTCACCCGACGCTCCGCCGTCGGTGGCGATGGGCCTGTCCTCGGTGATGTCGATCTACTCGCTCGGTGACCTGCTGTGGGCGGACTTCTGGGGGCGCTTCCCCGAACTCACCTTCTCCCTCACCGAGGGCGACATCGGGTGGATCCCGTACTTCTTGCAGCGAGCCGAGCACATCCAGGACCGGCACTCGGGGTGGACCGGCCACCAGTTCCCCGACGGTGGCGGTCCGGCCGACGTGTTCCTCGAGCGGATCCTGTGCTGCTTCATCAATGACCCGGTCGGGGTCAGCCTCATCGACCGCCTCAACGTCGACAACGTGTGCTGGGAATCCGACTTCCCCCATTCGGACACGTCGTGGCCCAACGGGCCCGAGGTGAACGAAGTCCAGTTCGCCCCCCTCAGCGACGAGCAGATCGACAAGATCACTCACGAGAACGCCATGCGCCACTTCTCGTTCGATCCCTTCGCCATTCGGCCCAAGGACCGTTCGACGGCGCGGGCGCTGCGCGACGAGGCGGCGGACGTGGACACGGTCACCCGCGTCGGCCGCCTGGCCGACCAGGGCGATCGCGACTACTTCAAGCGCCTGTCGGCGAGACCGACGGCGGTGGCCGATCGAGCGGGGCTTTGACCGACGCCATGGTGTGCGGCGCGAGGCCTCATGTCGGGTGAAGGGCGGACGACGGCCGACCTCTGGCAGCTCGTCGAGTGGCGGGCAGCGGTCACCCCCGACGGCGAGGCGCTGGTGGACCGGGCGGGACGGCGGGTCACCTTCGCCGTGCTCCGAGACCGGGCGCTGTCCATGGCGGCGGGCCTGCACGCCCTCGGGGTCGGCGACGGTGACACCGTGGCGTGGGAATTGCCCACGAGCATCGAGGCGGTCGAACTGGCCGTGGCCCTCCATCGCCTCGGCGCCATCCAGGTCCCGATCATCGCCATCTACCGCGACCGCGAGGTCCTGCACTGTTGTCGCGAGGCCGGGGCCCGTTGGCTCGTCACCACCGACGAGTTCCGGGGCTATGACTTCGCCGCTATGGGCGCCCGGGTGGCCGCAGAGCTCGGGATCGAGCACGTCGTCGTGATTCCCGGCACCGTTCCCGCGGGCGACCCCACGCACCTGGCGCCGGCGACGGCTCGACCGGCCGATCCCCGGTGGGTCTTCTACACGTCGGGTACGACCGCGCTTCCCAAAGGCGCCCGTCACCGCGACCAGGCCCTGTCGTGGGTCGGTGGCGCGATGGCCCACGCCATGCACCTCGAAGACGTCGACCGCTATTCGCTCGTCTTCCCGTTTCCCCACATCGGCGGCATCGTCCTGCTCTACAGCGGGCTGCACTCGGGATGTACCCATCTCCTCGACGACGCGTTCGATCCCGCGTCGACCCCGCAGTTCCTCGCCCGCGAAGGGGTCACGCACGCCGGGACCGGGACGCCGTTCCATGTCGCCTACCTGGCGGCCCAGCGGGCCGATCCCGGCCGCCGCCTCTTCCCGCACCTCAAGTGCTGCCCGGGCGGAGCGGCGCCGAAGCCCCCGACGCTCCATGAGCAGCTCAAGCAGGAGCTCGGCGGTGTCGGGATCATCTCGTCGTGGGGGCTGACCGAGGCGCCCATTCTCACGTGCAGCAGCTTCGACGACCCCGACGACAAGTTGGCGACGACCGAAGGCCGCCCACTCCCCGGCGTCGAGCTGCGGGTGGTGACCGCCGCCGGCGAGATCGTAACGACCGACGGGGAAGGGGAGCTCCAGGTCAAGGCCCCGCAGGTCACCGTCGGCTACATGGACAGTACCCAGGACGCGCCGGCCTTCGTCGAGGGGTGGTTTCGCACTGGCGACCTCGGGGTCATCGATGCCGACGGGTACGTGCGCATCACCGGTCGGCTCAAGGATGTGATCATCCGCAATGGGGAGAACATCTCGGCCAAAGAGGTCGAGGACCTGCTCTTCAGTCATCCGAAGGTGGCCGACGCCGCCGTCGTCGGCATACCCGACGAGCGCACGGGTGAGCGCGTCTGCGCCGTCGTGGCGACGACCGACGGGGCCGAGCCGCTCGGATTCGTCGAGATGGCCGACTATCTGCGGGAGCGGGGACTGCGGGGCCAGGCGATTCCCGAACGCCTCGAGCACATCGCCGCCCTGCCCAGGAACCCGGCCGGCAAGGTCACCAAACAGGCGTTGCGTGACCGGCTCACCGCGTCTGGAGCATGATCGTGCCGGCCGAAAGGGGAGGACCATGAACGCGGGACTCAGGCTCGGTTGCGCCGATTGCGCCACCGAGATCGTCGTCGTGCGACCGCCACACGGTGACGTGACATTGTCGTGTGGCGGCGCGCCCTTGGTCGAGGTGGACGCTCCCCGGCAGGGGACCGGGCACGCCGGCGCCGGCGCGACGGGCGTGCTCCTCGGAAAGCGCTACGAGGACCACGAAGTGGGGATCGAGGTGCTGTGCACCAAGCCGGGGACGGGGGTATTGGCCTGCGACGGCAGGCCGATGACCGTCAAGAGCGCCAAACCCCTGCCCGCCTCGGACTGAGACGACCCGCGTGGGCCCCGACCGCACCTTGGAGATGGCGGTTTCGGGCCACGGCGACCGTGTCACCGTTACCGGCCTGCGCGGCGCCTATCTGGTCGCGCTGTTGTCGCCCGCCGCCGGCTCCGGGCCTGAGCGCGCCCGGAGGCGTCCGGGGTATGAGCCGGAGCGAGCCGCCCGGCGTGAGCCCGCCGAGCGGCGGCGGGCTCACCGTCCCGTGCCGCGCGCCGATCCGCCTACCTCGACGGCGCCGGGGGAGCGGGATCGAATGGCCCCCGTCCCATCTGGTCGCGAACGGTCACGACCGATGGGTTGGTGAGGCTCCGACGCTGCCAGTTGGCGCCGTCGACGACGAGTGTGTGACCGGAGACGAACCGGGCATAGGGCGACGCCAGGAACGTTGCCGCCCAGCCCAGCTCCCAGAGCCGGCCCACCCGCATGGCCGGCTGGCACAGGTCCTTCTCGGTCGTGCGTTCCAGGTTGCCGGTGATGTCGGCGGTCATGTCCTCGTGGGGGAAGAGGCCAGGCACCAGGCCGTTCACCTGGATGCCGTAGGGGCCCCATTCCACCGCCAACGTTTCGACCAGGTTCTTCACCCCGGCCTTGGCCGCCGCCGAATGGGCGAACCCCGGACCACCCGTCCATGCGTAGGACGCCCCGACGTTGACGATCGACCCGGGGGTTCCCGCTTCCAGGTGGCGCCGGGCGAACTCCCGTGCGCAATAGAAGGTGCCGTTGAGCGTGATGTCGACGACCGTGCGCCATGCGTTGGGTGACATGTCCTCGGCTGGGACAGGGAAGTTGGCCGCCGCATTGTTGATCAGCACTGCCGGCAGCCCGAAGGCCGCCGATGCCTCTTCGAAGGCGCTACGGACCTGCTCCGGGTCGCGGATGTCACAGCTCACCGTCTCGACCCGCGCCCCCAGGGACAGCATCGCCTGGCGTCCGGCCTCGAGGTGTTCGGGCTTGCGGCTGGCGATGACGATATCCGCACCCAGTCGGGCGAACTCCGTGGCGATCGCCTTCCCCAGGCCGGTCCCGCCGCCGGTGACGAAGACACCGGTGCGGGCGAAGGTCCCTTCGGGCAACGCAGCGGTCCCGAGCGGTGGGGGCTCGGGCAGTCCGATGTGCTCGGCCATGGTCAGCTCCCGGTGTAGTGCGGCTGGCGGTCCTCGGCCCGGGCGGCCTTGAACTCGGCGAAATCCGACGACTTGTTGATGAACGTCTGGTAGATGAGCTCGTCGGCCATCGACGACCGGACTTCGGGCTCGCCCAGGTGCCCGATGACCCTTCGGGCCATCTTCACCGTGACCGCGGGCGAGGCGGCGATCTTGTCGGCCATCTCCAGCGCCGTGTCATCGAGCGCCTCGGGGGCGACCACTCGCGACACGATCCCGTGCCCGTAGGCCTCCTCGACGCCCATGGCGCGCCCGGTCAGGACCAGGTCGCTGACCACGCCGGTGCCGCACATCTGGAACAGGCGACCCACGCCTCCGGTGTCGGGGATGACGCCGTGGCCGACCTCGGGGAGCATGAACCGGGTCCCCTCCGCCGCGATCCGGATGTCACAGAGCAGGGCCCGCTGGAACGAGCCGCCGATGGCCCACCCGTGGATGGCCACGATGATGGGCACGTCGAGGTCGAAGACCTGCAGGATTCCCTTGTGGCCGCGGGTCATGAGCTCGTGGTGGCTGAGCTCGGTGACGTTGGTGCCGATGACCGACACGTCGCGCCCCGATGACCAGGCCTTGCCGACCCCCCGCCAGATGACGGCGCGCACGTCCGGGCGCCCCTTGAGCTCGGCCAAGATCTCGAAGAGGCGGGCGTCCATCTCGTCGTCGAAGGCGTTGCGCTTCTCCGGGTTGTTGTTGGTGATCACGGCCACCGGACCGTTGATCTCCAACAGGACTTTGTCCGTCATGGTTCTCCTTCGTGCCGGATCGGCCCGCACCCTAATGCGAGACGGACGAGGAAGCCCCCGGTCGCCCGGCGCGCACGGTCGGCGACCTCGGGGGAGACCGAGGATCTGCTCGGGCGCCGGCTCGAGCACCGCGTGCCCGTCGATCCCACGACGAGGGGCCCCGGCCCCGGGTCCCCTCGCGAGGGGCTCGGCCCCGACGTCACGACGGCAAGGAGCGCGGCACCAGTCGGATATCATATGCATTATGGAGGTCGTGGCGGCAGAAGCAGGCCCGGCTCCGGCCGCGGGACGGCCCCTCGAAGGGGTGCGGGTGCTCGCCTTGGAGCAGATGCAAGCCCTTCCCTACGCCACGCAGCTCCTGGCCCGCCTCGGGGCCGACGTGGTGAAGGTCGAACCGTTGTCGGGCGACCTCGGCCGCTCCTCGGCGCCGGCCATGGCCGACCCCGAGGGCCGGCCGATCGGGGCCACGTTCCTGCGCAACAACCTGAGCAAGCGCTCGATGTGTGTCGACCTGAAGCACCCCGAAGGGCGGCAATTGGTGCTCGACCTGGCGCCGCGCTTCGACGTGTTCGCGGAGAACTTCAAACCGGGCGCCATGGACCGATTGGGACTGGGCTTCGACGATGTCACCGCCGTGCACCCGACATGCGTGTACGTCTCGGTGTCGGGGTTCGGCAACTCCGAGCCGCCTTCGCCCTATCGCGACTGGCCCGCCTTCGCCCCGATCGTCGAGGCGATGTCCGGCGTCTACGAGATGAAGCGCGAGGAGGGTCGCCCGCCGACCACCTCGCCGGTTGGCGCATTGGGCGACATCGGCGCGGCATTGTTCGCCGCCATCGGCATCCTTGCGTCCTTGCGCGATCGCGACCGGACCGGACGCGCCGGCCACGTCGACATCGCGATGCTCGACTCGGTGATGGCGATGACCGATATCGTCGCCAACTACTGGTCCATGGGCGTGAGCCACGGCGACTCGGGCGCCCTGATCAACCACGGTTTTCTGGCCGCGGACGGGTGGTTCGTCATGCAGGTGGCGCGCGAACGTCACTTCGAGCGGCTGGCCGAGTTGGTCGGGTGTCCCGAGTGGGTCGGTGACGAGCGCTTTGCCCAACGGGAGGGCTGGGTCGAACACCTCGACGACGTGATCCGGCCGGCCATCGAGCGGTGGGCGGCCGGCCGCACGCGCCTCGAGGTCGCAGCCGCCCTCGGCCGGGCCGGCATCGCCGCGGGACCATGTCTGCGCGACGAGGAGCTGGTGTCGGATCCGCACGTGGCGTCGCGTCGGATGCTCGTCGGCATCGAGCGTCCCGACGGCGCAAGGCAACCGGTGCTCGTTCCCGGAAATCCCGTCAAGCTGGCCGGCTCGCCCGATGGCGGCGATCGGCGCGTCCCGTGGCTCGGGGAGCACACCGACGAGATCCTGCGCACGGAGCTCGCACTCGGCGACGGCGCCATCGCCGCCTTGCGATCCGCGGCGGTCGTCGCCTGAGGCGCATGATGGCCAGGGTCGGAGCAACAGGGGTCGGGCCCCGACTCGTCGACGGCCATCTTCCCCGGACGATTCCCGACGCCGTGCTCCTCGCCGCGCAACGCTTCGGTGACGACGAAGCCCTCGTCGACGGTTCGACGCGGCTGACCTTCGGCGACCTGTCGGCTGCGGTGGACGACGTGGCCCGGGCCTTGGTGGCGAGTGACGTGCAACCCGGTGACCGGGTGGCGATCTGGGCGCCCAACAGCGCGCCGTGGGTGGTCGTCGCGCTGGGCGTCTACGCGGCGGGCGCAGTACTCGTGCCCCTCAACACCCGGTACAAGGGCGAGGAAGCGGGTCATGTCCTGCGCACCTCCGGGGCGCGGCTGCTGTTCGGCGTCACCGACTTCCTCGGCGTCGACCTCGTCGCGCTGCTCGACGGGGTCCCGGGGCTCGGCCGCCTCGACGAGACGGTGGTGCTCGAGGGACCGGTGCCGCCCGGGTGCACGCCCTACTCGGCGTTCGCGGCCCGCACCACCCGGGTGGGGCGGTCCGAGATCGACCGGCGGCGGGACGCGCTCGATGGGGGGGACCCCTGCGACATCATCTTCACGTCCGGTACCACCGGCAGCCCCAAAGGGGCGGTGCTTGGCCACGAGGCCAGCGTGCGCACCTATCTCGCCTGGACGGACCTGGTCGGATTGCGCCGTGGCGACCGTTACCTGGTCGTCTACCCGTTCTTCCACACCGCCGGGCTCAAGTCCGGCGTCTTGGCCTGCATCCTGCGCGGCGCCACTATCGTGCCACAGGCCGTCTTCGACGTGGCCCTGGTGATGCGGCGCGTGGTCGAGGAGCGCATCACCATGCTGCCCGGACCGCCGACCGTCTTCCAGTCGATCCTCAACGACCCGGACTTCGCGTCGTTCGACCTGTCGTCCCTTCGCCTGGCGGTCACCGGCGCGGCGACGGTACCCGTCGAGGTGGTGCGCCGCATGCGCGACGAGCTCCGCTTCGAGACGGTGGTGACCGGTTACGGTCTCACGGAGACCACGGGCACGGTCAGCATGTGTCGCCACGACGACCCGCCCGAGGTGATCGCCACCACCGTGGGCCGGCCGTTGCCGGGCGTGGAGGTGCGCGTCGTCGACGCCACGGGTGTTGACGTTGGGCGCGAGGAGCCCGGTGAGATCCTCGTCCGGGGATTCAACGTGATGCAGGAGTACTTCGAAGACCCCGCTGCCACCCGTGGCGCGGTCGACGACAACGGTTGGCTGCGCACCGGGGACATCGGCGTGCTCGGCGACGACGGCAACCTCCGGATCACCGATCGGAAGAAGGACATGTTCATCGTCGGGGGCTTCAACGCCTACCCGGCCGAGATCGAGGGCATCATGGTGCGCCATCCCCAGGTGGCGCAGGTGGCGGTGGTCGGCGTGCCCGACGAGCGGCTCGGAGAGGTCGGGGTGGCGTTCGTCGTGGCCCGCCCCGGCGCCACGATCGATCCCGACGAGCTCGTGGCGTGGTGCCGCGAGCACATGGCGAACTTCAAGGTGCCTCGGGCTGTTCGCGTCGTCGAGGCCCTGCCGTTGAATCCGACCGGCAAGGTCATGAAGTTCAAGCTGCGGGAGCAGCTCTCCGGCTGAGGGCCTCGGGCCCACCCACGACGGGCGCACTCACGTCCAGGCCACGACCGGTCCGGCGGCTTCGAGGATCGACGCCATCTGTCCGAGGTCGGTGGCCACGGTGACCGGCCCGGCCGATCCGGGCGAGCCGGAGAGGACCAGGCGCGCCAGGCGCGAGCGGTGCGCGTCGGCGTCCAGCCGGTCGCCGTCGGGGCTCCACGCCTCGACCGGCACGACGACCCCCAACGCGGCCGCCGCGTCGAGCACGGCGACCGTGGCTTGGTCGGCGGGGCCGTCGACCACCGCCAGTGCCGGTTGTTCGGGCCGACGGAGCCGGGCCACCGCGACACAGGCGGCGGCGAACCCGGGGCTCGGGGCCGACGGCACCACGGCCGCGCCCAGGCGGGTGGTGGCGAACGTCCGCGCCACCCAGAAGCCGGCCGTCCCGGCATCGGCGGCCACCAATCCGCCGGGGGCGAGACACGCCGCGTAGTGCATGGTGACCCGGCTGGGCGCCAAGGGCGCTGTGCTCAGCGCCCACCCTTGCTGGGTGACGTCGGCCAGGCGGGCCCGCAGGGGCGGCATCACCGGTGACCGGCGTGCGTCGCCGCACTGTTCGGCGAGGGGGGCCAGGGCACCGGGTTCGACGCGCACGACCGGCGCCAGTTCCCACGTCCCGTCGGGCGACTCCCGAGGGTCGAGGCCGGTGGCGACGATCAGGTCGACATCGCCGAGACCACCGAGCTCGTAGTCGCGCGCTTGGAGCCCGACGGTGGCCAGATGATGACGACTCCTCCAGTCGAAGACGCCTTTCGCGCCCCAGGTGTTGAGCACGCCGATCCCGGCGGACAGCGCCAAGTCGTGCAACCCCGCCACCGCCCCGTGTCGGACGACGCCGGGACCGGCCAACACGGCCAACGAGGTGGCCCGACGTACGACGTCGACGGTCTCGGGGCTGGGGTCGATCCAGCGTTCCGCGACGGGGGCCGGCGCGGGGGCCGCGTCGGCCACGAGCTCGGCGAGGTCGAGCTCCAGCGACATCTCGATGGGACCGGGGACGCACAACGCGGGGACCGCGCCGAGCAGCTCGTCGGTCGACGTCACCGAGAACATCCGCCGGGGTCCCGCGTCAGCCGCCACCAGCCGGAGGATCCCGTCACCGCGATGGACGGCGGCACGGACCCCGTGGACCTGGTAGTGGGCCCGTGCGAACAGGTCGGCGACGGCAGCGGGGACCGGGGTCACCGTGAGCGACGCGGGTGAGCCGGGCGCGCCGGTCGGCTCACCGTAGACGCCGTCGACCCCCGCGGCCCGCAGCACCCGTCGGAGCACTTCGCCGACGCTGATCGTCGTCATCGAGCCTGCGCTCGCGGCGGTGCGGGCACCGACCTCAACCCGCGGAGGGCGACTCGGTGGGCGATCGGCCGAGTGACCGGCCCGTCGTCGCGGCGGGAGGCGCCCACACCGGCTCGCGCTTCTCGGCGAAGGCCAGGGGCCCCTCGAGCTGGTCGGGATGACCCCACATCGACACCAATTCCTCGGCGCCGGCCTTGCAGGCGTCGGTCAGCCCTCGCTCG
>Ga0181536_10002173_pt1 | contig 22480 bp, 18 predicted proteins | sample PEATcosm2014_Bin_41_FD_121105 | JGI IMG/M metagenome (GOLD analysis project Ga0181536, IMG submission 121105) | Peatland microbial communities from MTU Mesocosm Facility, Houghton, MI, USA - PEATcosm2014_Bin17_60_metaG | ecosystem: Environmental > Terrestrial > Soil > Wetlands > Peat | place...
GCGCGCCGGCCGGCCCATCGGGCGGACGTCCTTCTCGTTGAAGTGCACCGCCATGCCGTCGTGGCTGGCCAGAATCAGATCGCGGTCTCCGGTCGAGAGCGCGACGGCGAGCAGCTCGTCGTCGTCGTCGAGACCGATCGCGATGAGCCCGTTGCGCCGAACGTTGGCGAACTCGTCGAGTTTGGTCTTTTTGATCACGCCCTTTTTCGTAACCATCACGAGATACTCGTCGGTGTCGAAGTTGCGCACCGGGAAATTGGCCGTCACGTTTTCGCCCGGCGGCAGCGTGAGCAGGTTGACGAGCGCCGTCCCGCGCGCCTGACGCGTCGAGTCCGGAATCTCGTAGGCGCGCAGCCGGAACGCCCGGCCCTTGTTGGTGAAGAACAGGACGTGCTGGTGCGTCGTCGCCACGAAGAAGTTCTGAACGACGTCTTCTTTCTTGAGATTCGAGATGCCGAGCACGCCGCGACCGCCGCGGTTCTGCGCCCGGAACGTATCGACCGAAACGCGCTTGATGTAGCCACCGACCGTGACGGTGATGGCGACTTCGGTATCTTCAATGATGTCTTCGATCGAGAGCTCGCCCTCGAGCGCTTCGACCGGCGTCTTGCGGGGATCGCCGAGACGCTTTTTCAGATCTTCCGTTTCGATGCGGACCACGCCGAGCAAGCGGCGCTCGCTGGCGAGGATGTCTTGCAGCTCGGCGATCGTCTTGAGCAGCGCGGCATACTCGTCCTCGATCTTCTGGCGTTCGAGGCCGACGAGGGTGCGCAGGCGCATGTCGACGATCGCGGCGGCTTGGATGTCGGAAAGGGCAAATCGGCTGCTCAGGCTCGCGCGTGCGGTCTCGACCGTATCGCTGTCGCGCACGATCTTGATGACCTCGTCGATGTTGTCGAGCGCGATGCGGAAGCCTTCGAGCAGATGAGCCCGCTCTTCGGCCTTGCGCAAGTCGTAGCGCGTGCGACGCGTGACGACCACTTTGCGGTGCGCGATGAAGTGGTTGAGCATTTCGCGCAACGAGAGCACTTGCGGCTCGAGCGGGTTCCCGTCGGTCGAGAGCGAGCCGTCGCGGTTGAGGACCGGGACGAGCGCGAGCATGTTGAACGCGAACGACGACTGCAGCGGCGTCTGTTTGTAGAGCTGATTGAGCACGACGTTGGGGACGGCCGTGCGCTGCAGGTCGACCACGATCTTCATGCCATGGCGGTTGGAAAGATCGTTCAGGTCGGAGATGCCGGTGATGCGTTTCTCTTGATACGCTTCCTTGATCGACTGCATCACGCGTTCGATCGTGATCTGGTACGGCAACTCCGTGATCTCGATGCGGAACTTGCCCTTCTCCTCGACGATCTCGGCGCGGCCGCGCACGGCGACCGAACCACGGCCGGTCTTGTACGCTTGGCGGATCGCTTCTCTGCCGAGCAGCACGCCGCCGGTCGGGAAATCGGGCCCTTTGACGATATCGATCAGGGAGTCGTCGTCGGCATCCGGATCGTCGATGAGCTTGACGATCGCGTCGCAGATTTCGCTCAAGTTGTGCGGCGGGATGTTCGTCGCCATGCCGACCGCGATACCGCTCGAGCCGTTGACCAGCAGCTGCGGCAAACGGCCGGGCAGCACGACCGGTTCTTCGGTCTGCCCGTCGAAATTGGGAACGAAATCGACCGTCTCTTTGTCGATGTCGGCCAGCAGATCCATCGACGGACGGCCCAGCCGCGCTTCCGTGTAGCGATACGCCGCCGGCGGATTGGGATCGATCGAGCCGAAGTTTCCGTGACCGTCGATCAGCGGATAGCGCAGCGAAAAGTCTTGCGCCATGCGCACCAACGCGTCGTAGACCGACTGATCGCCATGCGGATGGAAGCTCTTGAGCACTTCGCCGATGACACCGGCGCACTTGCGGTGCTGCTTGTCGGGCGTCATCCCCATTTCGCGCATCGCGTAGAGGATGCGGCGCTGCACGGGCTTGAGGCCGTCGCGCACGTCGGGCAACGCGCGCGACGCAATGACCGACATCGCGTAGGCGAGATAGCTCGTGCGCATCTCGTCCTCAACCGCGATCGTGCTGTTGCGGCGGGGTTCGTTCGTATTACTCAGTTGGAGTTCTCTCGATCAGGGAATTGATTCAGTTTTAGCTCTGCCAGAGCGGCGCGTCGTCGTCGAAAGCCGAAGCGGCTCCCGGCGTATCGACCAGCGGCGTATCCGGAATCAGGGCGTGGACCGACGGCGTGACCGGCGGCGGAATGTAGGGCGGCGGCTCGTCGATCGGCACGTCGGCGATCAGCGGCGGGCGGCCGTTGACCTGGCCCATTTCGTGCAACGCTTCGATGTCGCCGTCGATCACGGCGCGGGATGCATCCGCAGCTTGGCCGATGTCGGCGAGCGCGGCATCCAGCGCCTGGCGGAGCGCCATCGTGTGTTCGTTCACGGCCGGGCGTGCTCGCGCCGGAAAAGCGTACCGGCAGTCAGCGCGACGAGCCCGCCGATCGCTGCGCCCGCAAATGCGACGATCGCAAATTCGCTGCCGAAGTGACCGCCGAGGTGATCGATGGAGAAGAACCGGAAGGCCAGGATGCCGCCCTCGAAGGCCGCCGAAAGGACGGCGCAGACGGCGCCCGCGATGACGCCGACCACGACGTCCGAAGCGCGCACAAGCACCTTGATTCTTTCGTCGAACGGTAAAGCGTGGCCTCGGACGTCCTCGAATTTCTCGACCAAAATGCGCTTGCCGGCGTCGCTTACCGGCTCGCTGCGACCTTGCGTCCGGGCGACGCGCTGGCCCTGTCCGGCGAGCTCGGCGCGGGCAAGACAACCTTCGTTCGCGCCCTCGTCCGAGCTTTGCATGGCAGCGATGTACCCGTATCGAGCCCGACCTTCGTCTTCCGCCAGCGCTACGAGGGAACGCCGCCGATCGAGCACCTCGATCTCTACCGGCTGGACGATCCGGCCGAAGCGGCGGACCTCGGGCTCGAGGAGGCCTTCGGACCGGACCGGATCACGGTCGTGGAGTGGCCCGAACGGCTGCCGGGGCTGCTCCCGCCCGGCGCGATCGGCATCCGGATCGAGGGTGCCGGGGATGAGCCGCGCCGGCTCGCGATCGAACGTTAGGTGCGGGTGCTCGGGATCGACGCCGCGCTGGGAACGTTTTCCGCGGCGCTGCTGGACGGCGACGCGGTCAGCGAGGCGGTTTCCGACCGCCCCGATGCTCTGGAGAGCGGCTTGGGCCGAATTGCGGGCCTACTGGCCGCGCGCGGCCTCGCCGTGCGCGACCTCGACCGCTTCGCCGTCGGGATCGGGCCGGGCTCGTTCACCGGGGTGCGGATCGCGATCTCGTACGCCAAGGCGCTGGCGCTGGCCGCCGGCCGGCCCCTGGTCGGGATCTCGTCCTACGACATCCTCACGCCGGACGACGCCCCCGATCCGGTGCTGACGGTGGTCCAGGGGCGACCGGGCGTCATCTCGGCGCGCCTGCGCCGGGGCACCGCGGTCCGCACCGCCGCGGGCCCGGTGGCCAACGTCCTGGTCACCTTGCTTGACGATTTCGGAAGCGGCGAACTCGCGCTCGCAGGGAATACGGAGGACGTGACTTTCACGATTGCCGAACGCGGGATCGTCGTGCGAACGCTTCCACCACGCGCGGAAAGCCCTGCCCGGGCCGTGGTACGCCTGGCGCTCACCGCCGACCCCGCGGCATCGATCCACGCGCTGGCGCCGGACTACGGCGAGCTCCCGGCGGTCGTGCTGCGGGGGCAAGCTCTTTGAAGGCGGACCTGCTGCCCACGGCCGACGCGCCGCGCCGGCTCGAGATCGCCCCGATGGTGCTCGGCGACATCCCGGCGGTGCTGCAGATCGAAGCGCTCTCGTTCGTGTCGACCTGGCCGCCCAACGCGTTCGTCAACGAGTTGCGCGACAACAAGCTCGCGCACTATTTCATCGGCCGCCTCGACGGCCGGATCGTGGCGTACGGCGGCATCTGGGTGATCCTCGAAGACTCGCACGTGACGACGATCGCCGTCCATCCCGACGTCCGCGGCCAGCGGCTGGGCGAAGAGATGCTGGTGCATCTGCTCGACCAGGCAATCGAACGCGACGCGTCGTGGGTGACGCTCGAAGTGCGCGAGAGCAACGACGTCGCGCAGAAGCTCTACCGCAAGTACGGTTTCACGATCGTCTCGACGCGGCGCGGATACTACAGCGACAACAACGAGAGCGCGCTGGTCATGTGGGCCGGCAATTTGAAGGGCGCGCTCTATGCCAGCCGCCTGGCGGCACTGAAGGCCGCGCTGCGGTGATGTGCGTGACGGCGGCCGCGCTGTCCGCCCCGATCGCCGCGCTCGTGCGTCGCTGCGGTACGCCGGTGCGCGTCGCCTCGAGCGACGACGGCAACCATTTCGGTTTTCTCGACGACGGTGCAAGCGTCGACGCGGTGGTCGATCCGGATCGCGATCTGGTACGCGCGCTCGACGTGCGCGGGCGGGCGCCGCTCACGTTCACCGTCAATATTGACGGCAGCGCGCGCACGCTGGCGTTCGGCACGTACACGCTCGCGCAAGCCGAGGCCGGCCTCGCCGGCGTTGCCGACAACGCGTTCGCGTCGAACCGCGCGTACCGGCTCGACGATGCGCGCGAGCTCGTGCTCAGCTTCGATCCCGCCACGCAGCGGCTCACGCGCATCGCGATCGGCGAACGCGCCACGCTGGTGCGGCTGGGCGATCTGCCGCAGCCCATCGACGAGCCGCCGTTTCCGTACGCGGCGCCGGTGCTCAAACGCAACGCTTTGGCGGACGGCAGCGGTGCGCAAGCGACGATCGTGCGTCTCGACATCGATGCCGCCGGTATCGTGCGCGCCGTTACGGTCGTGGTCGCGAGCGACGATCCGGCCTTCGACGCGGCGCTCCCGCGGCGGCTCGGCGACGACGTCTACGCACCGGCGCGTTTGGGCGGCCGGCCGATCGCCGGCAGCGTCTTCCGGGAAGTGCGCCATTGATCGCCTCGGGCGTCGATTTCGTGCGCGCCGCGCGGCGCGTACGCGAGCACATCGGGCAAACGCATCGTTACGCGCACATCGTGCGGGTCGCCCGGACGGCCGAACGTTTGGCGCAAGCGCACGGCGTCGATGCACGCCAAGCTCGCATCGCCGGCTTGCTGCACGATCTCGCGCGGCTCTATCCGGGCGAGCGGCTCGTGCGCGAGTGCGCGGAACGGGGGCTGACGATCGACGCTTTCGAGCGCGCAAATCCGGTAGTGCTGCACGCCCGGCTCGGGGCCGAGTTGGCCCGCGATTGGTTCGGCGTCGAGGACGAAGCCGTGCTCGACGCGATTCGCAAGCACACCCTGGCCGCTGCAACGATGAGCCCCTTGGATGAGATTCTCTATCTTGCCGACGGCCTCGAACCGGGCCGCGACTTCGACGGACGCGCCGAGCTGCTTGCGCTGGCCTTCGACGATCTTGGCGCCGCCATGATGGCGGCCCTCGACGCATCGCTCGCCTACCAGCGCGCCGGCGGCCTGACCGCCGCGCCGCAAACGCTGGCCGCCCTCGAACACTACGCCCCTTTACCCATCCGGGAGAAACGCTCTGCCTGAACTCGTCGATATCGTCCGCGCCGCCGCCGAAGACAAGAAAGGCGAGGACATCGCCGTCCTCGATCTCGACGGGCGGACCATCGTCGCCGACGCGTTCGTCGTCGTCACCGGCCGCTCGAAGATTCAAACGCGATCGATCGCCGACGCGATCACCGAAGCAGTGCGCGCGAACGGGTTTACCGTCGCCCGTACGGAGGGCTACAACGACGGCGGCTGGATCCTGATCGATCTGGGCCCGGTCGTCGCGCACATCTTCACGCCCGAACAGCGCGCGTTCTACAACCTCGAGCGGTTGTGGGGCCGCGTGGCCGAGGCCCGGGCCGTCGAAGGGTGAACGCGCACCAGCGCTCGCGCCGCAACGCCAAGCTGCGCCGCACCTTATTGCGGGCGTTCGTCTGGTTCGTGCTGGCCGCGTTCGTCTCGACCATCATCGGCGCCGGCATCGTGACCTTAGGTCTGCACTGACCGCTGCGTTGGAAACTTCCGCGCCCGGCGCGGGTACCTCACCCCGGAGGATTTGCTGGATGAAACCGCTCGCGGCAGCCGCCGCCCTCGCGATCGCCGTCGTGGCCGGACTCGCTCCGGCGCAAGCGCGCGACTCGTATGTGATCGACAACGCCCAGTTGCTTTCCCCGGCAGCGGTTTCGCAGATCAACACCAAGGTCGGCGACTTCTACGCGCAAGCGCACAAGGAAGTCGTCGTCGTCACCGAGCCCTCGATCGCGGGTTCGCCGGCCGGCGCCGAAGAGCAAGCCTTCGCGCAAGAACAGGTCAACGGCGTGATGATCTTCGTCGCGAAGTCGCCGAAGACGATCGCCGTGGTGCCGGATCGCGCCTCGGCAGCGTACTTTCCGCCCGGCACGACCAGCGCGATCCGCGATGCGATCCGCAGCGCCTTCAACTCGGGTGATTTCAGCGGCGGCGTGAACAACGGCGTCGATCTGATCCTCGACCAGTATCGCAGCCATCTACGCAGTCAACCCAGCTCGGTGAATTACGCACCGTCGCCGGTGGTCCGGAGCCAATCCGGAGGAGGTTTCAACATGAGCCTGATCATGTGGCTGATCGCCCTCGCGGTGATCTTCTTCATCGTCCGCGGCATCTTCCGCGCGATCGCCGGACCGCGCATGTACCCGCCGGGCTACGGCGGCGGGCCGATGGGCCCGATGGGCGGCGGTTACGGTCCCGGCTACGGCCCGGGTTACGGCGGCGGCGGATTCGGCGGCGGCGGTTTCTGGAGCGGCATGCTCGGCGGCCTCGGCGGTGCGTTTCTCGGCAACGAGTTGTTCGGCGGTAACCGCACGGAAATCATCAATCCCGGTCAGCAGGCCGGCTTCGGCGGCGGGTACGGCGGAGACGCGAGCGGCTTCCAGAACGACGCCGGCCAAGCCGACATGGGCAACGCCAGCTCCGGTAGCTGGGGCGGTGACTCCGGCGGCGGTGGCGGCTGGGGTGACGTCGGCGGCGGCGGCGGCGGAGGCGACTTCGGTGGCGGCGGGGGCGACGGCGGCGGCGGCTGGTAACCCCAGCCCATCGCGCACGATCATGGCGCGTTCCTCGACGGGCGCTCAACTTCGTTCGCGCCCCTCGGAATGACAGCAAAAAAATTTGAGGCGCTGCCCGGCGTGTCGTCCCGAGCGGTGTCGAGGGATGCGCCACAATCTCCACTACCGAGTGCGAGCGCGAAGGCGCGAGCAGTGAAGTAATCCCTGATGATCGGGCGCAAAGTTTCGTTCGCGCCCCTCGGAATGACAGCAAAAAAGCGAGGCGCTGCCGGACGTGTCTTCCCGAGCGGCGTCGAGGGACTAGATCGGTAGGCGGGCTTCGTTGATGGCGGCGTCGAGGGAGAGGGCGATGCCGTGGCTGTACGCGCGCATGTAGGCTTGCGGCGACAGCCGGCCCATGATGTCGGCGACGAACTTCGCGTAGAGCTCGCCGATCACGGGTTGCCGCGGCGCGAGACGCGAGTCGAGCGTTTCCATGAAGCCCAGCAGACAGGCGGCGCGTTCGTCGTGACCGGCTTTGGCGTGCACTTGCGCGAACACGAACAAGCATTCGCGCACGAGCCACATCGCGTTCTCGAGCACCAGGCCGGAGATGATGTCGCGGCAAATGCGGTCGGCGGTTTCGAGATTACCGCGAATGAGCTCGAGGTCGGCGAGGTCGATGAGGAACTGGCGCGGCGTGCCGTAGCGTTCGAGGATCGCGATCGCCTCGCGTTCGTAGCGCGCGGCCGTGTCGAGATCGTTGGCGTCTTGCGCCAGCGCGGCCAGGTTGTGCAGCGCGCGCGCCGTCTTGCGATCGTGCCCGAGTCCGCGCGCGATCGCCAGCGACGCTTCGTATTGCGCGTGGGCGCGTTTGGGCTCGCCGGCATAATCGGCGCAGATCGCAAGATTGTTCAGCGCGTCCGACTCGCACAGCCGGTCTTCGCACGCATGCGCGAGCGTGAGCGCTTCGATGAACAGCGGCGAGGCCGCCTCGGCCCGCACGTCCATCAGCGAAGCGCCGCCCAAGCTGACCAAGGCGTTGGCCCGCAGCCGCTTGTCGCCGAAGGCCTGCGCGATGTTCAGCGCGCGCCGGCTGAGCGTCGTGACGCGCACCGGGTTGTCACCGGTCAGGCGCAGGAAGAACGCGGTGCCGAGCGCGAGCTTGGCGCTCAGCGCGTCGGGCAAGCCGGGCGCGTTGAGCGCGATGCCGAGCCAATAGAGTGCATCGGACGCTTTGCTGACCGCTTCCCAGTACGGCACGAGACCGGCCACGATCGTCGCGCCGGCAACCTGATTGCCGCCGTCGAGGAGCGTCCACGTCAGCACCATGCGCAGGTTGTCCCATTCGGGAAGCGCCGGCGGCAACCACGAACGGGTCGGTTTGGTCTCCGGTGCCGAACCGATACGCTCGGCCAGCGCGCAATAAAACGCCACGCAGCGCGCCTGGATTTCGGTCGCGTCGCCGTTGAGCGAGAGCCGCTCGCGCGCGTACTCGCGCGTCGACTGCAGGAAGCGGTAGCGGTTGTGCGCGCCGTGCGCTTCCATGAGGACGAGCGATTTGTCGACCAGATTCGCGACGTGCTCTTCGATGCTGTCGGGCGGGAGTTCGTCGCTCGCACAGACCGCGGTCGCTGCCTCGAGCGTCCAGGTGCCGGCGAAGACCGATAGGCGCGCGAAGAGCACGCGTTCGGGACCGTCGAGGAGCTGGTAGCTCCAATCGATGAGCGCGCGCAGCGTTTGCTGGCGCGGCAGCGCCGTGCGGCTGCCGCCGGAGAGCACCCGGAAGCTCGCATCGAGCCGCTCCGCGAGCTGCTGAACGGTCATCGCGCGCAGCCGCGCGGTGGCCAGCTCGATCGCGAGCGGAATGCCGTCCAGCCGGCGCGCGATGTGCACGACGGTGCCGGCGTTGTTGTCGTCGAGCACGAACGACGCGGCTTCTTCAGCGCGGGTCACGAAAAACCGCACGCCGTCGTAGGCCAGCGCTTCTTCGGCCGTGATCGGCTTTTCGTCGGGGGGAAGGGCCAGCGATGCGACGCGATAGATGCGTTCGCCGATGATCCCGAGCGGCTCGCGGCTCGTCGCGAGCACGTGGATCCCGGGCGCCTCGCCCAGCAACGCCTCGACCAGTCGGCCGGCCGCATCGCTGAGGTGTTCGCAGTTGTCGAAGATCAGCAGAGCGTGCCGCGAGCGCAGCGCCGTCACGACCAAATCCAGCGACGGCGTTTGCTCGGTGGCATCGAGTTCCATCGCCGCGGCCAGCGCGGCCGGGACGAGCGCCGGGTCTTCGAGCCGCGCGAGGTCGACGAGCCACACGCCTTCACCGAAGGTGCCGATGCGGCCGCGCGCCGCTTCGAGCGCGAGCCGCGTCTTGCCGATGCCGCCCGATCCGGAGAGGGTGATCAAGCGAATCTCGCCCAGCAGCTTGCGCACTTCGGCCAGCTCGCGTTCGCGCCCGAGAAAGCGCGTGAGCTGCAGCGGCAGGTTGTGCCGCGCGGCTTGGCGCCGCAACGCCGGAGGAGCTTTCGATTCGTAGTCCGGCGGCGCGACGACGCGGTTGCGGCCGCCTTCCTTCGCACGGTACGCGGCTTCGTCGGCCATCTTCACGACGCTCATCGGCTCGACGCCGGCTTTCGCCGGGACCGACGCCACGCCGACGCTGATCGAGACGCGTCCCAGCGTCGAGCCATCGTGGTCGATGTGCATCTTCTCGACCGCATCGCGCATGCGCTCGGCGACGATGATCGCATCGGCCAGCGACGTCGACGGAAGAATCGCCGCGAACTCCTCGCCGCCGTAGCGCGCCAGCACGTCGTTCGTCCGTTTGACGCACGCGCCGAGCGCCTGCGCGACTTGCTGCAAGCATGCATCGCCGGCGATGTGACCGTAGCTGTCGTTGAACGCCTTGAAGTAGTCGACGTCGACGAAGACGATCGCCATGTTCGTCTTCGTCGTGACGCAGCGCGCCCACTCGCTGACGATTCGCTCGTCGAAGGTGCGGCGGTTGGCGACGCCGGTGAGCCCGTCGCTCGAGACGAGACCCTGCAGTGCGCGGTTGACGCTCTCCTGACGCGCGTCGTGAACGCGCACCGCTAGATAGAGCGCGCACGTTTCGAGCAACTCGACGTCGGAGTTGTCGTAGGCGTTGGCGACCGGGCTCTGGACCGAGAGCACGCCGATGATGTCCGGGCCGAACTTCAGCGGCACGTAGACCGCGGAGACGGCGTCGCTGCCGTCGGGAATGCCGGGCAGATTTTTGGTTGTGCGCGGGGTGTCCCAGTCGGAGGCCACGCGCTTGACGATCGACTCGCCGCGCTCGGCCACGATGCCGCTCTGCGAGCCGGGGCTGATGATCGGATTCTTGGGGATGCCGACGTTGCCGTCGGCGAGCATGTAGACGATGCGCAGCTGCGTCTTCTCGTGCAGCGCGATGAAGACGCGCGAGGCGTCGATGACCGAGGAGAGGAGGCGGCAGAATTGGGAAAAGACGTCGCGTAACGGAACGTCGGACGCGAGGAGTTCGGCGGTGCGTCGAATGACGTGGCGATCGCGCTGATCAGGCGCCTCCACGGTCTGTGTCTTTTCCATGCTCCCCCGTGCTCGCGTTACGGCAGCGAGCAGGCGGGTGCCTCTACCGCCCGGTCGTGAGCAGGGGCGTGAGCGCGTCCAGCCGCTGCGGCGTAATCCCCGCGACGTCAGCTAGGCCGTCGACCGATGCAAACGGGCCATTTAGCGTACGGAACTCCACGATCCGCTCGGCCAGCGTGGGCCCGATGCCGGGAAGCTCGGCGAGCGTCGCGGCATCGGCGGAATTTAGGTCCACCGAACGCACGTCGTCGCCCGGCGCTGCATCAGGCCGGCTCGCCGTGCTGCGCCGCGGCCGCCGGCGTGTGCGCCGCGCCGCGCCGGACGTCTTGCGTGCGGCCGACCGTACGGTCGGAGCCGGCGCTTCCTCGCCGTACCGCGGCACCGCGATCTCGTCGCCGTCGGCAACGCGCGCGGCGAGGTTCACCGCGACCAGGTCCGCATCGTGCGTCGCGCCGCCGGCCTTGGCCAGCGCATCGCGCGCCCGTGCGTCGCCCGCGAGCGCGTACACACCCGGATGCACGACGGCACCGGCGACGTACACCAGCGTTTGCGCGCGCTCCGCGGGTTGCACGTGAGCGCGCTCAATCGAATCGCTGACCTCCGGCGCCGGATGCTGCACGGTGAGTTGGGCCGGACGCAACACGAACGCGACGACAACGGCCACGACCGCCGCGCTCGCGAACGCGGCCAGCGAAGGTGAAATGTTCACACCGCTCTTCTGCGCGCTGGCAGAAAAAAGAAAGGGCGGCTCGCAAGCCGCCCTCTCCATTGTTGTGCCGGTGTTTCCGGCGTGTGTTACCGGACGACGGTACGCAGTTTGCTGGTGACGCCACCCGCACCGTCGACGAACAGGATGCTGTCGGGGGTGACGGTTGCGGCTGCACCTGCCGTGGTCGGAACCACGATCAGCCCGCCGTTCGCATCGAACGTTCCAGCGGTCGCCGTAGCAGCGGCACTGGTGTCGGCCACGAGGCCCGGGATATTCGGTGCTACCGTGAACGCCTGCGTTCCGTTGAACGGCGCGAGCGTGTACGGAGCGGCGAGACCCGTCGTCGCACCGGCGGTGTTGAAGAAGCTCCCCGCCACCAGTTGCTCGAGGTAGGCCACCGGAGACAACGTTCCGGTCGGCGCTGCACCCAGCGCCGACAGTTGCCCGATCGGTCCGTCTTTCTCAGCCGCGACGGTTGCCGTGGTGAGTCCGAGGGGAACCGGCGTTGCACCGCTGCCCGAGATGTAGTAGATCTGACCCGACGATGAGGTCGCATAGAGCGCGCCGCCGCCGAGCGAGGTGATGCCGGTGAAGGCAGCACCCGATGCGTAGGTGGCGATAACGCAGGTGGAACCGGTGACGGCCACCTGCGCGATACGGTTGTTGCCCGGATCAGCGACGATGAACGACTGGCCGGCGTTCGGCGAGACAACGGTTCCGAAGAGCTTCACACCGGTGGGCGCCGCGGCGAACGCGGTGCCCGTGCAGTTCAGCGGAAGGACGCTGGTTGCTTGGAACGTGGCGTTCACGTCGACGGGCTCGATGCCGTTACCGTCGATGACGTACACCTTGTTCTTACCGACCTGTAAGTCCGGAGCGTAGATGGCGCCGACCGGGTTCTTGAACTGGACCGGGTTTCCGGCTCCGTCTTGGGTAACGACTGCAGTCGCGGCCGCCGGTGGTACTGCATAGGCATACAGTCCGGACGGCGCCCCGCCTGCAGCACCCGTAGCTGCGTTGTCAACGGCGTAGAGCGTCGGTACACCAGGGCCCTGGCCTGCCGCATATGCGGCGTAGGTTAGGCCGGTTAGCGTTGTACCGGCCGCACCGGATGCACCGGCAACGCCATCGGTCTTGATGGTCGCGCCATCGGTGAAGTAGACGGCACCGCCGGCAACCGGTTGGATCAGCGCGATCGGCGCTGCCGGAGCAGCGAGGTCCGCGTAGCCGGTTCCACCGGCCGAGAAGACGGCCGATTGCGGGGTGATAACCGTGGTGATCGGCGTCGCCAGTGCAGCATTCGCGACGGTCGCCGTCGCGGTGACGGTAACCGAAGCCATCTTCGATGCATCGACGCCGTTGTCGACGAGGACGAGGACCCACTGATCGCCGGGGGTTCCCAGGCCGGTGAGGTTGTCGTTACACGATTGGGCGCCCGTGCCGCACGTGCTGATGAACCCGGCCGTGGTGTTGCCCGACAGGGCGTTGAATTCGTGGATCGTTATCGATGTGGCGGGACCTTGCGCGATCGCACCGGTCTTGGCATCGACGAGGTCGAGCGTGGTATTGACCGTGTCACTGGTCGTGACGGTGACTCCGGATGGGAACATACCGGCGCCGCCGAGCGGAGCCAACGGCGTCGTGTCTCCGGGAATGACCGCACCGGACGCGTCCTTCGCCTCGAGCGGTATCGGTACGCCGATCTTGTCTGCCGCCAACAGGAACGCGCCCTGTTCTCGGATCGGATTCGTTATCGGTACCGTGCCGAACGCGACGCTGGCAACGGTGACCGAAGCCGCGAATGTTGAGCCGGCATTTGGAGCGGTCGACAGCGGGCAAGGTTGACCAGCCGCGGGGGCCGGCGTGCAGTTGAAGATCTGCTGGTTGAGGTTGTTCACCGCACCCGGCGCCATGTAGGCTTCGGTGACGGGCGTCTGCGCGAGGATGTTGCTCGAGCCGAGGATGCCCGGCGGCGGCGTCGGAAGCGTGAACGGCGTGCTGCCGCACAGTCCGGCGTACTGCGTGATCTGGAAACCGTCGGTTCCCGGCGGCGCCGGGATCGCCAGGGTCACCGTCGTGACGGTGTTCCCGACGTTGGTGTAGGTGAAGTTCGGCGGCGCTGCCGCGGCGAGCGTGCCGTTGACGTAGAGGTTGTAACACACCGTGAGGTTGCCGAATTGCGACGCCTCGGATGGATCTTGCGGCGTGACCGAAACGACCAGCGACGAATTGGTCGTCGTCGTGTCGATGTACGCCGGTTTTTTGGCGTTACTGAGAATCGTCGCGCGCGACGACGACTGCGAGGCCGCTCCGGTTTGATTCGGAAGGGTAACCGACAGATAGCCCTTCGGGACTTGGCTGCCGTTGGACGTGATCATCGTGCCGACGTTGGACGGTGCGGTGGCACCTTGCGCCGCGATCGGCATCATGCTTTGGGAACCGCCGCCGCCGCAACCGGCGAGGGCTAAACCACCGAGGACCGCGAGGGCCGCTGCAGCGCGGAGGGTCGTGAAGCGCAACATCATTGGAAGGTCCCCGTAACGGTCGTTATGGACACGCCGATCGATCCCGCGGAGGGCGTCGTCTGCGAATCGGTCGCTGTGATCGTGCAGCCGCCGGTCGTGTTAACCGCGGCGACACCGGTGATCGTGTAGTAGACGAGCGAGGTACCCGGCGCCGCCGTCGGCAGGCCGGTGGGGACCGTCGCGTCGGCTGTTTTCGTCGCGAATCCGGTGCAGCCGGCTGAAGCGACAATGTTTGCAGCTGTGAAACCACCGATGTAATTCTGTTCGCTGATCGCGAGGACCGAGGCGAAGGTCGCGCCTAGGCCGACCAAGTTGATCGGACCGGCCGCAATCGCCAGGGGCGGCGATTGGGTGAGGTAGTTCGGGGTGTACCAGCGGAGGACGGTTCCGCCAGGCGTGGGCACCGTCGACGCGATGGCTACCGCGGTCGTGCCGGTGGCACCGGTTACGGTGATCGTGCAGCCGGTGGCGACCGGGGCGACAGCAGTGGCGGTGAAGACACCCGTGGCCGAGGTGGCCGGCGCTACCGTAACCGACGCGCAATTCGATGAAGCCCCGAAGCTGCCGGTGTAATTCGCTTGGGTCGCCGTCAGGGTCGCGGTTTCGGTCGGGGCGGTGAAGGCGAGGGCGGCCGGCGCGGCGCCGGAGACCCCGAAGTTGGCGGCGCTGGAATAGGCGACGGCCAGCGTGCCCGGCGGGGTGGGCGAGGGCGTGGCCACGGCTGCGGTCGGCGCCGGAGACGAGGCTCCTCCACCGCACCCGCTGACCGCCAACGCCGCTATCGCGATGCCGACGAATCCAAGTTTATTCATCGAGTTGCTGCTCCAAATGAGCGGAGGGGGACGCGAAATACGCCCTCCCTTTAGTTAAGGAAACTTTAGCTCTCTCGGCCGACCGAGATGAGTGAGCCCACGTATGTCATCCGGAACCAAGCGCTTCTCCTCTATTTCTGCAAGGTGAGGGAGCGCACAGCAGCACGGTACGGCGGGGCCAGGCAAGCACGCTGGCACCGGTTGGCCGGGCTTGTTAGAATAGGGAAATGCTCGAAGAACGGCCGCTGACGTACGACCACCGTGCGATCGAACCGGCGTGGCAAGCCCGCTGGGAGGCGGACGGCATCTACCGTGCCGACGATGCCGACCCGCGCCCGAAATATTACGTGCTGGAGATGCTGCCGTATCCGTCAGGCGATCTGCACGTCGGGCATGCCAAGAACTACACCCTCGGCGACGCCGTCGCGCGGATGATGCGCATGAGCGGGAACAACGTCGTGCACCCGATGGGCTGGGACGCCTTCGGGCTGCCGGCCGAGAACGCGGCGATCGAGCGCGGGATCGATCCCGATTCCTGGACGCGCTCCAACATCGACAACATGCGCCGTCAGATCAAGCTGATGGGCACGAGCTACGACTGGTCGCGCGAGTTCGCGACCTGCGATCCGGCCTATTACAAATGGAACCAGTGGTTCTTCTTGCGCATGTACGAGCGCGGTCTCGCCTACAAGCGCGAAACGCCGGTCAACTGGTGCCCGCACGACAAGACCGTGCTGGCCAACGAACAGGTCCACGACGGCCGCTGCTGGCGCTGCGGACATTTGGTCGAGCGACGCAACCTCTCGCAGTGGAACTTCAAGATCACCGACTACGCCGATCGGCTGCTGGCCGGGATCGACCGGCTCGACGGATGGCCCGAGCGCATCAAGACGATGCAGCGCAACTGGATCGGCCGCAGCGAAGGCATCACGTTCTCGTTCGACATCGAGCACGTCGATGCACGGATCGACGTCTTCACCACGCGCGTCGACACGGTGTTCGGCGTGACGTTCATGGCGATCGCGCCCGAGCATCCGATCGTCGCGAAGATCCTGGCCGCGCTGCCCGGAGGCAAAGCGCGCGTCGAGACCTTCGCCGCATCGTTGACCTCGAAGTCGGAGCTCGAGCGCACGCAGCTGATGGAAAAGACCGGCGTGCCGACCGGCGCCTACGCGATCAACCCGCTGTCGGGTGAGCGCGTGCCGATCTGGGTGACGAACTACGTGCTGGCCGAGTACGGGACCGGTGCCGTGATGGGCGTGCCCGCGCACGACGAACGCGACTTCGATTTCGCCCGCAAACACGGGCTGCCGATCGTGCGCGTGATCGTTCCCGTCGACGGCAAGTCGCCGGAAGACGCGGCGTTCGTCGACGACGGCGTGCTCGAAGACAGCCAAGAGTTCACCGGCCTGCCGTCGGCCGACGGGCGCGCGGCGATCGCGCAGAAACTCGAGGCGTTGGGCCGCGGCAAGACGACGGTGAACTTCCGCTTTCGCGATTGGCTGATCTCGCGCCAACGCTATTGGGGCACGCCGATCCCGATGCTCTATTGCGACCGCGACGGCATGGTGCCGGTGCCGGACGACCAATTACCGGTGGTGTTGCCGCGCGGCGTGGCGTTCACCGGCCAAGGCTCGCCCCTAGCGAACGACGCCGCGTTCGTCAACGCCGTCTGTCCGGCGTGCGGCGGGCCGGCGAAACGCGATCCCGACACGATGGACACGTTCGTCGACTCCTCGTGGTACTACGTGCGCTATCTCGACCCGCACGACCACACGCAGGCGTTCGACAAAGCGAAGGCCTCGGCGTGGATGCCGGTCGACCAGTACATCGGCGGCGCCGAGCACGCCGTAATGCACCTGCTCTACGCGCGCTTCTTCTACAAATTCATGATCGACGCCGGGTACGTCAGCGGCGACGACGAGCCGTTCACGCGGTTGTTCAATCAAGGCACGCTGCTGCGCAACGGCGAGAAGATGTCCAAGAGCCGCGGCAACGTGGTCGGCATCGACGAGACCGTCGACGCGTACGGCGTCGATGCAATGCGGCTGTTCTTGCTGAAGGCCGCGCCGCCGGAAGACGCGCTGGAGTGGACCGACGAGGGGATCGTCGGCCGCGTGCGCTTCATCCAGCGCGTGTGGCGCGCGTGCGAGCCGCTGGCGATCGAGGCCGGGGGCATGCCGCTCGACCGGCTGCCGCCGTGCGCGGGCGAGGCGCAGCGCGCGCTGGTGCGGGCCCTGCACCTGGCGCTCAAGTCGGCCCGCGACGAAACGGCGACGCGCCGGTTCCACTACAACGTCACGACGGCGCGGCTCGACGAGCTGGTCAACCTGCTCACCGCGGCCGTGCGCGATCCGGCGCTGGCCGGCGATCCCGCGGTGCTGTACACCGTGCACGCCCTGCCGATCGCGCTGGCGCCGTTCGCGCCGCACATCGCGGACGAGCTGTGGATGCGCATGCAACACGGCAGCTCCGTTCACACCGAACGCTTTCTCGACGCGGACCCAGCGGCGCTCGCGGTCGACGAGATCACGCTCGTCGTCCAGGTCAACGGGAAAGTGCGCGGGCGCGTGCTGGCGGCGCCGGGCGTCGGCGAAGATGCCGTCTTCGCGCGGGCGATGAGCGAGAGCGGCGTGCAGGCGCATACGTCCGGCAAGACCGTGCGCAAACGCATCTTCGTGCCGGACAAACTGCTGAACATCGTCGTGTCGTGAGCCTGGCCGTCGCTCCGGACGACGCGCTGATCGTCGTCGACGTGCAGAACGACTTCTTGCCCGGCGGCGCGCTGGCCGTCGCCGCCGGGGACCGGATCTTCGCGCCGATCGACGCGCTGGCGCCGCGCTTCCGGCGCGTCTACGCCACGCGCGACTGGCATCCGCTCGATCACTCGTCGTACGCGGCCTACGGCGGCCCGTGGCCCGTGCACTGCGTCGCCGGAACGCGCGGCGCGGCGTTCGACGCGCGGCTCGACCTGCGCAAGATCGACTGCGTGATCGACAAGGGCGTCGATCGCGCGACCGACGGCTACAGCGGCTTCGCCGCAACCGGCCTCGCCGACGACCTGCGCGTGCACGGCGTGCGCCGCGTCTTCGTGTGCGGCCTGGCCACCGACTACTGCGTCAAAGCGACCGCGCTCGATGCGCACGCGGCGGGCTTTGCGACGGTGGTGATCGCCGACGCGTCGGCCGCCGTCAACGTGCGGCCCGGCGATGAAGCGCAAGCCCTGGAAGAACTTCGCACGGCGGGGATCGACGTCGTGCAGAGCGAGGATATCACCGGCAGCGCGCGTGTACGGGGCTAATGTCGCGGTCGTCGAGCCGCACGGGCTCGACGCGATCGACGCCGCCGAACGCCACGGTTCGCCGCGCGACCTGTTCGGGTTGTGGTTCGGCGCGAATGCGGAGACGGCGAACTTCGCGGTCGGCATCATCGCCGTCTCGCTCTACGGCACATCGCTTTTCGGCGCGATCGCCGGTCTCGCGCTCGGGAGCCTGCTCGGGTACGCCGCGGTTTCGTTGGTGTCGCTGGCCGGGCCGCGCTTCGGCTTGCCGCAGATGATGATCTCGCGCAAGGTGTTCGGACGCGACGGCAACGTGCTGTTTGCGATCCTCGCCTTTCTGGCCGGCGTCGGCTGGTATTCGATCGACTGCATCTTCGGGGCGCAAGCCGTTGCCGCGCTGCTGCACGTCGTGTATCCGCTCGCACTTGCACTGACGTTGGCCGGTACGATCGTGATCGCGGTCTATGGGTACAACGCGATCCACGTCTTCGAACGTTTTGGGGCGGTTACGATGCTGATCGGCTTCGCGATCATCGCGGGCGTCGTGCTCGGCCGCGCGCATTTGAACGCACCGTTCGATCCGCATGCGCCGTTTGCGGCCGGCGGCGAAATCGGGGGCATCGCGTTTTCGGCGGCGCTGGCGTTCGCGTACGCGATCGGCTGGGCGCCGTGCGCCTCCGACTACGCACGCTACCTGCCGGCGGCGAGTTCGCCGCGAGCGATCGGCCTGTGGGCGTTCGCCGGCGGATTTCTCGCGTCGTTGAGCCTCGAGATCCTGGGGGCAGCCGCCGCGACCACGGTGCGCGGGCCCGGGATCGCCGGCGCGACGCCGGCCGAAACCGTCGGGCTACTGGCGGGTACCAACGGCGCACTCGCCGTCATCGGCCTGCTCACCGTACTCGTCGGCACGCTGAACGGCAACGTGATGAACCTCTATTCGGGTGCGCTCAGCGCCCTCGTGGCGGCGGCCGCGGCCGGCTGGAGGCTGATCCGCTGGCAAGCGGCGCTGGCCGTCGGCCTGGTCGGCGGGGCGCTGGCGATCGTGGGCTCCGACCCGGTCGCGACCGCGCACGTCTACGGCAACTTTCTCGGCCTCTTGAGCACCTGGGCAGCGCCGTGGGCCGCGATCATGATCGCCACGCGGGGAATCACCAGGGAGCGCTACGGACGGCGCGCGCTGATCGCTTGGGCCGTGGGGATCGCCGCCGGGCTGCCGTTCTGGCAGCAGTCCTGGTTCGTCGGGCCGGTCGCCGCCGCGCATCCCGAGCTCGGCGACGTGAGCTATTTCGTCAGCTTCGCGGTCGCTTACGCGATCGTAGCCGCCGGCGCGCCGGCGCTGCGCTCGCGGAAGTAGGCGATCGTTTCGCGCATGCCGGTCTTGAGGTCGACCTCGGCCTTCCAGCCCAGCTCGCGGGCCGCTTTGGCCGGGTTGAAGTAGATCTCGCGCGCATCACCGGCCCGGCGCGGCGCCTTCGTGATCGGCGCCTCGAACCCGGTCGCTTCCTTCAGCGCGCGATAGACCTGGTTGACGGTCGTCTTCTTGCCGGTGCCGATCACATAGGTTTCGGCCGAGCCGCGCGTCAGCGCCGCAACGTTGGCGCGCACGACGTCGCCCACGTAGACGTAGTCGCGCGACTGCTCGCCGTCCCAGTCCATGCGCACGCCGTCGCCGGCGAGGAATTTGTTGGCGAAGATCGCGATGACGCCGGCCTCGCCGTTGGGGTCTTGCCGGGGCCCGTAGACGTTGCCGTAGCGCAGGATCGTGTAATCGAGGCCGTGTTCCGACTTATAGAAGCGCAGGTAGTGCTCGGTCGCCATTTTCGTGATGCCGTAGGGCGACACCGGACGCTGCGGCGCGTTCTCGTCGACGGGCATCTGCGTGACGTCGCCGTAAGTTGCGGCGCTCGAAGCAAACGTCACTTTGCGGGTGCCGGCGGCGACGGCCGCGTCGAGCACGTTGAGCATGCCGACGATGTTGACGTTGGCATCGAACTGCGGATCGCGCGCGCCGATCGCCACGCTGTGCTGCGCGGCGTGATGACAGACGAGGTCGGGCTTGACCTCGTGAAAGATGCGCTTCACGGCTTCGTCGCGGACGTCCATGTGCACGAACGATGCGCGCGGGTGCAGGTTCTCGCGCCGGCCGCCGCCGTGCGCCCACAGATTGTCGATCACCACGACATCATTGCCGGCGGCAATGAAAGCGTCGACGAGATGAGAGCCGATGAAGCCGGCTCCGCCGGTGACCACGATTCGCATGAGCGATGAAAGGTTCGACCCCGCCGGTCGTTCCCATTTCGCTTGCTTGTCGGCGACGGTTAAAAGCGTGAAAGATTCGCGTGCGCCGCGCTCCGCTGCTACTCCCCGCCGTGGCGGCACTGCTCGCGATCGTCGCCGAGCAGCACGGGTTCGCATTTCCCGCCTGCGTCGTTGCCTCGCTTGCTTGCATCGTGGCCTTCATATATAGGGACCACGACACGGACGGAAGCACTATCCGTACCGGCGTGGCGGCGACGGCAATCGCGTTCGCCGCCGGTGCCGGAATTTCGGCACTGCGCGGACATCCGCCGATGCTCGCAAGCGAACGCGCCACCGAGCGCTACGCGGCCACCGTGACCGGCGACGTGCGCGAAGGCGATACCGGCGAAACGAGCACCGTGCTCGCAATCGGCGGCATCGGCACCGTGCGTGCGACGCTACGCGAGCGCCTCAATCCGGGCGAGCGCATTACGGTGCGCGGTCGCTTGGAGCCGTTCGACGAACCACGCAATCCGGGCGAACCATCGATGCGCGAGATCGAGCGCGACGACGGTTTCGCCGGGCGGCTCGCGAGCGCGCATCTCCTGGCGCGCGCTCCGCCCGATCCGTCGGACGTGCGTGCGTGGGCCGCTCGACTGCGTGCTGCCGCATCGAAACGTATCCGCGCCGTCATTCCCGAACCGTCGGCAACCATTCTCGCCGGCGCCTTGTGGGGCGAGCGCGGAGCGCTACCCGACGATCTGCACGACGCGTTCCAGGCCACCGGTACCGTGCACGTGCTGGTCACCGCCGGACTGCACCTCGGGATCGTCGCGGCGCTGGTGGCATTTCTGCTCAGCCGGCTCGGGCTGCACCGCGTCGCCGCTTGCGCGACGGCGCTGCTCCTGATCGTCGCCTACGCCTGGTTCACCGGCGCGCATCTGCCGTCGGAGCGCGCGGCCGCGATGATCGGCGTCGCCCTCCTGGCGCGGGCCTGCGGCGCGCGCGTCACCTCGTGGAACGCGCTGGCGCTGGCGGCCCTCGTGGTCGCGTTCCTCTGGCCCGCCGCGGTCGGCAGCGCGTCGTTCGCGCTGTCGTTCTCGTGCGTTGCGGCCATCGTGCTGTTCGCCGATCCCATCGCGCTGCGGCTGCACGCGCTGCGGGCGCCCGAGCGGGTCCGCGAGGCGCTGGCGCTGACGTGCGCCACGCAGATCGGCACGTGGCCGCTCACCGCGGCGGTTTTCTCGACGCTCGCACCGTACGCGGTGCTCGCCAACGCGCTGGTCGTGCCGCTCGTCGCACTGGTCCTCGTCGGAGGCATCGCGACGCTCGTGCTGCCGTTCGTCGCGCCGCTCGAAACGCTGCTCTTGATCACGGTGGAGGGGATCGTGCGGACGATCGCGGCGCTGCCCGGCGCCCGCGCTACCTTCGCCACGCCGCCGTTCACCGTCATCGTCGCCTACGACGCCGCGGCGATCGTATCCGCGGCCGTCTTGCGCCGCGGGCGCACCGCGCTCGGCACCGGCATCCTCTGCGCAGCGTGCGCCATCGTCGCGTTGCCGAATTTCGTGCACCTGCCGCACGGCTTGGAGATCACGCATCTCGACGTCGGCCAAGGCGACGGCGCGGTCATCCGGACGCCGCACGACCACATCATCTTGATCGACACCGGTGGCGAACTGGAACGCCCCGGCTTGACGTCAAACGCGGAAAAAGCCGGCGCCCGCATCGTCCTCGGCTATCTACTGCGTGCCGGCATCCACTCCATCGACTTAATGCTCCTAACGCATCCCCACGGCGATCACGTCGGCGGGTGTGCGCCGATCATCGACGCGATGCCGGTACGGATGCTGTTTGATTCGGGGCAAACGTACGACGGCCGCGCCTTCCGTGATTGCGTGCACGAAGCAGCGACGCACGGCGTGCAAATCGTGCGACCGCAGCGCGGCTATCGCTGGTCGGATGACGGAGTGACGCTCGACATCCTCGCCCCGTCGCTGCCCGTGCTGGCGGACACCGGTGACGACATCAACGAGAACAGCATCGTCGCAATGCTCCACTACAATGATTTCCGCGAACTCTTCATGGGCGACGCCGGAGAGTCAAGCGAAGCGCGCCTCCTCACCAGCGGCACCGACCTCCACGCCGACGTCCTAAAAGTCGGCCATCACGGCTCACAATACGCCTCGACTCCATCCTTCATCGCCGCCGTCCACCCGCAAACGGCCATCATCTCCGTCGGCCGTCACAATACA
>Ga0181536_10002175_pt1 | contig 22472 bp, 19 predicted proteins | sample PEATcosm2014_Bin_41_FD_121105 | JGI IMG/M metagenome (GOLD analysis project Ga0181536, IMG submission 121105) | Peatland microbial communities from MTU Mesocosm Facility, Houghton, MI, USA - PEATcosm2014_Bin17_60_metaG | ecosystem: Environmental > Terrestrial > Soil > Wetlands > Peat | place...
GAGGACCCCTGGACCCCTGAATCTTGACCGCAATGGAGTCGCGACCTCACCCGGATTAACCACGGCTCGCGGCAAACGATCTTTCCACCATCTCAGGAACACCCTACCATCGCTCAATCGCGACTCTTGGGTACGGCGAGTTTACCTCGCCATATGGCGGCGTAAAGCCGCCTCTACGTCAGACTCAACCATTTCATCCCCCATGACGTAGTGGCCAATCCAAGCTAGAATGAAAGGTTAGGAACTTACAGCCGTCGCTGTCCCCGATTGCTCGCCGCGCCTGCCATAGCGCTGAGCACACAATCTTTTTCGAAAGGCTGCGCACATGGCTGAACTGCGTTTGGACCCCTTTACCCGGCGCTGGGTAGTTACGGGCAAGCGCCCGGTTATGCCGGACGTTCACGATGAGGGCGGGGCCTGCCCCTTTTGCCCCGGAAACGAGCACATGACGCCTCGCGCCATTCGCGAATACCGTGACTCCGCCGACACGTGGATGGCGCGGGTATTTCACGATCGCGCCCCGCTGTTCCGCGTGGAAGGCGGGGCGGACCGCCGGGCCGAGGGCATGTTCGACGTTATGAACACCGTGGGCGCACATGAAATTGTGGTCGAGACTCCGGTGCACGGTCTGACGCTGGCACAACTTCCCGAACGGGACTTTGCCCACGTGCTGGAGCTTTTCCGTGACCGCATCCTTGATCTCAAGCAGGACCGTCGGCTCCGTTACGTCTCGCTTTTCAAGGATCAGCACCTGCCATCTCCGACCCGGGAAGGGCACGCATATTCGCAGGTGCTGGGAACCCCGGTCTTGCCGCAACTGCTGGAAATTGAATTTCGCTGGAGCCGTGCGCATTACTTCAAGCGCGAGCGGTGCGTCTATTGCGACGCGTTGCAGCAGGAGTTGCGAAATGAAAAACGACTCGTGGATCAGACCGAGGATTTCGTAGCCTTCTGTCCCTTTGGCTCGCGCTGGTCCTACGAGCTCTGGGTGGTGCCGGTCCGCCACTCCTCTTCGTTCGAGAACGATTTGACGGAACCGGGAAGAGCGGCGGCGCTCGCCCCATTTCTCAAGTCCTGCTTGCAGCGCGTAGAAAGGGTCTCGCCATCCCTCCACCTGGTCGTCCACACCGAGCCGAATTTGCAGGCGTGGAAACCCGCCAGAGAGTGGTGGGACACGGTGCGGGATGATTATCACTGGCACATTGAAATTCAACCCGACGTCGAGGGGCGGCGGCGCTTCCTGGGTACCGAGGGATTCTATTTCAATCCCATTCCAGCAGAACAGGCGGCATTGGTTTTGCGAGCGCTTGAGCCCGGCTCCGAGCCAAAACCCCCCGTTTAAATATGGACAACCCCGTGACGGCAAATTGGAAACAAGTTCGGCTGTTGGTCTTTGACCTTGACGGCACCCTGGTGGATAGCAAGCAGGATCTGGCTTTGAGCGTCAACGCGATGCGAGCAGAGATGGGACTGGCCCATTTGCCGCTGGATTTGATTGCCTCTTACGTCGGCCACGGCGTCACGCTTTTGGTCCGTCGCTCGCTGGGAGCACATGCCACCAGCGAGAATGTCGAAAAAGGATTGGCATTCTTTCTGGCTTACTACCGCGACCATATGCTCGATCATACGGCTCCCTATCCGGGGGTGGCCGAGGCGCTCGAGACTCTCGGTGGCCACAAAATGGCGGTGTTGACGAACAAACCTGTCCATTTCAGCCGCGAGATGCTGACCCGGCTGGGGTTCGCGCCCTACTTCGCCTATATCTATGGGGGCAATAGCTTTCCGCAAAAAAAACCCGATCCCATCGGCTTGCACAAATTGATGGAAGATCTTCAGATTTCCGCCCGCGAAACTCTGATGGTCGGCGATTCTGATATCGACGTGCTCACCGGGCGGAACGCCGGCGTGTGGACCTGCGGTGTCACCTACGGATTTGGGGCGCATACGCTGCAAACGGTTCCCCCGGACCTGGTCATTGGCGATATGCGCGAACTTCCTCCGCTACTCGACGGCCACCGCAGCGTGTGAGTCCGGAAGGGGGTTGGGCAATTTGCGGCGGTGTAGAACGCGCCGGATGGTGCCACTCCAACTTGTGGTGAAGCTTTCGCATCCAACCCAAGACGGAAATTCCTATGAAGAATATAGTGGAAGTCATTGGGCGCGGGACGCCCCGTATACTCATGATGAAGAAGTTTGCTATCAAGTCGTATGCCGCAGCGCTGTGTCTTTGGGCAGGTCTCTGTCTCTTGCCTGGAGTTCCCGGGTTTTCCCAGCAGCCGCCCCTGAAGCCACAAAAGGAACCGGCGCCGAGTCCAGCACCTCCAGTTGCGGACACCGATCAGGACGAACCGCTCCTAGGGGATTGGGGTCCGGAACTGCTCGATGGCATCCTCAGCTCGCCGAATGAGGAGGCACAGTTGGCGTTGCTGCGGGCGACGTTCGCCGCGGGCCCCGCTATTATTCCGCAGCTCGCCGCGGCCCTGAAGGACGATCGCACGGCCGAATACGCGGCGCAAGCGGTGGCTTATATCGGGGGCAATCAGGCGCTACCCATCCTCTGGCAACTGCTTTCCGATCCCCGCGACCTCAATTTGCGGCGCTTCACCTATGGCGCTCTCGCCGAATTCAATTCCCCGCAAGCCACCGACATACTCTTTGATGTCATCAACAAATCCGACGACGAGCCGGACCGGACCGTGACGGAGGCCGCGGTGATTGCCCTTACCGTTCGTACCGACACGAGTCTGATTCCCCGCATTCTTGCCTCGGAGAAAAAACTCCAGGACGTCGTCATTCGCGACGACCTGGACAATGCCCGCGCGGTCATTGAAGAGCGCTCGAAATACCTGGCCACGCCGGAAGGGAAGAAATCCGGCGGCTCGATCGAGTCCGCGGTGCGAACATATTTCATCCCGGCGCTGGAGCCGCCGCCTGCGGGGGGAACCGGCGCCGCCACGGCCGTCAATAAAAACGTTGGAAAAGCGCCCGCCGCACGCCCACCGAGGCCGCCGAGGCCGCTGGTTTCAGTTGAGGTCCGCAACGTTATCTTTTCGCCCGACAAGAACCGAGCCCTTGCGCGGGTGGCCTTCGAGGACCCCACGGCGATTGCCTACTATGATTTCATCCTGGAAAACAACTACGGCGAATGGACGCTTTCGAGCGTCTGGCTTGGGACGGAAGCGGAAAAACCCGGAAACGGTACACGGGATACGGGACACGGGTCACGGGACTCGGGACCCGATGCCTCGCATTAGAAATACAGGCGATGGTACGGACTGGGGAGTTGCATTGGACCGATATGCAACCCGCGGCGAGTCGGGAGCAAATCCCGTGTCCCGTATCCCGTATCCCGAATCTTATGAGACACGTCATCATTGGAACCGCCGGCCACATTGACCACGGGAAGTCGGCGCTGATCCTGGCCCTCACCGGCACGGACCCCGACCGCTGGGAAGAAGAAAAGCGCCGTGGCATCACCATCGATCTCGGATTTGCTCATTTGGATTTGGGCGAAGATGTGCGTATCGGATTCATCGACGTTCCAGGCCATGAGCGCTTTGTTAAGAACATGTTGGCCGGCGTGGGCGGCATCGATCTTGTCATGTTAATCGTCGCCGGCGACGAGTCCATCAAACCTCAGACGCGCGAGCACTTCGACATCTGCAAGCTCCTGGGAATTCGCCGCGGGCTGGTTGTCATCACCAAGTCGGACTTGGTGGAGCGCGAGGTGCTGGACTTGGTGCGGCTGGAGGTGCAGGAATTCGTCGCCGGTTCGTTCCTGGAGGGGGCGCCGATGGTGGCCACGAGCGCACGCACCGGCGATGGGTTGGATGAACTTAAGAACGAACTGCGCCGTCTGAGCCTGGAGTCGCCTCCCAAACCCGCCGATCTGCCCTTTCGACTGCCCATCGACCGCTCCTTTGTAATGAAGGGGTTTGGAGCGGTCGTCACTGGGACGTTAATCACCGGCACGGTGGAAAAGGAAGCCGAGGTCGAAATCTTCCCGCTGGGAAAACGCGTGCGCGTGCGTGGCGTCGAGGTCTACAACACCCCCGCCGACCGCGCCACCGCTGGCCAACGGACGGCGCTAAACCTGGCGGGAACTGAGGCCCGGCAGATTATGCGCGGCATGGTGCTGGCTGCACCCGGCCTGTTCCAGCCCACCACCTCCCTGGATTGCACCTTGACCCTATTGCCGAGCGCCCGGCCACTGAAAAACCATGCGCAGGTGCATTTCCACTGCGGGACCGCGGAGACGCTGGGGCGGGCGGTCCTGCTTGAAGGCAAAGAAATGAGACCGGGAGCAACCGGCTTCGTGCAGCTTCGCCTTTCAGCGCCTGGCCTGTTTGTGCCCGGCGACCGTTTCATCATCCGGCAATTCTCGCCCGTCACCACCATCGGCGGTGGCGGCGTCCTTGATAATGCTCCCCCCAAACACCGGTCTGGCGATCCGGAAACGCTCGAATCTCTGAGGGTGCTGGAAAGCGGAGAGCCGGAAGCACGGCTCGAACTCCTGGCAATGTGGGCAGGTGAAGCTACTCCCTCAGCTCTTGCCGCCCGCACGGGCTGGAAACCCTCGGACGTTCTCCAGGTGGCACGTTCCCTCGAAAACCAAAAGCGCCTGGTGCTCCTTGGGCAACCTCCCAGCCTGCTGGTCCACGCGGCGCACTTCGCGCAATTGGCGAAACTCCTCCTGGAGCAGCTCGAAAAGTTTCATGCGGCCAATCCGCTGGTGGCGGGGCTGCCCAAGGAGGAGCTGCGTGCCAGGCTGGGCGCCGGTCGAGCGGTGTGTACTATTCCCTCGCCCACACTGCTCAACGCGTTGCTGCAATCCCTGATCGTGCAGGGAAAAATCGACTCGCAAGGTGAGATGGTTCGTTTGCGCGGCCGTACCATTCAACTCTCCGCGGAGGAAATCGCCGCGCGCGATCAAATTGCCACCGCCTTCGAAAAAGCAGGATTGGCCGTTCCCACCGCTCGGGAAGTCCTGGCAAACCTCCGCCTCGACAGAGCGCGCGCCGAAAAACTCCTGAGGATTCTCTTGAAGGATAACGTCCTGCACAAAGTAACGGAGGACTTGATTTTCCATCAGTCGGCGTTGCGCGAGCTCCGCGAAATCCTGGCGCGCCGTAAGGCACAGAACAATCACCTGGGGGTAACGGACTTCAAGGAGCTCACCGGACTTTCTCGCAAATACGCCATCCCGCTGCTCGAATACCTGGATCGTGAGCGCGTGACGCGCCGCCAAGGCGACGAGCGAATTATTCTTTGAGGGAGGAGTTAGAAGTTAGATGTTAGAAGTTAGGAGCTAGAACTCAGGAGTCAGCACTCACAATAAAGCGGCAGGTAGGCTTTCGTTGATTTTAACTTCTAACTCCTAGCTTCTAACTTCTCCCATCAAGCGTCCTGAGAATCGCATAGACCAAAGATACCGGAAGACCGACCACATTGAAATAGCAGCCGGAGACGTGGGTGACGAACTTGGAGGCCAACCCTTGAATGGCATAAGCGCCGGCTTTGTCAAAGGGCTCGCGGCTGGCCACGTAAGCCCGAATCTCGTCTTCGCTGAGCTCGCAAAAGGTCACAAAAGTGGCTTCGTGTTTGAGCGCTTCAATTTGGTCCTGCGCCCTAACCAGGCAGATCGCAGTAATCACCTCGTGCGTCCGGCCGGAGAGCAGACGTAGCATCCGGGTGGCATCGAACGGTCCGCTGGGCTTTCCCAGAATCAAACCGTTGATGGTAACGATGGTATCCGCTCCCAAAACGATGGCACCGGAAGGGGATGTGGCGGCCACACACAACGCCTTCGCGCGGGCGACGCGCCGGGCGTAAACTTCCGGAGGTTCTCCCGGAATCGGCAGGCCCTCATCGACACCGCAGGGTATAACCTCAAAACCGAAGCCCGCGTTGCGAAGCAACTCGATTCGACGGGGGGAATTGGAGGCGAGGATTAACTTCATGCAGATGGGATTATAAAATTACCACCCGGCCGTCTCAAGCCATTTCCTCGCTGGCGCGCAATGTGCTAGACTAACAGATCACTTAAACATCAAGAGCCTGCGCTTCAACGGGGTACCTCGAACGTGGATGAAATCGGAAAAATCTTACCTTCTCTGTTTCGAAAACAAATCCGCCGCGAGGAACCGCATCTGCTGGAAATCCTCGTTCCGCTTTGGCCACGCATCGCGGGCAGGAGCATTGCGGAACATTCCCAGCCCTCCGGCTTTGTGGCCGGCGTGTTGACTCTCAATGCCGACTGCGCAACATGGTGCAATCAGCTAAAGTTCATGGCGGAGGAGATTCGCACCAAGATTAACAGCTTCCTGGGCCAACCGATTGTGAAAAAGTTGCGAATCAAGACGGTGACTCAGCACAGCCTGTTTTCTCCTCCACGACCTTCGCGCGGAACTATCTCGCCCGCGCGGCCCTTGGTGGAACAGGCGATGGACACGACTTCAATTCCTGACCCTTCGATTGCTTTGGCCCTCGCAAGCTCGTATGCCAAGTATTTCAATCGCCCGCGGAGAAAGCTAAACGTATGACTTTTACAGAAAAGGATGTTCGCTACGTGGCCGAACTCGCGCACCTGGAACTTACCGAGGAAGAAGTGAAGAAATTCTTTCCCCAGATTGAATCAATTTTGCAGTACGTGCAAAAGTTGAACGAGCTGGACACGTCCGCAGTCGAGCCCATGTCGCAGGTAACCTACCCAGGTTCCCAAAATGCCTCCTTCCGGGCGGACCAGCCGCGCCGGTACTTTTCCCAGGACGAGGCCTTGGCGAACGCTCCCGAATCGGGGGCGGGAAGCTTCAAAGTGCCACGAGTCATCGAGCGGGAGGAATGAAAACATCTTGAATCGTGAATTTTGAATCTTGAATTTTGGATTGGGGGTCATCCTTGCACACTCTCTCACTTGAATCCAAAATCGCAAATCCAAAATCCAAAATGAAGATGGCAGAGGCAGTGAACGCATAATGGACTTCACGACTCTAACGATCAGCCAAATACACGAGGTATTGAAGACCCGCCAGGCCACGGCTGTTGAAATCGCTCAGGCTCACTTGGCGCGTATCGAGCAGAAGGACAAAGAGGTCCGGGCCTACCTGAGCTTGTGCCCCGAGCGCGCTCTCGCTCAGGCGAAGAAAGTTGACGAAGCCATTGCCGCCGGTGGAGCGCTCGCGCCCTTGGCCGGCGTCCCAGTCGCCGTTAAGGACGTCATCCTGACACGCGGGACCCGCACCACGTGCGCCTCGCACATCCTGGAGAATTTCGTTGCGCCTTACGACGCCACGGCTGTGGAACGGCTGGAGGGCGCGGGGGCAGTGGTCCTCGGCAAGACGAATTGCGATGAATTCGCCATGGGTTCCTCGACGGAAAACTCCAGTTTCTTCCCTACCCACAATCCTCGCGATTTGACTCGCGTACCAGGGGGGTCAAGCGGCGGCTCGGCCGCTGCGGTTGCTGCAAATTTCGCGACCGCCGCACTGGGATCGGACACAGGAGGGTCCATCCGGCAGCCCGCGTCGTTTTGCGACGTCGTCGGTATGATGGGAACCTACGGCAGGGTTTCCCGTTACGGTCTGGTGGCGTTCGCCTCCTCGCTCGACCACATTGGGCCTTTTGGACGCTCCGTGCGCGATGTGGCCCTGGTGCTGCAAACCATCGCCGGACGCGACCCACTGGACTCCACTTGCGCCGCGCTGCCCGTCGACGATTATGTGAGTGCGTTGAGCGGCGACATCCGGGGAATCCGTGTCGGAGTTCCAACGGAGTACCTTAAGGGATTAAATTCCGAAATCGCCGGAAACATCCAAAAGGGCATTGACCTTTTCAGTAAGCTCGGATGCGATATCATCCCCATCAGCTTGCCGCACACCGATTATGCCATCGGGTGCTATTACATTATCTGCACTGCCGAGGCCAGCTCGAATCTCGCCCGCTACGATGGCGTGCGCTATGGATTCCGATCCACCCAGCACGACGATTTGCAGGACATGTACCGGAAATCGCGCAACCTTGGTTTCGGAGAGGAAGTGAAGCGCCGCATCATGCTGGGGACTTATGTTTTAAGTTCCGGGTATTATGATGCCTACTATTTGAAAGCCCAGAAAGTACGTACGCTCATCACCCGCGATTTCGTCGAGGCATTTGACGAAGTCGACGTCATCGTCACCCCCACCTCTCCCCTTCCACCTTTCAAGCTTGGCGAACGGGTGGACGACCCTCTCCAGATGTACCTTGCCGACATTTACACCGTCACCGCCAGCCTGGCCGGCCTACCCGGAATCTCCGTTCCCTGCGGCAAGACCCACAGCGAACCGCGCCTCCCCGTGGGCATGCAAATCCTCGCCAACCATTTCGACGAGGCGCGCCTGCTGCGGGTGGCCGACGCGTTTGAAAAGGCCGGCGGGTTCCAAGTTGGCTGAAGAGATGGGGCAGGAAATCTGTTAGGAAATGCTTGTTTCTTGCTGGCAACGCCTGAAAACGAGAATGGCCAGCAGTCGGTCATCAGCCTTTCGACTGACAACTGACCACTGGCCACTGACAGCTCTTATCGCGCTGTTACTACGTTCTGGCTTCGTCCTCGTCGGCCAGGTCCGCTCCCACCGCCGGAGCAGGGGTAGCGGGAATGGCGACTTCCGCCGGGGTGGTGACTTCCGGCTGCGGCGGCTCGGCTTCGGCGAGCAGCTTGAAGTTCCGGTAGAATTCCAAACCCGTGCCGGCCGGGATCAGCCGGCCCATGATAACGTTCTCCTTCAAGCCGCGGAGGTGATCCACAGCGCCGCGGATAGAGGCTTCCGTGAGGACGCGCGTTGTCTCCTGGAACGATGCGGCTGAGATGAAGGAATCGGTAGCGAGCGATGCCTTGGTGATTCCGAGTAGCAGGGGCCGGCCGATGGCGCTCTTACCGCTCTTAGCTTTGGCGCGGTCGTTCTCCTCGCGGAATTTGAACTTGTCCACTTGCTCGTCAAGCAGGAATTCCGTGTCCCCCACTTCCTCCACTTTCACCCAACGCATCATCTGGCGCGCGATGACTTCGATGTGCTTGTCATTGATATTGACGCCTTGCAACCGGTAAACTTCCTGGATTTCATCCACGAGATACTTCTGAAGTTCCTTCTCGCCCAGGACCGCCAGAATATCGTGGGGGTTACGCGGGCCGTCCATGAGAGGTTCACCGGCCTTAACACGCTCACCTTCCTGAACGGAAACGTGCACGCCGCGCGGGAGCAAGTATTCCTTGGTCTCACCCTTATCGGGAACCACGAGAATTTTGCGCTGGCCCTTGACGACGTCCGCGTAACGAATAATGCCGTCGATTTCCGTAATCACTGCCGGCTCGTGAGGTTTGCGCGCTTCGAAGAGCTCCACCACGCGCGGCAGACCACCGGTGATGTCCTTGGTCTTGGTCGTTTCACGCGGGATCTTGGCCAGCACATCGCCAGGGCTCACTTCGTCGCCCTCTTGCACCATCAAGTGGGCGCGCGAGGGCATTAAGTACTTCTTGGTGCCCTTCTTTTCGTTGCGGATGACGATTTGCGGCTGATACTTCTCCTCCGACGCTTCCTTCACCACCCATTGCGACAAGCCGGTGACTTCGTCCACCTGTTCCTGCACTGTGATTCCGGCCTCAAGGTCCTTGAATTGTGCGGTTCCGGCCACTTCCGTAAGAATCGAAAACGTATAAGGGTCCCACTCCACAACGACATCGCCCATTTTTACCGGGGTGCCGTCTGCCACTTTGATGCGGGCACCGTACACTACCGAGTAGCGCTCACGCTCGCGGCCTTTATCGTCCACGATGGCCACCGCGCCATTACGATTCATGACCACGTGGGCGCCTTCGCGATTCATGACGGTCTGAATGGCGTGGAACTTCAGGAAGCCGTTGTTCTTTGCCTCCAAAGTACTCTGCTCAGAAATACGGCTGGCCGTACCGCCGATGTGGAAGGTCCGCATGGTGAGCTGCGTGCCCGGTTCGCCGATGGACTGCGCGGCGATCACTCCCACCGCCTCGCCCATTTCCACCACCCGCCCCGTGGCCAGGTTGCGCCCATAGCACCGCACGCAAACACCGCGCCGCGACTCGCAAGTCAACACGGAGCGAATCTTCACGCGCTCGATGCCGGCCGCCTGGATGGCTGCCGCCAAGTCCTCGTTAATCTCCTGGTTGACATCTACAATCACATTGCCTTCGTAGTCCCGGATCTGCTCGAGCGAAACTCGTCCCACGATACGGTCGCGGAGCGGTTCCACAACTTCTCCCGCTTCCACGATCGGCTCAACGTAGATCCCGTCCAGCGTGCCGCAATCGAATTCAGAAATGATCACATCCTGCGCCACGTCCACCAGCCGGCGGGTGAGGTAGCCGGAGTCCGCGGTTTTGAGTGCTGTGTCCGCCAAGCCTTTGCGCGCGCCGTGCGTCGAAATAAAGTACTGCAACACGTTAAGGCCTTCGCGGAAGTTCGCGGTGATGGGGGTTTCGATAATTTCCCCGGAGGGCTTCGCCATAAGTCCGCGCATCCCGGAGAGCTGCCGAATTTGTTGCTTCGAACCGCGGGCGCCGGAGTCCGCCATGATGTAGATGGGATTCATCTGGCCGGTGGTGTCTTGCTTCTCCATCGTCTGGAACATCTCGTTGGCCACATCGTCCGTAACGTTCGACCAGATCGCGATCACCTTGTTGTAACGCTCACCGTGGGTGATGGCGCCTTCCTGGTACTGCTTCTCAACTTCGATAACTTCCTTTTCCGCCGCACTCACCAGGGCTGCCTTGCTTTGCGGCACGACCAGGTCGTCGATGCCGATGGAGATTCCCGCCTTGGTGGCGTAAAGGAAGCCGAGCGTCTTAACGCTGTCCAGCATCTGAACCGTCGTTTCAAGGCCGAAGCGCAGGTAGCAGTAGTTCACCAGCGCGCCCAAGCCCTTCTTGCGGAGCAAGCCGTTGACGTAGGGCATGTCCTTCGGCAAATGGTCGTTGAAAATCACCCGGCCCACCGTGGTGTTGATGAACTGGTTCTTGATGGTGATGGGCTCCGTGTGCAGCACGTCCTGATCATCGTAGGCCGTGGTCAGGTCGATCACGCGCCCGGTGTAGCGCAGGCGAATTGGGGTCAGGGTTTCGACCTCGCCCGCCTCCAGCGCCAGAATGACTTCGTCCGAATTGGCAAAGGCGCGCCCATCGCCCTTGGCCCCGCGCTTGTCCTTGGTCAGGTAGTAACAGCCCAGCACAATGTCCTGCGTGGGGACGGCGAGTGGCTGACCATTGGCCGGCGAAAGAATGTTGTTTGCCGAAAGCATCAGCACCGACGCCTCAATCTGGGCTTCCGGTGAAAGCGGAATGTGCACGGCCATCTGGTCGCCGTCAAAGTCAGCGTTGAACGCCGTGCAAACCAGGGGGTGAATCTTGATGGCCTTGCCCTCGACCAGCACCGGCTCGAAAGCTTGGATGCCCAACCGGTGCAGTGTGGGAGCTCGGTTCAGAAGCACCGGGTGGTCCTTGATGACTTCTTCAAGAATATCCCAGACCACGGATTCCTGACGTTCCACCATTTCTTTCGCAGCCTTGATAGTAGTACAGTGGCCCGCCTGTTCGAGGCGGTGATAGATAAAGGGCTTGAACAGCTCGAGCGCCATCTTCTTGGGCAAACCGCATTGATGCAGCTTCTGCTCCGGCCCAACGACAATCACCGAGCGCCCGGAGTAGTCGACGCGTTTTCCCAGCAGGTTCTGGCGGAAGCGTCCCTGCTTGCCTTTGAGCGTGTCCGACAGTGACTTGAGCGGGCGATTGTTGGCTCCGCGCAGCACGCGGCCGCGCCGGCCATTGTCAAACAATGCGTCCACGGCTTCCTGCAACATGCGCTTTTCGTTGCGGACGATCACATCTGGCGCGTGCAGCTCAATCAGCTTCTTGAGGCGGTTGTTGCGATTGATAACGCGGCGATAGAGATCATTCAAATCGGAAGTCGCAAAGCGGCCGCCATCGAGAGGCACCAGGGGCCGCAGCTCGGGCGGGATCACCGGGATCACGTCGAGAATCATCCATTCCGGTTTGTTCCCTGACTTGCGAAACGCGTCCAGCACCTTCAGCCGTTTGGCGTACTTCACCCGCTTCTGTTGCGACGGATCAGTCTTCATCTTCTCGCGCAACTCATCCGCCAGTCCCTCGATATCAACCAGCTTCAGCAGTTCCTTGATGGCTTCGGCGCCCATGGCGGCGCGGAATTTGCCGGGAAATTCCTGCTGAAGTTGCCGGTAGCGCTCCTCGGTCAGCAACTCCTTCTCCTTGAGAGGCGCTTCGCCGGGATCAACGACCACGTAGTTTTCAAAGTAAAGGACGCGCTCGAGGTCGCGGAGCGAAATATCCAGCAGGTGGCCGATGCGGCTGGGGAGGCCTTTGAAGAACCAGACGTGCGAACACGGGGAAGCCAACTCGATGTGCCCCATGCGCTCGCGGCGAACCTTGGAGAGGGTTACCTCGACGCCGCATTTGTCGCAGATCACGCCGCGGTGCTTCATGCGCTTGTACTTGCCGCACAAGCACTCCCAGTCGGTGACGGGGCCAAAAATGCGGGCACAAAACAGGCCGTCACGCTCCGGCTTGAAGGTGCGGTAATTGATGGTCTCAGGCTTGGTCACTTCGCCATGCGACCAGGACCGGATCTTTTCCGGCGACGCCAGGCTGATGCGAATGGCGTCAAACTCACCGATGAGGCTTACACGATCATAAGGGCTGCTTCGGAACAAGGTTTTCCTCCTTCAAAGGAGAGAAGAAATTTTGTCGAAATTGCGCCGCCGGGACGGCGCCACGGTGTGCGGCAAAGGCCCGGCGGGTCTTCATATTCCTACTCGGCGCCTACCGGCGCGAGTTGTTCCTTGGGTTTCTTGATTAATTCCACGTCGAGGCAAAGACTCTGCAACTCCCGCACCAGCACGTTGAACGACTCCGGTACGCCAGGCTCGATAGCGGCCTCGCCTTTGACGATAGCTTCATAGATTTTGGCGCGCCCATAAACATCGTCGGATTTCGCGGTGAGGAGTTCCTGTAGGATGTACGCCGCGCCATAAGCTTCGAGTGCCCATACTTCCATTTCGCCGAAACGCTGGCCGCCGAATTGCGCCTTTCCCCCGAGAGGTTGCTGGGTGATGAGGGAGTATGGCCCGATCGACCGAGCGTGGATCTTATCGTCAACCAAGTGGGAGAGCTTGAGCATGTAAATGTAACCGACCGTAACCGGCTGTTCGAACTTCTCCCCCGTCATGCCGTCGTAGAGATTGATCTTGCCGGAAGACGGCAGGCCCGCCTTTTCCAGAAACTCCTTGATTTCCTTCTCCGTCGCGCCGTCGAACACCGGGGTGGCAAAGGCAACGCCGTCCAGCAATACGCGGCCGTAGTTGATGACCTGTTCGTCGTCCCAGGTGTCGACGGTGGTCGCCAGGGCATTGTTGCGGAACAGGCTCTTGATCTCTTTGCGCAGTAGTTCAGCGCGAGATTCGCTGGACAAGAGGTTGCGAATCTTGGTCCCCAATTCCTTGGCCGCCCAGCCGAGGTGGGTTTCCAAAATCTGGCCCACATTCATGCGGGAGGGGACGCCCAGGGGATTCAGCACCACTTCCACCGGCGTTCCATCCGGCATGTAAGGCATGTCTTCCTCGGGAAGGATGCGGGCGATCACGCCTTTGTTTCCATGCCGTCCGGCCATCTTATCGCCGACGGAAAGTTTGCGCTTCATGGCGATATAGACCTTAACCAGCTTGATGACTCCAGGCGGAAGTTCATCACCCTTCTTCAGCTTTTGAATCTTCTCGTCGGTGATCTTCCGCAGGATGTCGATCTGCCGCGAAGTCATCTCTTCAATCTCATCGATCTTCTCGATGAGGGTCGGATCCTTTTTCGCGATCCTCATCCGCTTCAGGTTGCGAGTGGTGACGCGGGAAAGGACGTCGCGGGTGAGCTTGGTGCCCTTGATGACCAGCCGCTTGTTGGTTTTTTCGTCGTGCAGGTCCGCCAGAAGCTCTTCGCCTTCCAGTAGCGCGCAGAGGCGCTTCAAACGCTCATCCTGGAGGATGCGGATTTCGTCGTTCAGGTTTTTCTCCAGGCGGGTCACTTGCGAGCCTTCGATGTTCTTGGCCCGTTCATCCTTATCCGCGCCCTTACGCGAAAAGATCTTCACATCCACAACGATGCCTTCGATTCCCGGAGGGCAGGTCAGGGAGGCGTCACGAACATCTCCGGCCTTCTCGCCGAAAATCGCCCGCAGCAGTTTTTCCTCGGGGGTCAGTTGGGTCTCACCCTTGGGCGTCACCTTGCCTACCAGGATGTCGCCCGGCTTGACGTAAGCGCCGATGCGGATGACGCCGCTTTCATCCAGGTCTTTCAGCAGGGATTCGGAAAGGTTGGGAATGTCGCGAGTGATTTCTTCCGGTCCCAGCTTGGTATCGCGGGATTCGATTTCAAACTCCTCGATATGAATCGAGGTGTAGGAATCTTCCTTCACCAGCTTTTCGCTGACCAGGATGGCGTCCTCAAAATTGTAGCCGCGCCAGGGCATGAATGCCACCAGCACGTTGCGGCCCAGGGCCAGTTCGCCGCGATCGGTGCAAGGACCATCGGCCAGGACCTGACCGGCATGGACGCGCTCCCCCTTGTGGACCACGGGTTTTTGGTTGATGCAAGTATTCTGATTGGAGCGGCGGAACTTGATGAGCTGATAGATGTCCGCACCGACTTCGCGGGAGAGTTGCCCGCTGTGGCCATCGCCCTCGACGCGGACGATGATGCGTTCGCTATCCACGCCATCCACCACGCCGTTGCGGCGGCAGATGACCACAGCGCCGGAATCGCGCGCCGTGACTTCTTCCATACCCGTGCCCACCAGCGGCGATTGCGCCCGCAACAGGGGCACCGATTGCCTTTGCATGTTGGAGCCCATCAGTGCGCGGTTGGCGTCGTCGTTCTCAAGGAACGGAATCAGCGAAGCTGCCACGCTGACGAGTTGCTTGGGGCTGACGTCAATGTAGTCGATCTCCTCGCGCCGTTTGAGCACAAAGTTGCCGGCTTGCCGCGCGTTGACCAATTCGTGAATGATGCGGCCCTTGTCGTCAATGCCCACGTTGGCCTGGGCGATGACGTACTGGTCCTCTTCCCACGCCGATTGATAGAAGCTGAACGGTTCGTGCTCCACGGCCTTGCGCTTCTTCTCGCGCAGTTCCTCGTTGGTTTTCTCGACGGTGCCCACTTCCACGTGCTCGCCCACTTTCCAGGGGCCGTCGCCGCCGTGCGTCACGGTGACGTAATCCACGATGCGGCCGCCGCGAACCTTGCGGTAGGGGCTTTCGATGAAACCGTATTCGTTAATCTGCGCGTAGCACGAAAGCGAGGAGATCAAACCGATGTTCGGGCCTTCCGGCGTCTCGATCGGGCAGATGCGCCCGTAGTGCGTCGGGTGAACGTCGCGCACTTCGAATCCAGCGCGCTCGCGGGAAAGTCCGCCCGGCCCGAGGGCGGAAAGCCGCCGCTTGTGCGTGATCTCGGAGAGCGGGTTGGTCTGATCCATGAACTGCGAGAGTTGTGAAGATCCGAAGAATTCACGAATCGCCGCCATGACCGGTTTGGCGTTGATGAGGTCGTGCGGCATGGCGGTGGACATTTCCTGGTATACCGACATCTTTTCTTTGATCGCCCGCTCCATGCGCACCAAGCCGAGGCGGAACTGATTCTCAATCAATTCGCCGACGGCGCGAACGCGGCGATTCCCCAGGTGGTCGATATCATCCACAGAATAGATGCCGCCCGGGTTCTTCTTCAGGGTCAACAGGTAGCGGATGGCCGCGTAAAAGTCTTCCGGCTCCAGCGTCCGCTTATCCAGCGGCAACTGCACCGGGGAAAGCTCGGAATGGTCGGTGGCCAGCGTGCCTTCGCAGGCGCGAACAACCTCGGAGCAGATATTCCCTTCCCGCTTGCCCACGAACATCTTCTCGTCATCCACGACGACGTAGAAATTAGCTTTGGGGAAATTCCGGGCTTCCAGAACCTCGAATTCCTGGGCTTTGTCGTCCAGACGGACCTTGAGCTTGGAGTAATACCCCAGCTTGATATTGAATTTCAGCCGCCCCACGCGGGAGAAATCGTACTTGCGCGGATCGAAGAACATCCCATTGAACAGCGAGGTGGCGGTATCCAGCGTCGGGGGGTCGCCCGGGCGCATCTTGCGATACATCTCGATCAGCGCTTCCTGCGGGGTCTTCAAGGTGTCGCGCTTCAAAGTCTGACTGGTGACGGAGCCGGTATCGTCCCGTTCCGGGAAAAACACCTGCAATTCCGGAATTTCGGAATCCAGAATGGTGTTCAGAACTGTGGGAGTAATTTCACTGTTGGCTTCGACCAGAACCTCTCCCGTTGAGGGGTCGACGATATCGATCGCGGTGAAAATCCCTTCCAAATCGTGGGAAGCCACTTCCACCTGGGTGACCTTGGCCTTCTGGATTTCCTTGAAGGCCGCCGCGGTAATCTTTCGTCCCGCCGGCACCAACGCTTCGTGCGTGCGGGGGTGATCGATACTCTTGGAGACCCGGTTGCCGATCAGCCCCTCGGAGACCTCCCAGAACAGCTTGCGGTCTTTGAGTGTAACTTTCTCGATTTGGTAGAAGGCCTTAATGATCTCGGCATCGTTCTTCAATCCCAGCGCCCGCAGGAAGATCGTGGCCAGGAACTTTCGCTTGCGGTCGATTCGGACGTAGAGAAGATTCTTGGTGTCGTACTCGAATTCTACCCACGACCCTCGGTAGGGGATGATCTTTCCGAGGAAATAAGTCTTCTGGGCATTCGCCTCGAAAAATACTCCCGGCGACCGGTGCAATTGGCTGACGATAACGCGTTCCGTCCCGTTGATGATAAACGTGCCGTTTTCCGTCATCAGGGGAATTTCCCCGAAGTAAACTTCCTGTTCCTTAATGTCGCGGATGCTCTTGTGGCCGGTATCGCTGTCCTTGTCGTAAAGGGTGAGGCGGATGGTAACTTTAAGGGGCGCCGCGAAAGTCATACCGCGCTCCTGGCATTCGGTCACGTCGTACTTCAGCTGGAGCGCCACGGGATCGCCGCACTTGTTACAGAACGTCACCACGTTTTTGTTGAAGGTGCCGCACTTGGTGCAGAGGACCTCGCCCACCTTGAAGGGATCGGTAATCACCGTGTGCCCGCAGTTCTTGCAGGTGCTGCGCAAGTGGTGCAACCCCTTCAGGCTTCCGCATTTGCACTCCCAATTGCCGATGGAGTAATCCACGAAGTCCAACTGCGCGATGCCCCGAAAATCCGTAATGGGGAAGACGGAATTAAAGACGGCTTGCAGCCCCTCATCCTCGCGTTCGGAGGGAAGCAGGTTCATCTGGAGGAAGCGCTCGTAAGAGCGCCGCTGGACCTCGATGAGGTTAGGAATTTTAATGACCGTCGGAATTTTGGAGAAATTAATGCGCTGACGCACAGCGCCGTTCCCGCCGTTAGGCATTCCTTTTGCTCCTTGCGTGAAATTTCAAACGTCGATCAGACAATGATGACACGGATCCCTTACTAAATTAGATGCACAACTAGCCTGTGAGGATGCAATCGAATCACCCCGATGGCCCAGCAGTCCATGGGTTCATCCGTGCCACTTAAGAGCAGTGACAAGCGAGATTGCCGATTTTCGATGGTCGATGGACGATTAGCCGAAATCGAAAATCATCAATCGGCAATCGGCAATTTCCTCACTCATCACTATGTGTGTGAGGGCCTTGCCACCAGGAAATCTCCTCCAGAGAAGTGCGGGATAAACCCCTTCTTCCTCTGAAGCCTGGCGGGAGGACGGTTACTTCACTTCGACGGTAGCGCCAGCTTCGCTGAACTTTTTCTTGATGGTTTCCGCCTCTTCCTTGGAAACCCCTTCTTTAATCGGCTTGGGCGCGCCATCCACCAGATCCTTGGCTTCTTTCAGGCCCAGGCTGGTGACTTCGCGGACAGCCTTGATGACATTGATCTTGTTGGCCCCGATGGCAGTTAGGATCACCGCGAACTCCGTCTGCTCCTCAGCAGGCGCCGCGGCTGCTGCCGCCGCTCCCGCTCCCGCAACTACGACGGGAGATGCCGCTGCCGCAGACACGCCCAAGGCTTCTTCGAGCCGCTTTACCAGCTCCGCAGCTTCAAGCAAGGTTAACCCCTTTACTTCTTCGACGATTTTCTCTACACGTTCCGACATGCTCGATTCTCCTCTTCAATGTAGCTAACAGCTTGCCGCCCAGAGCCAACAGTTCCTCTAACTGTGAACTGTCCGCTATTAGCTTTGGGCTGCCTCTTGAAATTTCTTTTCCTTTACGCCCTGCTGAATAACAAAGGCGAGGTTGCGCGCCACGCCAGACAGTGTGGATGCCACCCGTTGCGCTGGTGAATTGAACAAAAACAGAACTTTGGCCAACAATTGCTCTTTGGGAGGCAGGGTGGCGATAGCAACCAGGTCAGCAAGGGAAACAACCCTTCCTTCTACAACCCCACACTTGAAGGTCAAGATGGGATTTTCCTTGGCGTACTCCGTCAACGCTTTCGCCAATGCCACGGGGTCGGCATCGGTGAGGGCGACGGAGGTCGTTCCCGTGAGTTTTTGGGCAATCGGCTCGACCGACGTCCCCTTGGCCGCGCGTTCGATCAAGGTGTTCTTCACCACCTTGTATCGCGCGCCCGTCCCGGCCACTTTCCGGCGCAGTTGAAAATCCTGGGCTACAGTGATCCCCTGAAACCCTGAAAGGATGATGCCCCGCGCTTTTGCCAGCTCCTCGTGGAGCTCCTCAGCACTCTTCTTCTTTTGTTCCCGATCCATGCTTACTCCTTCGTACCGTGGCTAGTGGTTAGTGGCAAACATATCTCTCGACTCTCTTGTTCTTGCTAGCCACTAGCCACTAACCACCGGCCACTGCCTTTACGCCGCTTCCACAGAATCCAGACTAATCGCCAACCCTGGCCCCATGGTGGATGAAATTATGATGCTCCTGACGTACTTCCCCTTGGCCGAGGCGGGCTTGGCTTTAATGACGCTGGAAATCAGCGCTCCGGCGTTTTCCGCCAGCTTGGTGGCCTCAAAAGAGACTTTGCCCACCGGACAGTGGATAATCCCTGTCTTGTCAACGCGGAATTCCACTTTGCCGGCTTTGACTTCCCTGACGGCCTTCGCCACATCCACGGTCACCGTACCCGTCTTGGGATTGGGCATCAAGCCGCGCGGCCCCAGCACCTTGCCCAAGCGCCCGACAGACTTCATCATGTCAGGGGTTGCCACAACGGCATCAAAATCGATCCAGCCAGCTTGGATTCTTTGGACGATGTCGTCACCGCCGGACTCATCCGCGCCCGCTTCGCGGCCCTCGCGCACCTTGTCGCCGGAAGCGATCACAACCACTCGTTTGGACTTTCCCAGCCCGTGCGGCAGAACCACCGTTCCGCGCACCATTTGGTCGGCGTGCTTGGGATCGACCCCCAAACGCATGGCGACTTCGACGGTCTCATCAAATTTCGCAAACGCCGCCTTTTTGACCAACGGCATGGCATCCGCCAGGGTATAGGCGGGCTTGTCAACCAGCTTGGCGGACGCCTCGTACTTTTTTCCAACTTTAGCCATTCCAGCAACTCCCCTTCGAAACTCGAAACTGGAAAATCGAAACTGGAAAATCGAAACTCGGCCTTGCGTACTGCGATTTTCGAATTTCGCTCTTCAGCCCAGCGCTACGCCGTGACGTCTATTCCGATGCTCCGCGCTGTGCCTTTTATGGTGGCCACTGCTGCCGCAAGATCCCGGGCGTTCAGGTCGGGCAATTTCAGCTTGGCGATTTCTTCCACCTGCTTAGCGGTAACTTTTCCAACCTTGTTGCGGTTGGGCTCCCCCGAGCCCTTGGCAACTCCCGCCGCGCGCTTCAGGAGGATCGAGGCAGGCGGCGTCTTGGTGACAAAGGTGAAAGTACGGTCGTGAAAGACCGTGATGACCACTGGGATAATCAAGCCTTCCTGATCCTTGGCCGAGGTTTTGGCGTTGAAGGATTTGCAGAAGTCCATGATGTTCACACCGTGCTGGCCCAAGGCAGGGCCCACGGGTGGCGCAGGGGTGGCTTTCCCCGCGGGAATTTGAAGCTTCACCATTGCCGTTACGCGCTTTGCCATAATCTTTTCTCCACGGGAAACTGGAAATTGGAAACTTGAAACTGGAATCCCTATTGGGGCTCGTATCGCCGAGTTTCCAGTTTCCAGTTTCCAATTTCTAGTTTCCACTCCTAGATCTTTTCCACCTGGTAGAAATCCAGCTCCACGGGCGTTGCGCGGCCAAAGATGGTCACCATCACGCGCAAAGTGGAGCGGTCTTCGTTGATTTCGTCCACCATGCCATTGAAATCTTTAAAAGGACCGTCGGTAATCTTGACGTTCTCCCCGCGGTCAAACTTGAGTTTCGGCTTGGGATGTTCGGCCGCCACTTCGACGCGATGGACAATCCGGTCAACTTCCTCGGCAGTGAGGGGGCTGGGCCGCTGGCCCGAACCCACAAACCCCGTGACCCGCGGAGTGGAGCGCACCATGTGCCAGGTGTTGTCGTTCATTTCCATCTCGACGAGCACATAGCCCGGATAGAAGAGCTTGGGAGTGACCACCTTCTTCCCCTGGCGCATCTCGATGACGTCTTCGGTGGGGACCATGATCTCCCCGAACTGCTCGGCGAGACCTTCCGCATCGATCCGGCTCTTCAGGGTCTCCGCAACCTTCTTCTCAAACCCGGAATAGGTGTGGAGGATATACCAGTTCTTTGGCATGGTCGTCTTCCCAATGCTTAGTTCCTGTTCGGTCAAACCTTCACCCGCCTCATAGGAATTCTGTCTCAGCCGCGGTGCATGAAATATCTCAGAGCGTGAGAGACCGTATATTGAAACGCCTGATCACAAATCCAAAAATAAATGCCGAAAAGAAATGTCGTCAGGACCACCATCACCGTGGTGCCGTAAATTTCCTGCTTTCCGGGCCAAGACACGCGCTTGGTTTCAATTTTCACCTCGGAAGCATACTGCCGGAATTGCTGCCACAATCCCTTGGCATGCTCCAAGGGAGCCTGCAATGCACTGCTTTCTTCTTTAACTTCATTACCCATTTCTCTCTCGATCCAGCCGAGCGGCTCATCGCTCGCCCAAGGAAATCCCACACCCTAAAAATCTGGCAGGGGCGGAGGGATTTGAACCCCCATGACCGGTTTTGGAGACCGGCAGATTAGCCGTTAATCTGACGCCCCTGTAAGAACCAGTCGAAAGTTGAAAGTCGAAAAGTTGAAAGCATCTGTCCGCACCGGACTTATTACTTTTGACCTTCGACTTTCAACTACTTAACTTCCTTATGGACCGTATGGTGCCGGCACGTTCGGCAAAACTTCTTCAGCTCCAGCCGGTCCTGATTCTTCTTCTTATTCTTCGTCGAAGTGTAGTTGCGGTTCTTGCAGTCCCCGCATTGCAATGTAATAATTTCGCGCATCGTCGCTCCTATGACCTTAGTCCGATCCTCCGCGCATCATCAGGCCGCAGGTCAAGCGCGAGCACAAACTCCCAGCGAACCAACAAGCTATGCTCACCATCATTGCGATTCACTCGAACCCACATCCCCATATCGTCAGTTTCTTGCACAAAAAAGTCAGCAAGCGGTATTTCGGTTACCTCCGCCCCCGCGAGTTGTAATGCGGCCTGCCCTTCCTGGCTTAAGACGACGGCAACATGTTGTTCGGCAAGCCTCATCTTCAAGATACCTGCGTGGGCAAAGCCAGATCGATCACCCGGTCGAGCCTTTTCTCAGCGATTTCCGACCCAGCCTCAAACAACTCGTCAATAAGTTGTTCGTCCACACGGAAGGTGAGTGTGTCGCCGTTCAAGTTTGCCTCGACCTCGTACTTCCCTTTCAACGTATCTAGAGCCACCCGCTTCAGCTCCAGGGATGGTGCGCGTACCTGAAGCTTCTTGCGCAACAGTCGGGCGACCCGCTCCACGACATCGAGCAACTTCTCCGCGCCTTGCTTAGATGCCAAGGCGCCTCGGGCGTAATCCGCTTCCGGAATACGCATTTTTTGGGCGACCTGCCGCTGCTCGGGAGTGAGGGGGGGTAGATCCTCCTTCGGCAATGCCTGGATCGCATCCCACTCAGCAGGACTGATTCGGCCTCCACGTACATAGAGTTCGACGCCCATGATTTCCATCTTCTACTTCAAAATCTCGGCGACGGTCCCGGCGCCGACGGTATGGCCGCCCTCGCGAATGGCAAAGCGCAGCCCTTTCTCCATGGCGATCGGCGTGATCAGTTCGATTTCCAGGCTCACGTTGTCTCCCGGCATCACCATTTCCGTCCCCGCTGGTAGCGTCGCCACCCCCGTCACGTCGGTCGTCCGGAAGTAAAACTGCGGACGATACCCGTTGAAGAACGGCGTGTGCCGTCC
>Ga0181536_10002181_pt1 | contig 22428 bp, 21 predicted proteins | sample PEATcosm2014_Bin_41_FD_121105 | JGI IMG/M metagenome (GOLD analysis project Ga0181536, IMG submission 121105) | Peatland microbial communities from MTU Mesocosm Facility, Houghton, MI, USA - PEATcosm2014_Bin17_60_metaG | ecosystem: Environmental > Terrestrial > Soil > Wetlands > Peat | place...
CTTCAATTTGGTATGGTTTCTTCATAGCGACTCTCCTTTTCTCGGCAAAAGAAAACTGCTCTTAGCCTATCAAGGCTGCGAGCGGGGAGTCGCTACTTTCTACGATCTACCGGACATTCCCGGTAAATCCGAAACGCCCTCCTTATGTAGAACCTCGCCGTCGCTTTACACGGCCCCAACCGCTGCAACGACATCATGAGCACAAGACTCGTATGAATGAAAAACATCAGCACACCCAACTGTGCCAGGTCCCGTACACCTAGATTTTTTGACACCGGGTCGTCCAAGTGGCCAAGAACCATGAGCAGATGGGCGAACAACACGAGCAGCACCGCGGTGCAACGGAGAGCATCCAAATTGGCGTACGTGCGACTCATTTCGGCCGATTGCAATGGCGGTTTATCGACGCGGCTGACCTGCTTGGGCTGTGGCGCACACAATCTCGGCGCGGTCGGCGGATGCACAGCTATGGTCCTTCAGGGTGGCGTCGGTCGCCCTCACGGCCAAAAAGTTCTCTTGAGCGTCAACTTTTTGTTCGCGCCGCGAAAGTTTGACCAGCCCATAGCCATAGTGTTTGAGAAGTTCGGGGAGGCGTTGATTCGCAATCTGGCCCTGCTGGTCGCAGGTGCTCTCGAAGACAATAGCCTTGGGCGGAGCCTGCTGCAAAACTTTTGTCGCGCCCAGTAGAACGCTGTATTCCCAGCCCTCCACGTCCATTTTGATCAGTGTAGGCGGGTTAAGATGTTGCGTCAGCACAAGCTCATCAAGTGTCGTGCAGTTCACAGCCAAGCATCCCATACCAAAGTCTCGGTCATCCCCCAGACAAGACAGTCCGCGATTACTTGTTGGCCCTTGATGGAGAGTTCTCTGCTCGGTTCGGTCGCTCAATGCCAAGGGCCACACGCGTTGTCGCGCGCCCGGGTTAAGGGCAAGGTTAAGAGTGAGGGTTGCGCGATTGTCCGGATCGGGTTCGAAGCAGTGAAGCTCTTGAACGCGGGAATCCTGTAGGGCCGCAACTGCGAAGCTGCCGATATTGGCGCCAATATCCCATACGACCTCGCCAGACACCGCAAACTTGAGCAGCGCCTCTGCCACCTCCGGCTCGTAGGCGCCGCAGTCGAAAATCCGCCGCTGCAGAAAACACCTTTCGTCGAGGGTAAGCCAACCTGCCGGCCCGTACCGGACCAGGAACCGCCGGTAGTTTTGGCGACGTCGAATCCAACTCCAAATGCGTACCTTGAACGGATGATCCGGACCACGGTAGTACCGCCTCAACAGCCACGAGACCAGCCTATTCATAACGGCCGAACTCGTTGAAGGGTTGTTCATGCCCTTTTTCAAAGAGATTTCGCGGGAACTGGGTCCGCACCAATCAGTTCCGATTCGTCGCTCTCAAAGAGGCCGACTTGCTGCAACCATGCAACGGACAATTCCTGGCCTTCCCGCAAGGTGACAACGGGAGACCAACCCAGATCCTTTCTAGCCTTTGCCGCCGAGCACTCGATCTGCATTGGCCCGAAAATATCCGCGAGCCACCCTGGCGGGTAAGCTCTTTCCGCTTGCAGGGCGGTGCCGTTCCGCCTCGGCCGCCACGCGGCCCTGGCTTTTTCGTAAAGACCCTCCATATGATTGCTTGCCAGCCTCTTGGCGAAGCGAAAGACCGGCATGTCATTTAAAACGTCGCGGACACTGTCGTTCGCCATCGCACGCACGAGGTCTCGCAGCGAAGCCCTGGCGCTAGCTCGATTCACTAGTTCCTGGCGTGTATATGCGGGCAGGTCGTCTGCGAGCCGGCCTAGGAGCAGCGTCAAGAACTCCCGCAGCGAGCATGTGCCATCGTTGATAATGAAGCGCTCTCCGTGCGCATTTGCATGTTGGGCCGCCAGCAAGAGCGCGTCGACGAAGTTTTCGACAAACGTGTAGTTGAACTTTCCTATCCCTTCATCAATCCAGCAAAACTGCCCGGCCTTTGCCGCACGCGCCGGAAACTCGGTGAATAGCCAGCCACCGGGTCCGTATATCGAAGACGGGTTCAACACGACTATTCGAGTGCGGCCGGAAGTTCGAGCACGTTCTAGGCAGTATTTCTCGGCTTTCGCCTTACTGCGTCCGTACTCGCCCAAGTCAGGCTTGTAGGGTGAGCTTTCGTCCACCACTCCCACCGTCGTTGTGTGGCCGAATACCGAGGTTGTGCTAACTACCACAACGCATTCCACACCGATCTCGATCGCTGCCTCCACCACATTTCGCGTGCCCTCAACAGTCACTCTGCTGGCGTCTTTTCCGTTCGCCCCGTACGCCAGGTGAAAGACGTACCGTGCAGCACGAACCGCTTTCTTGACCTGCTCGTAACTCAACAGGTCCGCCAACTCTCTGTTCACTGGGAGACAGGCCACGCCCGCTCCGCTGCGATAAGAGCGAACCGGAATCCGGATGTCCCGAAAACCTAGCTCACAGAGCCGCGCCACGAGCTTTGTTCCCACGAAACCGGTGCCGCCCGTCACCACGGTCGGTCCGGCCGCTAAAGAGGGCCGGCGAGCGCTAAGGCATCGTGCTGGCGAGCCGTAGATGGGTTGGCGGTTACCTACCGCCCAATCAATCAGCGCCGCGGTAGATGCAGCCTGCCTTGCGTCAACTGCTGGCAGCGCTTTGCCTCCGATGACCTTTGAAAACTCGACCAATTCTTCCACAAAAGCCGAGCTCAGATCGAAGGGTTGATCTCCGGAGCGCGTCGACGCTGCCAAGCCGATGTTTCCACGTAATCCCGTCCGCGCCGACTCCCACGTGCAATGATCGACGGTGTCCACGTCCGCAGTGAGGGTCCCACCGCTGCCATTTACCACGATCGTGTTTCTCAGTGTGTTTGTGTACGAAGCCGCGATGCGAACGGCAACGTTGCCTGCGGCAGTGAGCTCGTACTCGAAGTTCGCTTCTACCCCGCCTTTGTAATCGTCGCGGTACCGCCTCGGGAACAAAGGGCCCAACCAACACTCTGCCATGTCCAGGTAGTGAACCCCCATATTCAGCAGTAAGCCGCCGTTCTCCGGTACAAAATAACAGCCCGAATCCGACGGCCACGAGAAGCGTCCGCCATGCTCAATGTCGATGCTCAGGAGCCGGCCGATAATTCCTTCTTCCAAGCCCTCCTGGATCACACGCACAGTTGGAATCGCTCGCCGGACCATGCCTACCATAACTGGCTGGGCCGCTTCGGCCGCTACGGAGGCTATCTGCAAGCAAGACTTGGAGTTCATAGCGAGCGGCTTCTCGCACAGCACGGGAAGGCCCTGCCGCAACGCTCTTAGGACAGCATCTTCATGCAAAAAGTTTGGTAACGCAATCACTGCGCCATCGTACAGTGACGCAACGTCACAATCCCCCAAAACGGCTTGGTACTCGCCTTCGATTATCTCGACGTCAGGGAACTGGCTTCGTAACGTTGCGCAAGACTTGGGCGAGGACTCCACGATAACGACGCTCTTCCGCCATCCCAATCTCGTCAGCGCCGGAAGATAGCACTCTCGTACCACCGCGCCGCCGCCGAGCACGAGGAGACGAGGAATCACCCGCTCGCCCACTGTGGAGGTACTTGTATGTTTCACTAGCAGTTCATTTGCCATTGGCAATCAAAATAAACGAGGTTCCAGCCGGCACCACGCAATTTGCCGGAACGGTATACATCCGATGATTCAACGTGCAGTTCGCTCGCATCCAAGATTAGGTCGTAGCGGTGGGGGTCAAAGTCATCGCCGGCTGCGATATCAAGCAAATACCTTCCCGGCATGAGGTTGGCGCGAAAAATGTGCAGGTCAATGAATCCGGCTCTATCTACAGGACCGATTTCGGCTCCTGTGTCAGTTGTGTGCACGGCGAATATCGGCGCCCCAAAAGAGGACCGCAATGCCAAGGAAAAGGCTGGCTTTTGGACTTGGCAGAAACAGCGAAAGTGAAGCCGGACAGTGAAATCTTCGCCTGGCCTAATGGAGGATCGTGCGGAACTTTCCTGTGGAAGGATGTCGCAACTGACAAAGCGTATCTCTCCTGATCCCTTTCTGTTCGGGTGCAAAGCCAGGTCCTTTGGTATTCCTCCTTGCTCAGAGAGGTACTCGCCAAGAACTTGGCGCGTTTCCCCTGCTTCAAGTACCTCGCCCCGTCTGAGCAGAACGGACCGGGGGCAGAGATTTTCCACGGCTATTAAATTGTGGCTGACGAAGAGCACAGTGCGTCCTTGATTGGCAACGTCACTGATCTTGCCAAGACATTTTTTTTGAAATGCGACGTCCCCGACGGCGAGCACCTCGTCGATCAACAGAATCTCCGGCTCCAGATGAGCGGCCACTGCGAATGCCAGACGCATATACATACCGCTAGAGTAATGCTTTACTGGCGTATCGAGAAACGCTTCAATCTCAGCAAAGGCAACGATCTCGTCAAACTTCCCAGCAATTTCGGCCTTATGCATCCCTAAAATCGCACCATTCAGATAGACGTTCTCGCGGCCGGTCAGCTCAGGATGGAATCCCGTGCCGACCTCCAGCAGCGAGCCGACGCGGCCATGGATCTCAGCGCGGCCTTCAGTGGGCTCGGTGATTCGGGACAGGACCTTCAACAACGTCGACTTGCCGGCGCCGTTTCGCCCTATGATGCCCACCACTTCGCCGCGTGGGATCTCGAAGGAAATGTCCTTCAGGGCCCATATATGTTCCGGCGCGCCGTTCCCGTTTGCGGATCTGCCATTGCGCAGCCAACGGAAAGGGGCGGCCACCGTGTCGGTGAGCGTGTCGCGTAGGGTCTGGTAGCGCTCCCGCTTGCCGATGCGATACTGCTTGCCCAACTTCTCGACGCGGATGGCGATGTCGTTCATAGGAGCGAGCCGCCCTGTGTAGGAAGGGACATCATTAGACGAAGCATAAACAGGATTTCAATACTTGTATCGAACATGCGCCCGCTTGATCAGCTTGCTCTCCATGAGCCGCCAGGACAGGTCCGATAGCAAAACAGTTACTAGCAGTGCTAGCAAGACCACGGTCACTATACGGGCCGCGTTCAACTGAGATCCCCACAGTGGCAGAATCCGGTCGAGCAGACCGTGCACGCCCTGATGAAAAATGTAAATCGCGTAAGAGACCTTGCCAAAGTACAGCAGGATGGGAGCCCTCAATGAGCCGGAGAGCCATGAGGCGGGTTGAGAAACAGCAGTGAGCAACAACATAAGATAGAATGCGGCTACCATCGTGAAGCCATATGCCGCCATTGACAGTTGCCCCGGAGTAGAGTACGTCAGTGCGAGGAAGCCAAGGAACAATGCCATCCCGCAGGCGTAAAGGATTGTAGAGTGCCCGCTCAACCACTCCCAGCACTCTCGGTTCCGGACAAGAACGGCCGCGGCGACGCCCATGGCCAAGCCGTCCAACCGCGACAGCGTGGCAAATGGCCACCCCACATTGAGGTTCGGGTGCCCCGATACCGGCATAAATCGGTACACCGGCGACAGGAGGATCGTCGCGCCGCAAAGGGACGCCAATGCAGCCCTGCCTAGGAAACGTACAAGAGCCGGAAGAACGACGTAGAATTGCTCCTCGACAGCCAACGACCAGGACATGGCCATCCAGAGCGAAGCCTCTGCATTTAACCATAACGGTGCGTTGTTCTGCACGAACAGCGGATAAAACCAGAGAGGTACGCTGCCCTGGAAGATGTGAACGCCTAATATCTTGTCCAGATTCAAGTAAATACCAAGATAGAACAGGGCGAGCCAGCCGAAGTACAGCGGGAATATTCTGTGGAACCGGCGCAGATAGAAGGTTTTGAAATAGCTCGGCGAGCCGGCGGAATCTATCAGAATGCCCGAGATCAGAAATCCGGACAGTACAAAGAACAGGTCGACCCCACTCCAGAAGAGATGAGTGCTTGTGGTGATGAGTCCCCACAGCGGGTGATGAGGCGCTCCAATCGGAGTGACGTAGTGGAAGAAAAGCACGAGAAGGATCGCAAGCCCGCGCAACCCGTCCACCTCGGCGATTCGACCCGCGACACGGGGGTTCTTCCAGGCGCCGCCCGCTCGGCATAAGGTTGCATTGCCGTTTCCCGGAATCTCGATGCCGGCTAAGGATGCTGTAGCGCTCACTTGTAGCCTCACACGATGTCCGCGAACGTGCTCTCCGTCTTCTTGAAATACCGCAACCCGCCGATCAGCAGCACGATCACCGCTCCAACGGAGACGGCCAACAGCGGACCTGGCGCATGCGACTTCCCCAGCAGCGCCCATCGGAAGCCTTCGACGACGCCCGCCATGGGATTCAACCCGTACAATGCCCGCCATTTCTCCGGCACCAGGCTGCTGGGATAGGCCACCGGCGTGGCGAACATCCAGAACTGCGTCAGAAATGGAATGGTGTAGCGCACATCCCGGTACTTCACGTTCAGCGCGGAGAGCCACAAGCCCACCGAAAGCGCCGTGACGACCGCGAACAGCAGGAACAGCGGCAGCAGGGCCATTGCGGCCGTGGGCACGATGCCGTAATACAGCATCATCGCCAGCAGGATGAGGAAGGCGATGGCGAAGTCCACCAGCCCGGCCAGCACCGAGGAGATCGGAATCACCAGGCGCGGGAAATACACCTTGGTGATCAGGTTCTGACTGGCCACCAGGCTGTTGCTCGACTCGTTGAGCGAGAAGGCGAAGAGCTGCCACGGCAGCAGGGCCACGTAAGCGAAGATGGGATACGGGACGCCGTCGGAGGGCACTTTCGCCAGTCGGCCGAAGAAGATGCTGAAGACGACCATGGTCATGGTGGGTTGCAAAATGGCCCAGGCGGCGCCTAGGGCCGTCTGCTTGTAGCGCACCTTGATGTCGCGCCACACCAGGAAGTACAGCAACTCCCGGTACTCCCAGAGCGCCTTCAGGTCCAGGCGCATAAATCCCTTGGACGGCCGCAGGATCAGAACCGGAATCGTCTCAGCAGCTTCCATCGCCTACTTCCCCGCCCCGATCACGGCCAGCATCCAGGCCCGCGACCAGTGCAAACGTCCATGATCGAACTCGTACCACAACTGCCCGATCGTCCGGCGATTCAGGCAGCCTCCGCCCAACGCCATCTCACGCAATTCCTTGCTATGCGTTTTCATCCATTTGCCAAAAGGAAAGGCAAACCCGCGCTTCGTCCGCCGGGCGGCTTCAAAGACCGCCGGCTCATCGACCGCTTCGGTCAGCAACGGCTTATTCCCGTGACCATTCACTTCCGGCTGCGGCAGTCTTTCGGCACATTCGACAACTTTCTGATCCAGGAACGGCACGCGCACTTCAATAGAATGCGCCATGCTGAACACGTCCGTATCGCGCAGGAGCTGATCGTGCAGGTAGCGCTGCATCTCCAGACGGCGGAAGGCCGCTCCGGTGGCCACTCCATTACCGGAACCCTGGCCCAGAGCGTCCAGGTACTCGTCGGCCGCCAGGCGGATTTCGTTCGAATGGACGTCGAGCAGGGCACGCACCTGTTCGGGCGCGAAGAATCCGCGGAGCGCCAGATACAGGCCCGCGTCGCTGACGCCGTCCTCCAGGCTGGCCAGCCGCATCCAGTTTTCGCGTCCGCGCATGCGCCCATATCCGACTGCGGTCGAAAGTACACCCTGGCGCAAGAACCGCGGCAGCGCGGAGAATCGCCGGATGGAATTGCCGTGGCGCGCCAGCCAGCGATAGTGCTTGTAACCGCCGAAGACTTCATCGCCACCCAAGCCGGAAAGCACTACGGTGAGTCCGGCCTGGCGGGCCGCGCGCGAGACAAAGTACGTGTTTACGCCGTCGTTAGTGGGCTGGTCCATCACCCGCAGCACGCTGGGCAGTTCGTCGATGAAGTCCTGGCTGGTGACGCGGACTTCGCGGTGGTCGGTGCCGAACTTCTGCGCGATCTGGCGGGCTTCGGCGCCTTCGCTGAACTCCTGCTCGTCGAAGACCACCGTCAATGTGGCGAGTGCAGACTTCGCGCGGCTCGCCAGCGCCACCAGCGCCGCCGAATCCACGCCGCCACTTAAGAATACGCCCACAGGGACGTCGCTGACCAAATGCCGGTTGACGGCGTCGGCGAGGGCTTCGCGTAACCCACTTGCTGACGCGCGTGGCTCGGTATCTTCTGCGCGTGGCTCGGCGTCGCCCGGCTCCCAGTATTTGCGTGTCGTCATGCCGGTCGCACCGGTAATCAGGCAGTGTCCTGGCAGAAGGCACTTCACCCCCTGGATTCCGGTAGCGGGGGCGGGCACGGAGCCGAACAAGAGCAACCCTTTGATCGCATCGGCATTTTTCTGATTCGGCACTAAGCCGGACACAACCAGAGCCTTGACCTCGGAGGCAAACGCGAGCGAATCCGGCCGAGCGACGTAATACAACGGCTTGATTCCCAAACGGTCACGTGCCAGCAGACACAGCGGCTGCGCCCCGCGGGCGTCGTAAATCGCGAACGCGAACATGCCGCGCAGCTTCCGCAGCAGCCCTTCGATACCCCACTCTTCGTATCCATGGAGCAACACTTCGGTGTCGCAACACGAGACAAAGCGGTGCCCATGAAGCTCGGCGGCCAGTTCCGCGTAGTTGTAGATCTCCCCGTTATAGGTCACCCAAACGGTGCCGTCCTCGTTCGACATGGGCTGATGGCCTGTAGGAGAGAGATCGATGATCGCGAGGCGCCGATGGCCGAGCACCACGCGGGCGTCCTGGAACAAACCGCCGTCGTCCGGACCGCGATGGGTCTGGGCCGCGGCCATCCGCTCCACGGCGATGCGGTCCGCCGGGGTCGTGTCACCGCCGCGGCGAAAGAGCCCTGCTATGCCACACATGGGGCTGGCGCCTTTAGAACGGGGCAGTTCCGGCTAGTTCTTCGAGTGTGCGTGGTGCGCGCCGTGCCCGTTGGTCTCGCCGTAGTAGTGATAGTAGCCGGCGTAATAATGCCGGTAGTAGCCGTAGCCGGGCGTGTTGGGGTTCCAATTGTTCAAAATAGTGCCCATCAGCGGAATGCCGTCGTCCACAAAACGCTGCTTGGCTAACAACGCGGCGTCGCGCGTGGTCATGGCCGATCGCAAAACCATAATCACCCCGTCGGCCAGCCGGCCCAGCACGCGCGCGTCGGGAATGTTCACCATCGGCGGCGTATCGATCAGGATCATGTCGAACCCTTGCCGCAGCAGGCGAAGCAACTCCGGTAAGCGCTCCGAGTGCAGCAGGCTGGACGCATTGTAACGGGATCGGCCGCTCGGCATAACGCACAGGCTGGGAATCTGCGTGGCCCGGACCGCTCCACGCCAAGCCGCATCATCCAAAGGCTCCTGTCTCAGGAGCAGCTCGCTCAAGCCGTTCTCATCGTTCTTCACGCCGAACACGCTGTGCATTCTGGGGCGGCGCAGGTCGGCATCGATCAGCAGCACCTTTTGATTGATCTCGGCCAGCGCAATACCCAAATTGGCAACCACCGTAGTCTTGCCTTCTTTGGGACTGGCGCTGGTCATGACGATCACGCGCGGCCGGTCTCCGTTGTGGCCGGCGAACAGAATCGAAGTGAGAGTCGTGCGGAAGGACTCGGCGATCAGCGACTTCTTGCGCACCCAGGTGACCATTTCCACACGGTCGTCCTCAAGAACCTCTGCTTCGGTTCCCGCCCTTGTCAAGTCAATGGTCGGGATGCGGCTTCGCTTTGAGGAGTTGTAGAACCCACGCCGGCTCAGGCTTAAGCTGGCGGTGGGCACCACACCCAGCTCCGGCAGGTTCAGATAAAAGGCAATATCTCCCGGATCGTGTAACGTCCGGTCGGCCCGTTCCTTCAAAACCACCAAACCCACTCCCAGCAAGAACCCCGACAGCAGGCCCATGAAGATGAAGCGGTGAACGTCGGGCTTATACGGGACCCCAGGCGATTCGGCCGCATCCACCACGCGGATGTTGCTGGCGCGCAGGGCGGATGCGATGCTGGCCTCTTTCAGCCGCTCCAGCAAGGTTTCGTAGAGCTGGCGGTTGGTGTCCACGTCGCGCTTCAGGATACCGTAGTGGGTGGTCTTTTCCGCCTGGTCTGCCACCAGTTTCGTCTGGGTGAGGTAAGATTCAGTGATCAGTTTCTCCCGGTGCTGCGCGGCGTCGTACTCATTCTTGATCCGTCTGAGGATATTGGCGCGCTCCTTCTGGAGCGTTTCTTCGAGCAGGTCGATCTGTGCCTGTACCCGCCGCACTTCGGCGTGCTGCGGAGTGAACGAAATCCGCAGTTGGGCGTATTGGCGCTGCAGTTCCGTAAGGCTGCCCTCGTACTGGCGCAAGGCGTCGTCGTCCAGTACATCCGGAAGGGCCTCGGGGGGACTGTTTTTGGCCATCTCGTATTTGGATTGCTTGGCCATCCGCTCGGCCTGGGCCTGCAATACCTGTTTCTCCAGATCGCTGAGCTTCTCGTCGGACACACTGGTCTTCTCATCGGTATAGGTCAGGCCAGAAGAACGGGCATAGGAGTTGAGCGCTTCATCGGCCTTCTCCAGCTTGATTTTGATGTCCTGCAACTGGTTGGTCAGCCACTCGCCGGTATACTCGGTGCTCTTCCAGCGGGCTTCTAAATTCTGTTCGATGAAATTCTTGGTTAGCGTGTTGACAAAAGCCGCGGCCACCTGCGGCTGTGTCGAGTCGCAGGTGATGTCCACAATCCGGTTGGTTCCCGCAGCGCGCACCCGGAGGCTTCCGGCCGCGGTACCAAGCGCCGTATTCCAGAGCTGCTCCTGGCTGGGAGGAGCGATTTTCAAGGCCTTTTTCCAGTTGGTGAGGCGATCAGGAGGCAGCATTCTCCCCGGCAGGTCGCCCTTTTTCAGGTCCCTGACCACGCTCTCAATCAACGTACGGCTCTGCATGATCTTGACCTGCGTCTGGATATCGAAATCAGGGTACTCGCTGCTGGTCGGGGTGGCGGTGGGGCTGACGTTGTGCAGACCCAGGAAGTCCGCATTGAGTCCCTGTACTTCAATGGTGGTATGAGCCTGGTAGATGCGAGGCTGGGGGAGGGTATACAGAAAACCCACAACTGCACCCAGTACAGAGAACGCCACGACGGCCGCTTTGTGCCGCCGTACCATCTGCCAGTACTCGAGAATTCCCGAGTATTCTCGTTTGACGCCGCCCCGCGCGGCGTCCGAGCCGAGGGGAGCCGGGAGAGCCATCTCCCCTGCCGGGAAAACGCGGACGAGTTCGCGGTCCGTGCCGTTCGGTGACTGCGGAAGATCTTGCATCATGAAAACCTCTTAGTAGTGCACGGCGGCGAACGTTCCGATGGTAATGGCCGCCTCCAGCGCGCGATAGACCGCGTGTTTGCCGGTGCTCCCCGGCACGACCAGGATATCGCCGGCCAGCAGTGGCATATCCTTGGACTGTCCTGCCATGATCTTTTTGAAATCCACGGCGACTTCGACACGCTTCTCCTGTCCGGGGACGGTGCGCAGAATCCGGGCGTTCCCAATGGCCGCGGTGCGCAGCATCCCGCCCGACGAGGAGACGGCCTCCAACACCGAAAGCGAGGCGCCCTCGTTGAGCGGCAGGGCACCGGCATGGCCGACTTCTCCGATCACGTAGACTACTTCGGCCCGCGGTACCGAAATCAAGTCGTGCGGGCAGATCAAGATATTGTATTCCGGGTTCTTGGCTTCCATCACGGATTTCAGATTGATCTCCGCGATGCTGAACTGATGCGTGGGATCGTCCGTTGCCCCAGGCAAGGGAACGCGCCCATATTCGAGGCGCCGGGTAATCTTTACCGTAGGACCGGCATCGGGCCGCGGTCCGCCCGCTGCAGCCAGCACCTCCACCAAGGTTTTCTGTCCCTCCAGTTGATGCACTCCCGGCTGGGCGACAGCGCCCACGATGGAGACCGGCTGGCTCTTGAACTGGGCAATACTGACGATCACTTCCGGCTCCTCCAGGTACACTTTCAGCCGCTTCGAAATCTCGGCCTCCAGTTGCTCGGGCGTCAGCCCGCCTGCCGGGATACGCCCCACCATGGGCAGCTTGAGTTCGCCGTCCGCATCCACGCGGAACGGCTTATCGCTCATGTCCGGGGCGTTCAGGGCGTGGATGGTGACGACATCATCGGGACCTAGCACGTACGTCTTACGGCTCTGGTCCGGCTGCTCCATGCTGGCTGCCGTCTGCGCGGGTGTGGTGTTGGCTGCCGGCTGCTGCGATGCGGTGTCCACCGCCGGCTTCGGGGGTGCGGTGTTCGCTGCCGGCTCCTGCGCGGCGGCGCCGCAGCCCAGAACCAGCAGAACCACACCGAGCTTCCCGACGACTCTTGGCTTCGGTTTCATTGGCTGTTCTCCTCAAGACTGGCCGTCTCCGGTTTTGGCGGAGGCATGCCGATCGCCTCGACCAACTGGCGGAGCTGGTGCATCTCCTGTTTCAATTGCTTCACGGCGCCCTCCAACTCCTCCACGCGGGGCGCCGCCGAACCGGCGGCCGCCCCCTTGCCTTCGGGTATGTTGCACAAGGCGGCCCGGGCAAACTCGGAAACGCTGCGCGCGCGTTCCGCGAGAGAAATCTCTTTGAGGCGCTCGTATTCGTCTTCGGAAAGACGAAAACTTAACATCCGCTTGCGGGTCTTAAACAAGCAAACCTCCTACTTTTCAGGTGGGACAGATTGTTTCAGGTTGGACAGATTATTTCGGGTGGGACAGCTTGTTTTCAGCGGTTCTTACAGGATTGTGTGACAAGGGAAAAACTGAACTGTGGCTTAAACGGTGCTGGCCTGGCGCGGCTCAACCCAGGCTCGGGCATCGCCTACCGGCCGAATCGAACGGCGCGGGATGGCCACGGCCAGCGACCGGTGCAGCAGCGTGATGGAAACGATCAACTGCTCGCAACCGCTGATCTGGGTGAGGATCCCGGTGACGTGGCGCAGCGGTCCCTCTTCAATCGTCACCGTCTGCCCGACCTCCAGAAAAGGCCAGGGTTGCATCAGCAGTCCGGATCTCACGACGGTTTGCACAGCCGCCATCTCGTGATCGTCCACGGGCATGGGCATTTTGCCCAACCCCACGATACGGACTACACCCGGGACCTGGAGCACCGGTAAGCGGCGGTTTACGTCCAACTGGCAGAACACGTACCCCGGGAAAAGCGGAAGGTCCACGTCCTGCAGGCGATCCGACCACCGGCGCCGGCTGCGATACAAGGGCAGGAACTCGCGGTAGCCCCGCAGCAGCAAGCCTGACGAGACGGACTTCTCGCACTTCGACGCTACCTGCAGCGCATACCACGGCAACATATTCTCGGTCTGATGCGACATATTCTCGGCAATCATCTCTCACCAACGCGTTGGCGCGTGCTACCGCCCCTTGAGTCCCAAACCCCGCGTGTGAGATTTAGTGGGAGGTTGAAGTAAGAAGCGTAAGCGCATGACAGACAATTGTCAAGCACCAAACCAGGAGTAAACGGCCCAGTTAACTAAAGAGAGTACTAAGAATAGTACGAATGCGGAATCGCGGAGAAGTCCGGCGTCTTCTGTCCGCCCCCCTGGAGCCCAAGACCTTTGTAATGGGCAGCTTCGACAACGGCCCAGCCTCCACACACGGCAGCAACACCAAGCCTCTCGCGTCCGAATGTTAACCAAAGATAGTACGAATCCAGATTCTCGCGGTGATGAGCGGCACACAGCGGAATCGCCGAGAAGTCGGACATCTTCTGTCCCCTCCCCTGGAACCCAAGACGTTTGTCATGACCAGCTTCGATAATGGTCCAACCTCCACACCCGCGGCCGCAACACCACGCATCCCCGCGCCGAATGCAACCCGCGGCTTCCCTCCGGACCCCGGCGATCGGAATTAAAGATTTTTAACGAGGGGTTCCGCGCGACCGGTTTGGCTGTTATGCTTAGGACTCGGGATGCCAAAAATCCTGGAAAAAAATGGCGACTGGGTGTATACTGAGACAGCTAGAGCGCCTAAAGTGGAAATTTCCACCGGTGCGGAATGGTCGACCACATGACGTTGAAAATCGGACTACGAGTAGGGAATTGTACTAAGCTCCTAATTTGCTGCTTGGTCCTGGCGGGCATGGCATTCGCCCAAACCCAGATAGCGACCGTCACTTCGGACAGCCCTTTCCAGTTGAGAGGCGCCGGCATCACGCCCGGGCAGGGTGTCCCGTCCTGGCCGGTGATGCCGGGCGACACGATGCAGGCGGGGAAAACTCCGCTGACGATTACGTTTCCAGACGGATCTACCGTTGTCCTAGCCGCGGGGGCTACGGCGAAGGCGGATCTCGCCGGCCAGACCCCGGTGTTCCAACTGGAGTGCGGTTCGGCCCACTACACGCTGAAAACGCTTTCTTCTCCCAAGCTCATGAAGGCGAACCACACGGTCACTCCCAAGGATGTGGTGGGCGACCTGACGGTGGTAGATTGCAAGCTGCCCGTGGGATGGTGGACCCTGGGTCACACCGTTGCCGTGGTTGGCGGAGGCGCAGCGGCAACCGGGTTGGCCGTGGGTATCGTGGAAACGCGCCCGGTCAGTAGCAGTAAGTAAGTAGAACTTAGCCCCGAATCGATTGCCGGCCTCTCATAGTGAGTCTTTAAGACGGGACGAGATCGGGACCCGCGCCCGCCACGTAGTCCGCTGGATAGCATTCTGCCTCCTCGCACTTAGCCTGACCGTTGCCGCCCTGCTCCGGGGCGGTGTATACCCCAGCCAATGGGAGTGGATCGCGGCCGCGATTTCTCTGGCTTGTTTATTATGCTTGGCCGTCCGATCCCGGAGGGCCCCTGACCCTTACCCGGTCGAACTGGGGATGCTCGCCGTCTTGCTCGTTTGGATGCTGTTCCAAATGATCCCCTTACCCGCGGCGGTGGTCGCGGCGCTCTCCCCGCAACGCTGGAACAGCGTCAGAATCGCGCGCTCCTTTCTAGGTTTCGATGCGAGCCGATGGCTTCCGCTCTCGGTCGCCCCCGCAGCCACGCTGGAGCGACTCTTGTACGTCGTTCCGGCGATGGCGGCCTTCGTGGCTACGCGGGAGATGGGACGCTGGTGGCGTGGCACGCGGCTTTGGATCGTGGTTGCCCCCGTGATCGGCGTGGCTCTGCTGGAGAGCCTATTGGGATTGGCCCAATTCGATTCGGCGGCGTCCACCGAAGCCACACGGATCAGCGGAACCTACGTCAATCCAGATCACTTTGCGGGCCTCCTGGAAATGGCACTCCCGCTGGCACTGACTTGGGCCCTGGGGATCTGGCGAAACGCCTCCGGATACGATCGGCGACCGGCCAGAGCGGCGTTGCCCGTCTTGATCCTGCTCGGGGTTAGCGCCTGCATCTTGGCCGGTGTCAGCGGATCTTTTTCGCGGATGGGGTTCATGGCGACGCTAGCCGGCGTCGTGACGGTGGCCGCTGGATGGTTAGTGGTCAGGAATCGCGAAGCCCATGCGCACACCTCGCGCTGGTTATGGTTGTTGCCGGTTCTCCTGCCGTTGGGGATTGCCTTGTTCCTGGCCACCAATGATGCGATGGTGCCCCGTTTTACCGACTCGGCCGAGCTAAAAGGGGACGGACGTGTGCAGTTGTGGGCCGAAACGCTCCCCTTGATTGCGGCTTACAAGTGGACCGGAACCGGGATTGGCGCTTACCAACAGGGGTTGTATCCGTTTCGAACTTTTGCGCCCACCCTCACCGTCGATTTCGCCCACAATGATTACCTGCAGATCCTGGCTGAATTGGGCCTGGCCGGAGGGGGGCTGGCCATCGCCCTAGCGATCTGGATTTTCTGGAGGCCGTTGTCGATCGTGGCGCAACCCGGTTCGCAGCAGTGGGCCCTCAGTTTGGGCTTATTGGGATCACTGGTCGCGATCGGCTTACACAGCTTTGTGGACTTCAATTTGTACATACCCGCGAATGCCTTCGCGCTGGCCTGGCTCGCCGGCGTCGCGGTGAGCCCCGGACTGAGGGAACGTTAGAATGCTTCGATTAGTCTTTCCTCTCCTTTCCCTAGTCATCGCTGGCTTCTCGATCGCCATGGATTTGTTTCCGCGCCGGCCGGATTCGCGGATTTGCATTTACGGAGGCTGCCGGATAGACCAGAGGGACGAAAGCCTCGTCCGCGAGGGGGCCACACCCGCGGTCGCTGCCGCGCTGCTGATCGAAGATCCCGCGGACCCTACGATGTGGTGTGGCTACGGAGAGTTCTTGACCACTACGGGCCAAAGCCAGAAAGCCGGTGCGGCATTTGCCCGTGCGCTGGTCCTCGGACCGAACCTGTCGCCCGTACTCATGCGCGTCGCGAATTTCGATTTCACGCACGGCCGCCAGGAGGAAGGCCTGCGCCTGGCTGCGCGCATTCTCACCGAAACCGAGGCTTTCGACGAAATCGTCTTTTCCTACCTGCGAACTTCCGGGGTGGCCGTACCCCGGCTGCTGGGCGCGGCGATTCCCGCGACTCCGCGGGCGGCGCGTTCTTGGCTGGAGTGGCAGCGGCGCGTAGGTACGGATGAGGGAATCCGGGAGACGTGGGCGTGGATGCGCCGGAACCAACTGGCCGATGAGCGAACCGCGGTGGAGATCGCGACCATCCTGTGGCAGCATCAGGCTTATCGGGCCGCGCAGGAATTATGGGCGGATTGGTTGGGTGTCCGCAAGGGGGACTATCTCGATCCGCAACTCCTCTTCAACGCCCGCATGGCCGAGGCGCCCAGTGGGGCTCCGTTCGACTGGACGCTTTCGCCCGCCGCCGGCGTGGAGTTCACCCAACGGGACGGCCTGGATCTCCGCTTCTTGGGCCAGGAGAATATCAATGCGGTCGGAGTCCGGCAACTTACCGCTGTCGAGGCGGGGCGCTATCGATTCGCGGCGGAGATCAGCGCCCAAAATCTCACGACTGACCAGGGAGTGACGTTTCAGATTGTGGACCCTGAGAATCCTGCACGACTCACCGTGGAGACCAAACCCCTCTTAGGGAATGTCTCCCGGTCTTGGATCAGCATCGAGTTCAGGGTGCCGGAATCAACCAGAGTCCTCGCCGTCGAGTTGGTGCGCCACCCCTCGCTGAAGTTCGATAACAAGATTAGCGGCGTACTGCATGTTTTCCAGGTTTCGTTACTTCGTAACCCGGAGCCCCAGCGCGTGCATTGACCGGCACCGAGCGTTGCGTAGGGCAGCCCGCGGTCGTGGCGTGGCGGTCGCGGCGCTCTCCCCGCAACGCTGGAGCAACGCCGTTGTTTTCGCACTAGCAGGCCATAGGACTGGCTGTTTCCATCCCACAGCACCCCGACCGCCCGCTGCCTGATTCTTCCATTCGCGATCTGTGCCGCCACCGAGGGCGGCGCGCCGGCATCCGACATCTAGCCGCTCGGCCTGGATCTCCTGTTGACGCCCGGCCAGCATGTCCTTCCTGCCGAGATCGCAGAGGGGACATCCACACCTTCAGGCTTTTCCAAAACCTTGACTGATGTATCCGCCCTGTCGATGAACCTTCGGCGCTGGCAGCTTCGGCAACCAAGCCCAGGGGTCGCAGAGCGCCACGCTTACAACTGGATGCCCTCCGGCATCCGGCCTAACCCGACCTGCGTGTAGACGCCTTTCAGGAACTTCAGGCCCTCGGTGGCGAGTTGCTCGGGTGAATCGGCCAGTTTGCGCCAGATGCAGCAGAGCTTGGCTACGCTTTCGATGTCCGGATCGAAAGATTCGATCGTGATGCAATCGTCATAGCCCACTTGCTTAAGCGCCCTGAAAAACTCGGGCCAGGGGACCAGGCCGGAACCAGGTATTCCGCGCTGGTTTTCACAGGCGTGCACGTATCCCAGGTAACCTTGCGTTCCGAGCACGGCTTCGGTGAAGTCGTCCTCCTCGCGGATCATGTGGAACGTATCCAGATGAACTTTCACGTTGGGCAGGCCAACCTCCTTGACAAACCTGACCGCGTCGGCTGCCGTGTTAATGAAGTGCGATTCGAAACGGTTTACGGGTTCGATGCCGAGGATCAAGTCGGAATTCCGCTGGGCGTAAGAAGCGATCTCCTGATAGTTCTCTACACCCCACTTCCACTCGTCTTCCGAGCGCATCCGGCCGGTGAGGTAACCCCATCCGCAGTAGATCATTCCGCCGAAAACCCGCGCGCCCGCCTCTTGGCTCAGGTCGATGAGTCGCTTGGAAAAGTCGACTCCCGCTCTGCGCACGGCCGGATCGGGGGAGATGATGTTGTACTGTTCCGGCATCCCGTAGCCGGTGTTGATCGTAAGGCCCAGATCCGCCGCAACCGACTTCACTTTTGCTGCCGGGAAATGGTCTGGATCGAAAGGAATGATCTCGACGGCATCGAAACCCATCCTCTCGATCCGTTCCAGCAGAGGCAGATCCTTTTCGACGAACGTCTCACGAAACAGTAGCGAGTGAATGCCGAATATCATACGTGCGCCTCCAAGCGCGTTCGATCCTTGCAACCATCGGTGCTGGTGCCGATGCGTCAGTTTGTTCTGCAGCCTTTCCAGTAATCACTTGTGCAGGCGCAGCCCCTTTGACGATGGGACCGCTCCAGAGCCTCGGGGACCGGGATAGCATCCTGCCCCGGCTGGCCCGGACGACATCCAAGTCCATGCAAAGTATAGGACATATGTATCCGAAATGCAAACCGTGAGGTGCCTGCCGGCAGCCACCACGGCTTCAAGTTCAAGCCTGCGATCCCGCGTATGGTATCGGAATCGAAGATCGTGATGGCGATGAATCACGATTTTCGCGCTTGTTGCGCTTGTTTCCGGCGAAGCTGGGTCCGCTTCATACCCACGCCGGGCCGCGTTTACGGGCTGTCCCATGCAATCCTGGTGGCCGGCGGCAAAGATCGAGAGCCGCCTCTGCCGTATGGCAGGCAGCGGATAACTTCCGGATGTGCCACCCAGGACTTATCCCCTATTGCGCGATCCGGCCCGTGCGAGCCAAGAAAAAACGACGAACTTCGGTTTTTGCCCGGTCCAAACAACAGGAACGGGGTTAGTACCAAGTTGACAGCTCTCTTTTCCGCCGAGCTCAGGCAAGGTCGAAGCGATCGAGGTTCATCACCTTGTTCCACGCAGCCACGAAGTCCTTCACGAACGCCTCCTTCGAATCGTCACATGCATAGACTTCCGCGAGGGCTCGGAGCTGGGAGTTGGAACCGAAGACGAGATCGACGACGGTGCCCGTCCACTTGAGTTCGCCCGTCGCCCGATCGCGCCCCTCCAACACGCCTTCAGATGTGGCGGACTTCTGCCACTTCGTGTTCATGTCGAGCAGGTTGACGAAGAAATCATTCGTCAACGTCTCGGGCCGCTTGGTGAAAACACCGTGTTTGGACTGCCCGAAGTTTGCATCCAGGGCGCGCATGCCACCAACCAGAACCGTCATCTCGGGGGCAGTCAGCGTCAGCAACTGTGCCCGATCCACCAGCAGCTCAGCCGCCGCTCCCTCCTGTCCCTTCCGGAGATAGTTGCGGAACCCGTCTGCGGTCGGCTCCAGTACGGCGAACGAATGCACATCGGTCTGCTCCTGCGACGCGTCCATGCGCCCCGGCGAGAAGGGAACCTTCACGTCGTGGCCAGCCTTCTTCGCGGCGGCCTCGACGGCTGCGCAACCGCTAAGAACGATCAGGTCGGCAAGCGAGACCTTCTTCCCGCCGGACTGCGCGCCGTTGAAATCCTTCTGGATCGCCTCCAGCGTCCGCAGAACCTTCGCCAGCTCGGCCGGCTGGTTCGCTTCCCAATCCTTTTGCGGCGCGAGGCGAATGCGCGCCCCGTTAGCCCCCCCGCGCTTGTCGCTGCCGCGGAACGTTGCAGCCGACGCCCAAGCCGTCGTGACCAGTTGGGAGATGGAAAGTCCGGATGCGAGGATCTTGGCCTTCAGAGCGGCCATATCCTGCTCCCCGATCAATTCATGATCCACAGCGGGAACGGGGTCCTGCCACAGCAAGTGCTCCGCAGGAACGAGCGGGCCAAGGTACCGCGAAACAGGCCCCATGTCGCGGTGCGTCAGCTTGAACCAAGCCTTGGCGAACGCGTCTGCGAATTCCTGCGGGTTCTCGTGGAAGCGCCTCGAAATCTTCGCGTAGCTCGGGTCCACCTTCAGTGCGAGGTCGGTGGTGAACATCATCGGGGCGTGCTTCTTCGACGGATCGTGGGCATCCGGCACAGTGCCCGCCGCAGATGCGTCCTTGGGAGTCCATTGGTGAGCACCGGCGGGGCTCTTCGTGTGTTCCCATTCATGGCCGAACAGGTTGTCGAAGTAGTTGTTGTCCCACTTCACCGGGTTGGTGGTCCATGCGCCTTCCAACCCGCTGCTGATCGTGTCGGCGCCTTTGCCGCTGCCAAAGCTGTTCTTCCAGCCGAAGCCTTGCTCTTCGATGCCGGCAGCCTCGGGTTCGGGACCGACATACTTGCTCGGATCGGCAGCGCCATGGGCTTTGCCGAACGTGTGTCCGCCGGCGATGAGCGCCACCGTCTCCTCGTCATTCATCGCCATGCGGGCGAAGGTCTCCCGGATATCCGTGACCGCGGCGAGCGGATCCGGTTTGCCGTTGGGCCCTTCCGGATTCACGTAGATGAGGCCCATTTGAACGGCGCCGAGAGGATTCTCGAGCTGACGATCGCCGCTGTAGCGCTCGTCCGCCAGCCACTTGCCCTCAGGCCCCCAGTAAATGTCTTCCTGCGGCTCCCAGATGTCCTCGCGCCCGCCGCCGAAACCGAAGGTCTTCAATCCCATCGACTCCAGTGCGACGTTACCGGCGAGGATCATCAGGTCGGCCCAGGAGATTTTCCGGCCGTACTTTTGCTTGATCGGCCAGAGCAAGCGGCGTGCCTTGTCCAGGCTCACGTTGTCCGGCCAACTGTTGAGGGGCGCAAATCGTTGTGCTCCGGAACCCGCGCCGCCTCGGCCATCGCCGATCCGGTACGTGCCTGCGCTATGCCACGCCATACGGATGAAGAACGGCCCATAGTGGCCGTAGTCCGCGGGCCACCAGTCCTGCGATGTCGTCATCAAGGCATGCAGGTCCTTGATCACGGCATCCAGGTCAAGGCTCTTGAACTCCTCGGCGTAGTGGAACGCCTCGCCCATGGGGTCGGACAGCGGGGAGTGTTGGTGCAAGATCTTCAGGTTCAGTTGATTCGGCCACCAGGCCGCATTCGTTGGGGCTCCAGCCGCCGTGTGTCGGCGAGCGCCGTCCGATACCGGGCACTTGCTTTCGGTTGACAAGCTTTGCTCCCGATTAGCGGGGACAGGCGTCCCCGCTTCAGTGGTGAGTGTTTTATCCATATGTTTGCCTTCTTTCGAATTAGTCAAAAAAAACTGCGACGAACTACCAACCGGTCATGGCTCTCCATGCGCGCCATCGCCGCCGGCCGCGCGCGCCGACGCGCGCCATTCATCCGGTATCCACACGCCTGCGACACTTAACCGGAAGCGCGCCGCGGAGCGCACTTCGTGCAGAGCCCCCGGAAAATGAGCTCGCATTCGCGAACAGTCCGCTTACCGAGGGAGCCCGAGGCAGGCGTGGGCACATCGTGCCATTCAATGTCCTCAACTTTGCCGCAGCGGTCGCAGATGAAGTGGTGATGCCGCACGCCTTTCACATCGAATCGCGCGCCGCGGCCCTCGACGGCCACTTCACGCACCAAACCCGCCCGCACCAAGTCCCGCAGATTATTATAAGTCGTGGCCCTTGAAGAGCGCGGATCCGCGCGATTCACGGCTTCGAAGATTTCCGCAGCCGTGGGATGCCTGTTGTGTTCCATCAGGAACGCCATCACGGCGTAGCGCTGCGGAGTGCACCGCAACCCGCTGCCATCCAAGGACCGTTTAATCGCCCCGGCGTCCATCAAGAGTTTAGATTATATCTAATGTGAAACTTTGTCAAGACTTGTGCTTTGTGGTTGCCGCCGCGAGCGGAAAACTGGCGGATGCCGTATTGAGAATCCTCATCGAGCGGCCGCCCTGTTACTCTTCCCACGTCGCACGGTCGCGGCGTTGCGCTCGCGGGGTTTTGAGACGAACGGGGCAGTGGGCGACAGATTGGTGCGGAATCATGAGGCGCGATTTCCCTGAAAAGCACCACGTTCGGAACGGCCGCCCGCCGCCGCGCGCAATTGTGTCCAGATGGCCGGACACCTTTCCACTACTTTTTTCGGATCGTCGGCGACGACATCGGGCTCAATCCAAAACGGGTCGCCGGCTTTACCGGCCCAGACGCGTAGCCCGGCTGACGTGGTGACTGTCTCGCCAGTTGTCCCCTGAGCCACGACAGTGCCGGGCGCATCCGGGTTGACAGCATCTACACCCCTGAGGAAGCGCACAACCTAGCCCGACTTTCGCACTTTTGAGGGGTTAGAGCACTACACACCATGCTCCCGCGCATTGCGGGACGCACCTTTCGCTTGACATCTCCATCCGGATCTGCCTAGATGAAAGAATGAATGTA
>Ga0181536_10002189_pt1 | contig 22394 bp, 17 predicted proteins | sample PEATcosm2014_Bin_41_FD_121105 | JGI IMG/M metagenome (GOLD analysis project Ga0181536, IMG submission 121105) | Peatland microbial communities from MTU Mesocosm Facility, Houghton, MI, USA - PEATcosm2014_Bin17_60_metaG | ecosystem: Environmental > Terrestrial > Soil > Wetlands > Peat | place...
CCGACGACCCCGCGGCGATTCAGCGTTACAAGGTCGAGCCCTATGTCGCCTGCGCGGATCTCTATTCCGAGCCGCCGCATGTCGGACGCGGCGGATGGACCTGGTACACGGGTTCGGCCGGATGGACGTACCGCGTGGCATTGGAGTCGCTTCTAGGATTTCAACTGCGGGGCGCCAATCTGGCGCTCGATCCTTGCATCCCGCGCGGCTGGCCCAGCTTCGAGATCACCTTCCGCTATGGCGCCGCGCGGTATGAGATCGCGGTGGAGAACCCTCGCGGCGTCTGTCGCGGCGTTCTTGCAATCAGGCTCGACGACAAGATGTTGACGAGGGAGAGTCAATTTCTTGTGCCCCTGGTGGACGACGGCGCCGCGCACCGTGTTCGCGTCGTTCTCGGATGATGGTGAGGTTCACATGTCGGAACGCATCAGCCCACTCGCCGGCAAGCCGGTCCCGCGATCAATGCTGGTCAATATTCCTCGTTTGGTGACCGCCTACTTCGCGCTGGCGCCCGATCCCGCAATCATCTCGCAACGCGTCGTATTTGGCACTTCGGGGCACCGCGGCTCCGCGTTCGCGGCCTCCTTCAATGAAGCGCACGTCCTGGCGATCGCGCAAGCGGTGTGCCTCTATCGGCGCCACGCTGGCATCGAAGGGCCGCTGTTCCTGGGCATGGACACGCATGCGTTGTCCGAGCCCGCTTTCGCCAGCGCTCTTGAAGTCCTTGCAGCCAACGGTGTGGAGACAATGATCGACGCACACGGTGGATATACGCCGACGCCCGTAGTTTCGCATGCGATCCTTACCTACAATCGCGGCCGAAAAACTGGTCTGGCGGACGGGATCGTCATTAGTCCGTCGCACAATCCACCCGACGAAGGCGGCTTCAAATACAATCCGACCAATGGCGGCCCGGCGGATGTCGATGTGACTGGCTTCATCGAGAAAGCCGCGAACGAATTCCTGGTAACTAAGCTCCAAGGCGTCGCACGCATTCCCTATGAGCGCGCGCGTAAGAGCGCTTTCTGCCACGCCCATGATTACATCACACCCTATGTCGCCGACCTCGCCAATGTCGTTGATCTCGAGGCGATCCGTTCGGCGGGCGTGCGCATCGGGATTGATCCTCTCGGGGGGGCCGCCGTTGAGTATTGGCGCCCGGTCATCGAGCGCTACAAGATCGCTGCGACCGTGGTGAACGACGCCATCGATCCGACGTTTCGTTTCATGACGGTGGACTGGGATGGAAAAATCCGCATGGATTGCTCGTCGCCCTATGCGATGACGCCGCTGATCGCGATGCGGGATAAATTCGACATCGCCTTCGCCAACGATACGGATTCGGACCGACATGGGATTGTCTGCCCGTCGGGCGGGCTGATGAATCCGAATTCCTTTCTCGCAGCCGCGATTTCCTATTTGTACGCGAACCGGCCGGGGTGGCGCCATGATAGCGCCGTGGGAAAGACCGTCGTATCCAGCGGCATGATCGATCGGGTGACGGCCAAGCTGAGACGCAAGCTCATCGAAGTGCCGGTAGGGTTCAAATGGTTCAGCAACGGCCTGATGGATGGATCGCTCGCGTTCGGCGGCGAGGAAAGCGCTGGCGCATCGTTTCTCCGGCGTGATGGGTCGGTATGGACGACGGACAAGGACGGACTGATTATGGGCCTGCTCGCGGCGGAAATGACCGCACGTACCGGCCACGATCCCAACCAGCTCTACGCGTCCGCGACGCACGATCTGGGCGAATCCTTTTACCAACGGATCGATTCGCCGGCCACGCGCGGGCAGAAGGAGCTTCTCGCGCAGCTGGATCCCGCGAACTTCGAGGCGAAGGAGCTCGCCGGGGAGCCGGTCGAGGCGAAGCTGAACCGCGCCCCCGGGAACAACCAAGCGATCGGCGGAATCAAGGTGGTCGCCAAGAGCGGTTGGTTCGCCGCGCGGCCATCGGGAACGGAGGATGTTTATAAGATTTACGCGGAAAGCTTCCGAAGCGAGGATCATCTGAAACAGGTTCAAACCGATGCGCAAACCCTCGTCGGTCGCCTTTTCGAGAAGAAATGAAGCCTGTTTGGCGGCCGCTCGGCTGACATGGAGCGCGAACAAGCGCGTTGCGCCTAAAGTATGCTTATCGGGGCCTGCCGCGCTTCACATCGCACAGCCGAGTGATCGTTCACATTAGCGGTGCGAAACTCTAAAACCGTCGCGGCGGAAGGACTGAGCCTGCGGGTTGAGCATCCCTGTCCATAGAGCTGATCGCTTCATCTGCTGGCGCCGTCGTAGGTAGTTTCCGAGTCTGACACGGCGAGCGGCCCGGCGATATCGTTACTCCGATGGAAACTAAATGCCGCGCGCGCGTGGGGTGGCCCGTGTGATCGGCGCGGGCGAGGCAACCCGGTGGTCGATATGAAACATTCTGCGACGGTCTTGTCTCGGGGATCCGAGTTCGACGCGTTTCTATTCGCCCCAATTGGCGAGGAAAAAAACGGAATGCTGCTCAGCGTCCTCTCAGCGCTGGCGCGGCTCGACCTCGACCCTTGGCGGGAGGCAGCCGAACTGGCGCGGATGCCGAAGCAAACCGCCAAGCAGAGATTGACGTCCTTGATTGAGGCGCTCCCGGATGGGCCACCGACGCGGCCTGAGCCCGAGACGATTTCCACTCGTTTGATCGCGCTGCTGCCCCGTGGAGGCAGTTCCTCGATCGCGTCGAGCGAGACATTTCCCGTCGCCGGCGCGGCGCTGAATTCGCGAGCCCTCATTTATGCGCTGTTGGTTAATCTGCTCTTTGTGGCCGGGATGATGGGCGCCCAATGGGCCGGGTCGAGCCTTCACCCATCGGCAAAAATCGAAAGCGCTCAAGCGTCGGCCGCCAGTGCAGTCCGCCCACAGACGTCGTCGCCTGACTCAAGACGATGATCATCAACCAGGTTGCGGAAGAAGGAGATACCCATGGTTGACAAGCAAACGCCATTAAATGCGAACGATCCGCCTGAACAGACGAAGCCTGACCAGGTCAATCAGCGTCAGCAAGAACAGCAGCCCCAAGCCGTCGCAACGGCTCGACAGGATCGCCGCCCCGCGCCGGGGCGAAGGCCGCTCTTTCGCAGCTGACGATCAAGCGGCCGGAGTGGACTGCGATCGAGTGCGACATTTTTGGGCCTCAGGCCGGTCGGAAGGTTAAGACGAAAGCAAGAAGGTCGGCGATGTCACGATTGTCTGTTTTGTCTGATCCGTCGGAATAATGTCAGCTGAACCAAATCAACGGCGACTGTTGGCGCGAGCCACAATTTTCCAACTATCCGCCAAAGTGCGGGGTCCAAGGAGGGACGGCTATCATGAAGAAAACGATATTGCTTGCCGGTGCTGTGATGATTGGCGTGGCCTCTCTCGCGGCACATCTCAATGCACAGGGCGTGCAACAGTCGGTTGAGATCGCCAAGGTCGATGTGCAGACGGTGGAGGGAGGCTATCGGGCATCCAAGGTCATCGGCAGCGGCGTCGTCAACGACGCGGACCAACCGATCGGGAAGATTGACGATCTCCTTGTAACACGCGACGGAAAGGAGCCATACGCGGTTCTGTCGATCGGTGGCTTTCTAGGCATCGATGCAAAACTGGTGGTCATTCGTTACGACAGCCTCAAGTTCGTCGGCAAGAAGATTGTGCTGCCCGGCGGGTCGAAGGACCAGCTTAACATGCTGCCGACGTTCGAATACTCAAAGTAATAATTGTCCGCAGTGTGGTGGGTTGGCTGTCGACGATCACCGCGGTGGGGCGTTCCCTTGCCGCTCGCGAGTTCGGCGGGAACAGCGATTGGCGACGGTGCGCATCGGCCACAAAGGTGAAACTATGAGCGACAATCCAGGTCTTCACGAGAAACCAAAACCGACCATCCAGGGCGTTGACGCGTTGCGGGGGGATGCCATCCTTCGTGTTCCGAGTCGATTTATGTTCATTGGCGCCACCCTGATCGTGCTCGTCGTGCTCGCGCTGGGGGTCACCGGCTACGCCGAGAAATGGCTTTGGATGCGGCAACTCGACTATGTCGGGATTTTCTGGACGCTTTTGTCGGTTCAGTGCGCGATGGGCTGCCTGGCGTTCGTCGTCGTCTTCGGATTCCTGTGGCTCAATCTGCGCCAGGCCGCGCGAAACAACGCCGCTCTCCGCGTCAAAGATTGGCCATGGGGGCCAGGGCTTGCTTTGAGATACGATGCCGATGCGCGGGCTCAGGCGGAGCTTTTCTCCAAGCTTTTTAAGCCGGCGCTTGTCCTTGTCAGCGCCTTCATCGCCGTGTTGTTCGCGGTCAGCTTGTCCGCGCAATGGGATACCTATCTGCGCTTTCGCTACGGCGACGCCTTCGGCGTGGTCGATCCGCTCTACGGCGTCGACGTGGGTTTTTATGTTTTTCATTTGCCCTTTTATGAAATGTTGCAACACAGCTTGACAACGCTTCTGGTGGTGACGCTCGCCATCGTTGGCGCGAACTACGGGCTTTCCGGATTGATGCCGCTGGGCGGGCGCTCAAATACTGAGGTCGATCTCAAAGTTACGTCGCACCTTTCAGTGCTCCTTTTCATTCTGGTCGCCGATCTCGGGTGGGGCTTCTATCTTGGTCACTACCAGCTGCTCTACTCCACTCTGGGCGTCGTCTATGGCGCCGGCTATACAGCGGTCCATGTGACGCGTTGGATGCTCTGGGGGATGTTCGCCCTCTCAGCGGCGGCGGGCGTGCTGTGTGCGCTCAATATCTTTCGCCCGCGATTCCGAGCGCTGGTTTTTGGCGCGGGCGCCTACGTCGCCGCATGGATAATCGGCCTCTCCGTGCTCCCCCTTTTGTTCCAGACGTTCGTCGTGCAGCCGAGCGAATTGTCGCTGGAGAAGCCCTATCTGACGAACTACATCGATTCCACGAGGAAGGCCTATCAACTGGACGCGATCAAGGAGACGTCCTATCCGGCGCTCGAGGATCTTACGCCCGAGGCGATCGCAAGGAATCAGGATACTATTCAGAACATTCGTCTGTGGGACGCTCGGCCGCTGCTTCAAACCTTTGAACAGACCCAGGCGATACGTCTGTATTACGAATTCCATAACGTCGCCACCGACCGTTACCACCTGGCGGACGGCTATCATCAAGTCATGCTTTCCGCCCGCGAGCTCTCGAAGGAGCTGCCCGCGGCGGCGCAAACCTGGGTCAACCAGTATCTGCAGTTCACCCACGGCTACGGCGTGGTCATGAACTTCGTCTCGAAGACCGTCGGGGGAGGGTTTCCGCAATATCTTCTCGAAAACGTTCCAGCCGAATCCGCCTTCGGCCTGACCATAGCTCAGCCTTCCGTTTACTACGGACAATCGATGCCGGGCTACCGGATCGTCGATACCGACATCAAGGAGTTCGACTACCCCAAGGGCAACGACAACGTTTACACCAGCTACGCCGGCACGGGAGGAATCCCGCTGGACAGCATTTGGAAGAGGCTTTTGTTCGCCTGGAACAAAGCCGACATCAATATTCTTTTGACGTCCTATCTCAAGCCCGAGAGTCGAATTCAGATCCATAGAGACGTTCGCGAGCGCGTAGCGCAAGTCGCTCCGTTCCTGCGTCTCGACAGCGATCCATACCCTGTGTTGAGCGAGGGCAAGCTCTACTGGATCCAGGATGCCTATACGGGCTCGGATTACTTTCCGTACTCGAATCCGCAACGGAGCGGGGCCGGCTCCGGCGCCACGCCGGCCCTCGACGGGCTGAACTATATTCGAAACTCCGTCAAAGTCGTCGTGGACATGTATGACGGCGATGTCCGCTTTTACGTAATGGATCCGAAGGATCCCGTGCTCGCCCTCTATCGGCGGGCGTTTCCCGGCGTATTCAAGGAACTCGGTCAGATGTCGGGGGATTTGAAGGCGCATCTGCGCTATCCCGAGGATATCTTCGGCGTCCAGGCCAATCAGTACAAAACCTTCCACATGAAGGATCCTCAGGTCTTCTACAACAGGGAGGACCTTTGGGCCTCTCCGACGGAGACATACGCGGGCGAAATGCAGCCCATGCAGCCCTATTATATCCTGGCGAAACTTCCCGGAAGCAATCAGCTTGAATACATGCTCATGACTCCCTTCACCCCGCATAACCAGGACAATATGATCTCGTGGATGGCGGCGAGGTCCGATTTTCCCGAGTATGGAAAAATGCTCTTTTACGAGCTTCCGAAGGAAAAGCTGATCTATGGACCCAACCAGATCGAGGCGATGATCAATCAGAACACGACCATTTCCCAGCAGCTCACCCTCTGGAACCAGATGGGCTCGCGCGTCATTCGCGGCAAGCAGATCGTCACGCCGATCGAGAACTCATTCCTCTATGTGGTGCCGCTCTATCTCAAGGCGGAAGCCACAAACTTTCCGCAGCTCAAGCGCGTTATCGCGATCGCTGGGGATAAGGTCGTGATGGAGCCCACGCTCGACGAGGCGCTCACCGCTCTCTTCGGCGCCCCTCAGCCTCAGCCAGTCGCTGCGGGAGCTCAATCAGCAGCGCCCGCTACGCCGGCCCCCCAATTGGGCTTGGGCCAGGCCAGCGCGCAGTTTCAGGACGCCCAGAAGGCGATCGAGCAAGGGGATTGGACAAAATTCGGCGATGCGATGGATAAATTGAAGGTGCTGCTGGCGAATCCGGCGGCAAAGTAGAAGGCGGCGAAGGCGCACACTGGCCGATTGAACCGGCTGCTCATGGCGACCAATCGCGTCCAGTGGATTGGCGCATCACCATACAGGTGGGCCTTGGCGACAAGGTTAAAGCCGTGAGGCAACGGGGTCACCAGCGCCACTTGTGCTGACCGATAAAGCCCGGCGGGGCCAGCCCGCGAATAGGCGCGGCGAGTTCAGTCAACTCGCCGCACGCGCAAGGGGCGGGCAATTGCCATGGCAGACAAACAGAAGCCTCCAAATGCGAACGACCCGCTCGAACAGACGAAGCCTGAGCGGGTCGACAGCGTCAGCAAGAGCAGCAGCCTCGAGCCGTCGCAATGGCTCGACAGGATCGCCGCCCTGCGCCGGGGCGAAGGCCGCTCTTTCGCAACTGACGATCGCGCCGCCGGAGTGGACCCCCGGCGACCCATATTCGAAATGCGTCCGGAGCGCCGGGGGGCGTCGCAGAAGCGCCAATCCAACGATGAGCCGGGCGCACAACTGGCCAACTCGTCGTTGGTTATCCGCGCAGCCTACGGTAGCGATTGATCAGCGCGTTGGTGGAGGCGTCGTGCTCCAGCGTCGGCTCTTCGCCCCGGCGCAGTTCGGGAATGATGCGGCTGGCCAGAACCTTCCCCAATTCGACGCCCCACTGGTCAAAGCTGTCGATCGCCCAGATTGCGCCCTGGGTGAAAACGCTGTGTTCGTAAAGCGCCACCAAACTGCCAAGCGTAGAGGGATCCAGTTTTTCGGCCAGGATCACGTTTGTCGGTCGATTGCCGTCGGTGACGCGGAACGGCGTCTGGAAGTCGGGCGAGCCTTCGGCTTTCAGTTCCTCCGCCGTTTTGCCGAAGCCCAGAGCCTCGGCTTGAGCGAATAGGTTGGCCATCAGCAGGTCATGCTGGTCGACCATCGGACTGAGCGGCCGGCAAAAGCCGATCATGTCGCAGGGGATCAACTTCGTGCCTTGATGGATGAGCTGGTAGAATGAGTGCTGGCCGTCCGTGCCGGGCTCGCCCCAAACGATTGGGCCCGTCTGGTAGTCTACAACATGCCCATCCATGTCGACATGCTTGCCGTTGCTCTCCATTTGCAGTTGCTGGAGGTAGGCGGGAAAGCGTGCGAGATGCGCGGCATACGGCATGACGCCAACGGTCTGGGCGCCAAAGAAGTCGTTGTACCAGACAGTCAGAAGACCCAGCAGCAGCGGCAAATTCCGCGAAGCAGGCGCTGTGCGGAAATGTTCGTCCATCGCATGGAAGCCGGCCAGCATGGCGTGGAAATTGTCGGGTCCGACCGCGATCATCGTGGACAGGCCGATGGCGCTATCCATCGAATACCGGCCGCCCACCCAGTCCCAGAAGCCGAACGTGTTGGCCGGGTCGACGCCAAATTTTGTCACGCCCGGCAGGTTGGTGGAGACCGCGACGAAATGCTTCGCCACGGCGGACTCCGAGCCGAGCTTACCCACCAGCCAAGCGCGCGCCGTCGCGGCGTTGGTCATCGTCTCCAGCGTCGTAAAAGTCTTGGAGGAAATGATGAACAGAGTCTCGGCCGCATCGAGGTCGCGCGTAGCCTCGTTGAAATCCGCGCCGTCGACATTGGCGACGAAGCGGAAGGTCATGGCGCGGTCGCTGAAATCGCGCAGCGCGCGATAGGCCATCTCCGGTCCGAGGTAGGAGCCGCCGATGCCGATATTCACCACGTTGCGGATACGCTTGCCGGTATGGCCGGCGAGGGCGCCGCCGCGCAAACGCGTGGCCAAATCCGCCATCGCGTCCAGCACCTTGTGGACTCCGGCCACGACATCGGCGCCGTCGATCTCCATGCGGGCGCCGCGCGGAGCGCGGAGCGCCACGTGCATTACGGCGCGGCGCTCAGTGGCGTTGATCTTCTCACCGGCGAACATCGCATCGCGCCGCTTCACCACGCCGAGCTCTTCCGCCAGCCGCAACAGCAGCCGCAGCGTCTCATCCGTGATGCGGTTCTTCGAATAGTCGAGGAACAGGCCAGCGCCCTCGGCTGAGAAACGCTCCGCCCGGCCCGGATCGTCAGCGAACAGAGTGCGTAGATGCACGTCCTTGATCTGCGCATGATGCGCCGCGAGCGCCCGCCAGGACGCCGTGGCGGTAAGAGCGGTCATCGGGGTCTCCTGAAGTCAGATGAGGATCTTGCTCTTGGCGTCGATCGCCCCAAGCAGTTCATGCCAGGAGTCGACAAAGCCCTTGGCGCCGTCGGATTGCAGCCGCGCCGCCAGCGCGGAGAGGTCGATGCCCGCCTTGGCATGCGCCAGCAGCATCGCTTCCGACTCGCCGCCGTGGCGCGGCAGCGCGGCAGGCGCCGCTCCGTGATCGGCGAAGGCAAGAAGCGTTTCCTCAGGCATCGTGTTCACCGTATTCGGCGCCGCGAGGCCGGCGATATATAGCGTGTCGGACGCGTTCTTGTCCTTGACGCCGGTGCTGGCGAACAGCAGCCGTTGCGCGCGCGCGCCGAGGTTCTCCAATCGCTGAAATCGATCGCTCTCCAGCACATCGCGATATGCCTTATAGGTATACATGCCGACCGCGATGCCGAGCGTGTTGCGCAGATCGGCCGGCCCCTCGTCCGCCACGGCCCGGTCCCACCGGCTGACGAAAAGCGAGGCGACCGAGCGGATATCGGGCGAAAGGCCGGCGATGACTCGCCGCTCCAGTCCCTTCAGGTAGGCGTCGGCTGCGGCCCTGTATTGCTGGGCGGAGAATAGCAGGGTGACGTTGATCGGGACGCCGGCGAAAATCGCTTCCTCGATCGCAGGCAGGCCTTCCGCGGTGCCGGGTATTTTGATGAAGAGATTGGGCCTGTTCGCTTGGGCGTGTAATTTCTTGGCCTGTTCTACCGTCGCCTGGGTGTCGTAGGCGAGCAGCGGCGAAACCTCCAACGACACGAACCCGTCCACCGCGCCAGTCCGCGCATAGACCTGAGCGAACAGATCAGCCGCCCGGCTGAGGTCCTGGATGGCGAGAGTGAAGAACAGCGCCTCGCCCGATTTACCGCCGTCGAGTTGTCGGCGAATTTCCGCGTCGTACGACTTACTGCGGGAAATGGCGTGGTCGAAGATCGTCGGATTGGAGGTAAGGCCAGTGACAAACTTCTCGTCGATGTAACGCTTGAGCGTACCGCTATCGAGCAGGTCGCGGGTTATGTTGTCGAGCCACAGGCTCTGTCCGAGCTGGCTCAGTCTCTTGGGCGCGTTTGACGCCATGGTCGGTTCCTTTGTCGCTTGACGACTACGGCCGCGCCGGGATCGAGCAGGCGCCTGATGCGTTGAAAGGCTCCGGGCGCGCTATGCCCCCGTCGTCGTCTCGTCTGCTTCATTTCCGCGCCGTCTGCCTCAGCCCGTATGTGGCCGCCCCCAGACGGGCGGCATTGACGGTGATGACATGAAGCGGCGCTGCGTGCAGCAGATTGGCGAAGCGTCCTTTGGCTGTGAAGGCCCGCATGAAAGCGCCGTCCTGGAGCTGGGAAATCAGCCGCAGCGGCAAGCCGCCGGCGAGTGAGCCGAACAGCGCGCCCAGCGTGACCCAGCTCGTAACCGCCTCGACCAGCAGCGAGCTGAGCGAGAACGTCGATTTGATTCCGCGCAGCGCCCCGGAGATTACGCCCTGGTCGTAGCCGAACAGTCCGCCGGCGAAGAGGACGACGACCAGCACCACCTCCGGCCACGGCGTCATGGTCGGCCTGGACGATTGCGGATGCGCGGACGATGCCGTTGGTGCATGGACAAGAGTCGCTGGAGGCGCCGTGACGCCGGCGCTCGATGCTGTCTTCACGTTAGGCCTTCTGGTGTTTGGTCGGCCGGGAGGTTGCCGCCGTGACCAAGGGCGTCGTAGGGCGATCGTGCCGCGCCTGAAGACGGGCTGCGCCGCGACAGGCCAGAGCGCTCATCTTCGAATTCTCCCCTGTTATAAACCGACGCGAGTCGCCCATGATGAAATTGCCATGCACTACGACATCTGTTGAAGGATAGCAGTCGGAAAACTGAGCGTGGGAGACTCGGAATCTACTCAGGTCCGAGCGCGAAGAACCAGTCTTGGGCGAAGGCTAAGCTTCGACCGCGACTTTCCCTGCCGCTTCGGTGGGCTGTCCTTGCATTGCTTCAGTGCGCATCTGGTCCCCGCTTCCTCGCCAAAAGAGTTCGGCGGCGTAGGTACTTTCCGAAGCTGCACCAGGTGATCTCCAGTCGGCTAAGGTTGATATTTGGGCGGCCCCGATCGGGCCGTCGGATCCCCACGCTGACTAATTTGCCGTCATGACCATGATGGGCGGAGTGTGGTCTTCGTTTCGCCAAGACCCGGGAGCCGACCATGCGGCCGGCGCGTAGCGCGTCATCTGAGTAACCGAATCCTGAAGCGAGTCACAAAAAGGGCTACGGCAATGAACGCAACGACTTCAACGCCAGGGTCCAAAGGCCGAAACGCTACTGTTGGGCTTCCCGTCACGCGGGGGACTTTGGCGTCAGACGAGTTGCGCAAGATGGACGCCTATTGGCGGGCCGCGAACTACCTATCCGTCGGGCAGATTTATCTCTACGATAACCCGCTTTTGCGCGAACCTCTGACACTAGGCCATGTGAAGCCGCTGGTGGTCGGACACTGGGGCACGACGCCGGGCCAGAACTTTATCTATTTGCATTTGAACCGGGTCATCAAGAAATATGATCTCGATATGTTCTACATTGCCGGCCCCGGTCACGGTGGTCCGGCTTTGGTGGGCAATACATACCTCGAAGGCAGCTACAGCGAGATTTATCCTGATATCAGCCAGGACGAAGCCGGTCTGAAAAAGCTGTTCAAACAGTTCTCGTTTCCGGGCGGGATTTCGAGCCATGTCGCGCCAACGACGCCGGGATCGATTCATGAAGGCGGCGAGCTCGGTTATTCGCTCAGTCATGCCTTCGGCGCCGCGTTCGACAATCCCGATCTGATTGTCGCCTGCATCATCGGCGACGGCGAAGCGGAAACGGGTCCTCTGGCGACCTCATGGCAGTCCAACAAGTTGCTCGACCCGATCACTGACGGGGCCGTGTTGCCGATCCTGCACCTCAATGGCTACAAGATCAGCAACCCGACCGTCCTGGCCCGCATCGAGCCAGAAGAGTTGGAGCAGTTCCTCAAGGGCTGCGGCTGGACCCCGTACTTTGTGGAAGGCGACCAGCCGGAAGCGATGCATCAGCTTATGGCCGCCACGATGGAGAAGGCAATCGAGGACATCCGGCACGTCCAAAAGAATGCGCGAAGTAAAAATGACGCTTCTCGGCCGCGCTGGCCGATGATCGTCCTCAAGTCCCCTAAGGGGTGGACAGGACCGAAAATCGTCGATGGCTTACAGGTCGAGGGCACCTTCCGCGCGCATCAGGTGCCGCTGCTCGTGGACGCCGCCCATCCCGATCACGTCAAGCAACTCGAAAGCTGGATGAAAAGCTACAAGGCGGAGGAACTGTTTGATAGAAACGGCCGCCTGATGCCGGATTTAGCGGAATTGGCGCCGAAGGGCGACCGGAGGATGGGCGCCAATCCTCATGCCAACGGCGGGATTCTACTGCGCGACCTGCGCATGCCGGACTTCCACGACCATGCGGTGAAAGTGCCTTCGCCTGGCGCCGTTGACGGCCAGGATACGCTCGTGCTGGGCAAGTTCCTGCGCGACGTTGCCGTGTTGAATAAGGATCAACGCAATTTCCGCGTCTTCGGCCCTGACGAGACGCTCTCGAATCTTCTGGGTGCGGTATTTGAAGTCACCAACCGCCAGTGGGACGCGCGCGAAGTCAAGAATGATGAATTCCTCGCGCCCGACGGACGCGTGCTGGACTCGATGCTGAGCGAGCACCAGTGCGAGGGCTGGCTCGAAGGTTATCTGCTGACCGGGCGGCATGGACTGTTCAACAGCTACGAGGCCTTCATTCGCATTGTCGATTCGATGTTTAGCCAGCATGCCAAGTGGTTGAAGGTCACGCTGGAGCTGCCCTGGCGCCGGAAGATCGCATCCCTGAACTATCTGCTCGCTTCTCATGTTTGGCAGCAGGATCACAACGGCTTCACCCACCAGGATCCCGGCTTCCTCGACCATGTGATCAACAAGAAGGCCGATGTCGTGCGCGTCTACCTGCCGCCAGACGCCAATTGCCTCTTGTCGGTCTTCGATCACTGCCTGCGCAGCCGGCACTATGTCAACGTTGTGGTTGCCGGCAAACACGCTCTCCCGCAATGGCTGACCATGGACGCCGCGGTTGTTCATTGCACCGAAGGCATTGGCATCTGGCAATGGGCGAGCAACGACCAGGGGAGCGAGCCGGACGTGGTGATGGCTTGCTGCGGCGATACGCCCACGCTGGAGATTCTCGCCGCCGTTTCCATTCTTCGCGAACATCTGCCCGATCTGAAAATCCGGGTAATCAATGTTGTCGATCTGATGAGGCTACAGCCCAGCGCCGAGCATCCACACGGACTTAGCGAAATCGACTACGACTCTCTCTTCACCAGGGATAAGCCTATCATTTTTGGGTTTCACGGGTATCCTTCGCTGGTCCATGGGCTAACTTACCGCCGAACCAACCGCCATCTGCATGTGCGAGGTTACAAGGAAGAAGGCACGATCACGACGGCCTTCGATATGCGGGTGCAAAACGATCTCGATCGCTTTCATCTGGTGCAAGTCGTGGTGGATAATCTGCCTCATCTAGGCAGCAAGGGCGCCTATTTGAAGCAGGTCATGCGGGACAAGCTCATCGAGCACAAGCACTACGTCGACGAACATGGCGAGGACCTGCCGGAGATCCGGAACTGGAAGTGGGGCGCTGCGATATGAGCGCGCAGGCGCTTATCGACACGGCGAGGACTTTGGTCGCCGACGACAAGGGTCTGCTCGCGATGGACGAGAGCAATGGGACCTGCAACAAGCGATTCGCTGCGGCAGGGATTCCACAGACGCTGGAGGCGCGGCGCGCCTATCGCGAGTTGATCGTGACCACGCCGGGTCTCGGCACGTGCATCAGCGGCGCGATCCTCTATGACGAGACGATCCGCCAGCAAAAAAAGGACGGAACCCCGTTCCTCAAAATCCTTGCCGATGCGGGCGTCATTCCCGGCATCAAAGTGGACATCGGGGCAAAGGATCTCGCCGGTCATCCCGGAGAAAAGGTGACCGAAGGTCTCGACGGGTTGCGTGACCGACTGCATGAATATTCGCAAATGGGCGCCCGTTTCGCCAAGTGGCGCGCTGTGATCGCGTTGGGCGAGGGTATCCCCAGCCGAGGCTGCATCGAGGCGAACGCGCAAGCGTTGGCCCGCTATGCCGCTTTGTGCCAGGAGGCCGGACTGGTTCCCATCGTCGAGCCGGAAGTGCTCATGGACGGCGACCATACGCTGGAGCGGTGCCGCGCGGTCACGGAGGAAGTCCTGCGAAGGGTTTTCGACCAGCTTTACGTGCAAGAGGTGATGCTGGAGGGGATGATCCTGAAGCCCAACATGGTGCTTCCCAGCTTGAACTGCGCCAAGCAGGAGACGGTGGACGAGGTGGCCGACGCCACGGTGAAATGTCTGCTGCGCGTCGTCCCCGCCGCCGTTCCGGGAATCGCCTTCCTGTCGGGCGGCCAATCCGGCGAACTGGCCTCCGCTCGTTTGAGCGCCACGAATTTCCGGTTCAAAGCGGCGGGGTCGCGACCGCCTTGGGCTCTGGCGTTTTCGTTCGCGCGCGCCATTCAGCAACCGGCCTTGGAGATATGGAAGGGCGAGCAGGCAAATGTTCCGGCGGCCCAGAAGGCTCTCTATCATCGAGCCAACTGCAACAGGGCTGCGCGCCGCGGCGAATACAGCGCCGCGATGGAAACGACGTGAGCGCAACTACAGGCGTCCCCAAAGACACGGCGCTCGACGACATGGCGAAAGCAAATTGATTCCCGCCCAAAATGCGCTCCTGCAGCTTTATTTCATTCGACACGGCGGAACCGCGTGGTCGCTCACCGGCCAGCATACCGGTCGAACGGATATTCCGTTGACCGCGGAAGGCGAAGCCCAGGCGCGCGAACTTAGACCATGGCTGCGGACGACCCAGTTTAGTCGTGTGCTGACCAGTCCGCGGCGGCGCGCGCGGCGGACCTGCGAGCTGGTCGGGCTCTCGTCGGCGGCCGAGATTGAACCCGACCTGTCCGAGTGGGATTACGGCGATTACGAAGGACAGCGCTCCGAGGACATTTGCATGGGACGACCGGGCTGGAACATCTTTAGTGACGGTTGTCCGGGCGGTGAATCGCCCGCGCAAATTTCCGAGCGCGCTGATCGGCTCATCGCTCGCCTTCGCACGCTGGAAGGGAACGTCGCGCTGTTCTCGCACGGCGAGTTTGGGCGGGTCCTGGCCGTGCGATGGATCGGAGCGCCGGTGCTCGAAGGGCAGAATTTTGCGCTTGGCACAGCGTCACTAAGCATTCTCGGCTACGAACGTCCCCATCCCGAGACGCCGGTCATCGCGCTCTGGAACGCCGCCCCGGCATCCCTACCCGACAGCCAATAGAAAACCACCGGCGGATTGTCTATTTCTGATCCTGCCGATCCGACCCCGATCAAGTCGGGCGAAAACGCGCCTGCGGCCGGCTCATCTTCCGCAAGCTTCCTCGGGCGTGAGGTTGTCCCAACTGCCGTCTGCAGCGATGATTGCGTCAGCCTCTTTCGGCCCCCAACCGCCTCGCGCGTAAGGACGAACCCGGGGGTGAGTCTTAAGAACCGGGTCGACCACCGCCCAGGCGGCCTCAACCGCATCCTCACGGGTAAAGAGCGCTCCGTCGCCCGCCATGGCGTCGCCCAAGAGTCGGGCGTAAGCCGTTTCTTCTCCCGGTTGTTCGTCGACCAAGGTGAGTTCTCGCTGGTCGCCGACAAATTCCTTCCCAGCCCGCTTGACGCGGGCAGAGAGCGCGATGGCGGAACCGGGAGAGAGCCGAAATCGAAGATAGTTGTCCCGGCCCGTCGTCGGAGCAGAATCGGCGAAGAGCCTCTGCGGCGGCGGCTTCAACTCCACCAGCACCTCGGTCGCCGTTTCCGCGAGATATTTTCCGGAGCGCAAATACCACGGCACCCCCTCCCAGCGCCACGAGTCGATGAAAAGCCGGAGGGCGCAGAATGTTTCAACACCAGAGTTCTTGGCCACGTTCGGCTCCTTGCGATAGCCGGCGTACTGGCCGCGCACCAAGTCGTCAGCCTTCAGAGGCCGCATAGCTTGAAAGACCTTGGCTTTTTCATCGTGCACGGCTCCATAATTCCTGTTGGCGGGAGGCTCCATGGCAAGCAGCGCGACGATCTGGAAGAGGTGGTTCTGGATCACATCGCGCAGACAGCCGGCGGTTTCGTAAAAGGCGCCGCGGCTCTTTACGCCGAAATCCTCCGCCAGAGTCACCTGGACGCTGGCCACGTAGTTGCGGTTCCAGATCGGTTCCAGAAACGAATTGGCGAAGCGGAAGTAGAGAATATTCATGATCGCCTCCTTCCCGAGGAAGTGGTCGATGCGGAAGATCGAGTCTTCCGGGAAAACAGCCTGCGCGACGCGGTTGAGCTCCCGCGCAGAAGCCAGGTCGCGTCCGAACGGCTTTTCGACAATGACGCGCGCATGCTCCGTTAAGTTCGCGGCGCCGAGCCCTTTGATCACGGTCTCGAAGAGGGAGGGCGGGATAGCGAGATAGTGCGCCGGGCGCACTGCGCCGCCCAGCGCCTTCTTTATGGCGGCAAACGTGCCCGGGTCGTTATAGTCCCCGCTCACGTAACTGAGCAGGGACATGAGGCGGCGCAGGGCGGGTCGATCATCGATCCCACCCGATTGCAGGATGGCGTCCTCCACGCGGCTGCGCAGTTGCTCCAGACTCCACTTCGGAGCGGCAACGCCGACGACTGGGACTTTCAGCGCGCCACTTTTCGCCAGCGCATAGAGCGCCGGGAAAATCATCTTGTGAGCGAGATCGCCCGTCACGCCGAAAAGCACCAGGGCGTCCGAACGGGAGGCGGTCATCGGGCGGCGGCCTTTTCCTCATGGCCGCCAAACTGATAACGAAGGGCGGACAACACCTTGTCGGCGAAGTCGTCCTCGCCGTGGGAGCTGAAGCGTTGGTAAAGCGCGGCGCTGAGAACGGGAGCCGGGACCGACACGTCGATAGCCGCCGCGATCGTCCAGCGCCCCTCGCCCGAGTCCGACACCCGGCCGGAGAAATTCGCCAAGTCGGGACTCTTGAGGAGGGCGATGGCGGCCAGGTCCAGCAGCCACGATGCGATGACGCTGCCTCGGCGCCAGACCTCGGCGATGTCGGCCAGGTTCAGGTCGTAGGGATAGCTCTCGGGGTTGCGCAGCGGCGCGGTTTCGGCGTCGACGGTGCGCTGCTGCTTGCCGGCGTTGGCGTGGCGCAGGATATTCAGACCCTCCGCGTAGGCGGCCATGATGCCGTACTCGATGCCGTTGTGGACCATCTTGACGAAATGGCCTGCGCCGCTCGGACCGCAATGCAGGTAGCCGTGTTCGGCGGTGCCGCCGACGTCCTCACGACCGGGAGTGCGCGCCGCTGCCTCGATACTCGGAGCCAAGGCGACAAAAAGGGGGTCGAGACGTCGAACGACGGCTTCCTCGCCGCCAATCATCAGGCAGTATCCCCGTTCCGATCCCCAGACACCGCCGCTGGTCCCGACGTCTACGTAGTGGATGCCCTTCGGTTTCAGTTCGGCGGCGCGGCGAATGTCGTCGTGGTAATAGGAGTTGCCGCCGTCGATGACCACGTCGTCGCGTTCGAGAAGTGGCACAAGGGTCTTCAGCGTCGGATCGACCACTGCCGCCGGCGCCATCATCCAGACGGCGCGCGGCTCTTTCAGCTTATGCACAAAGTCCGCGAGGGACGTCGCTCCGACCGCCCCCTCATTGACGAGCACGTCCACGGCCTCGGGTTGGAGATCGTAAACGACGCACTGGTGACCGGCTCGCCGAAGGCGCCGCACCATGTTGGTTCCCATACGGCCGAGTCCGATCATGCCGAATTCCATGCGCTTCTCCTATCTCTAACAATCGTAACGCCCGCTCCTCGCGGACGGCTCTGACGAACCCGTCACCCCGCGTTCTTCCGATTCTCGAGCGTCTGCAATTTTGCGAGGCGGCGTCGATGGCGCCGAGCGCCGCTGAACCGGGCGGTCAGAAAGGTCCCGATGAGCTCCATTGCGAGCCCAGAGCCGATAACTGTGAGCAGCCGTTTAGCCGTGAGAATCCGAAATAGGCGATTTCAAAGTCTTACGCGCAAACGGGTAATTTGAGAAAGTACAGTTTATTTGAGAAACCCGCTTGGCTTGGGACATTATATCTGAGAATCTCCGGCTCATGCGATTTGACCCGATTCGAAGCGGCGCACGCGGAGCGCAAGAGGAACTTGAAACTCCGGAAACGAAGAGGCGCTGGAACGAAGGGCTTCGGCGACACGAGGCGATCCGCAGCTTGATAGAGCGCCATCCGGGCTTGCTTAAGGCTGCTGACGTGAAGGACGTCGCTTGGGATCTCGGGGTCAGTCAAGCGACGCTCTATCGCTTGATCACGACATACCGAACCAGCGGAACCGTCGAAGCGCTGATGCCGCGCACGAGCGGCAGACCCGCCGGTTTGCGGCTACTCGACAAGAAGGTCGAAGCGGTGATCGCGAAATGCATCCGCGAAATCTACCTCTCGCCGAACAGGCCGACATTGAAGCGGCTGACCGACGAAGTGCACGCCAAATGCGCGGCCGCCGGATTTGGGTTGCCGGATCGCCGAACTATTCGAGCCCGCGTGAGGGCGATTCCGGAACGCACCAGGGCATTGCGTCGATCGGACGCCCGAGAAATCAAAGCGACTACGCCGACGCCGGGCAAGCTGGTGGCGACCCGACCTCTGGAGTTCGTCCAGATCGATCATACCGAGGTCGACGTCGTGGTGGTCGACGAAGAAAACCGGCAGGCGCTGCCGGGACGTCCGTGGCTGACTCTCGCCATCGACGTGTTTTCCCGGATGGTGACAGGTTTTCATCTTTCGATGTCGGAGCCGTCAAGGCTTTCGCTTGGGCTGGTCATGTTGCGGGCGACCTTCGACAAGACGGTTTGGCTCAGCGAGCGCGGCGTGACGGAGGAGTGGCCGACCTCGGGCCTTCCGGAATTGATCGGCGTCGATAACGGCTCTGACTTCAGAAGCGCGGTCTTTCGTCGGGCGTGCGAGAACGAGGGCGTTCGCGTCGAGTTTCGCCCTCCCGGGCGACCGCACTACGGAGGTCACATAGAACGGCTGATGGGGACGATGATGAGGGAGGTGCACGCCTTGCCGGGCACGACCTTCAGCAACGTCGCCGAGCGCGGACGGCAAGACCCGAAGACGTCGGCCGGTATGACCTTGCACGAACTCGAGATCTATTTCGCGATCGAGATCGTCGAGGGCTATCATCAAAGAATCCATCGCGGCTTGCAACGGGCCCCGATCGCCGTCTGGCGCGAGTTCATCGGCGAGACGCCGTTGCGGATGCCGAAGGACCGCATGGCCTTTTGGGTGTCCTTCCTTCCCGAAGCGCGCCGCAGATTGCGCCCCGATGGCGTCCATATGTTCGGCCCGCTGAAATACTGGCACGGCGCATTGGCCTCGGGCCTTGGCCGTTCGGGAAGCGAAGTCGTCGTAAAGTACGATCCTCGCGACATATCGAGAGTCTTCGTCGGACGGCCATCGGGACATTTCGTGGAGGCGCAATGGAACGACCTGACCTGGCCCCCAGTCTCGCTGCATGAATGGGAAAATCAGCAACGTGAGCGCGGCCGCTCGGCGCGGGCCGAACGCGACACTGGCGCCGCGTTGCGCGCGACGGCGAAGAAACGGAGCTTGATCGAGCGCGCGAAGCGACTGACCTACGAAGCCAATGAAAAGCACCTTCCGTCACCGGAAAAGTCTGTCGACGGGGCCGGATTGGGATCGCTGAAAGGCGTAGACTCATCCACCCCAGTTCCTGGGGAGGGGTAGTGACGACCTTGAGCGCAATCGCATCGCACGTGAACCCCGCGACGACGGAACTGCTTGGTCTGTCCGCCCATCTGCGAATCCGCGCAATACGTTCTGAGCGCTGGGTGGGTCACCCCAGGGCGCAGAAAGCGATTCATATCCTCGAGCAGATCCTCGAACATCCGCGCACGACGCGAATGCCCTCGGTCGCGATCTTCGGCGACTCGGGAATGGGCAAGACCATGCTGATGCAGAAATTTTGTTCGGACCATCCGCCCGGCGTCGATCCCGAAACCGAGCAACATCGAAGGCCTGTGCTGGCGCTTCAAATGATCAGCAAGCCGGGGGAATGGAGGTTCTATGGCCAAATCCTCGATGCGCTTGGCGCTCCACACAATCCGGGCGCGCGCATCGCCGACGCCGAGCGCTCCGCGCTGAGCCTGCTGCGAGCGTCTCAGATCCAGATCATCGTCATCGACGAGGTGCACAACATCCTCTCCGGCTCCTATCGCGAGCAGCGGACCATGTTGAACATGCTGAGGTTCATCAGCAACGACCTCAAGGCCTCGCTTGTCTGCTTCGGCGTGATGGAGGCGCGTGAAGCCATCCAAGGCGACGCTCAGTTGGCGCGGCGGTTCGATGTCGTGACGATGCCTCGGTGGTCGGCCGACGAGGCTTTTGAGGAATTGGTCCGCGCCATCTTGCGCAATCAGCCGCTGCGCGAAAGGAGCGTCCTGACGGCGAAGGCGTTGAGGCACATCTTCGTCACGACGGACGGCATCACGGCGCGGATCTTCAGAATGATGAACGCCTTGGCGACCGCCGCCATCGAGAGCGGCCTCGAAAGGATCACGGACGATGCGGTGTTGGCCTGGACGCCCTTGATAAGTGGAGAGGCGGCCTTCGTATGATCGGGGAGACCCAAGATCGCCCACCTGCGCTGCCGCTGGTGACCCCGCCGCGCGGCGATGAACTGCTGTCGTCATGGCTCACGCGCATCGCCCAAGACTACTACGTCACGCCGCGCGGCCTGCTGACGCATATGGGTCTTTCTTCGCCGTCGGTGGAGCGGCTCGACCTGACGCTGACGTTCACCCAGGCGATGACCTTGAGCGGATTTGTGCGGCTGCCGCCGGACGCCATTTTCCGGATGACGCACGCGAGGCTCCCTTCGGACTGCCGGAGCCTCGTCCGGGTCAGACACCCCCAGCAATCCTGCCGAAGGTGTGGTTCGCAGTTCAAGCGCGACGGGGCAGCGGGTGCGGTGTTGAAAAGTTGGGTGCAAGGTTGGCGCATCACATGCCGGGTTTGCGGCGGCGCCATCTCGGATGTCTGGAGCGACGTCGATAGGGCAGGGACGGCGACGTTGGGCCGTTTGGAGGAAGAAGCCGCGGCGGGCGAGGCGATTGCCGAGGCCTACGCGAATGGAAGCCGTACATTCCCCGTCTCGCCCGCGACAATGATGCGGTTGCTGCTGCTGCGCCGACGCCCAACGCCCAAGGAGTTCCGCGAACAGCCAGAATTCCAGCGCAGACTGATCGGCACGATCATCCCTGACTTCGACGCCATCGCGGACGACCGTGGGCTGAACACGATGATCGGGAGGTCTCCGGTTTTGCCGATGGTGGTTCGGCTGCGCCTGCTTGCCGGAGTCGCAAAGGTGATGGAGAATCCGATCGAGCAGATCTCGTTTTTACGACAATCGGGCGCCTTCGGTCCTCAGTTTGATCGCGTGCTAGCGCAAGACCCGATCATCACGCCGGACCCAATTCCGCAAAGCCGTCTAACTTGAGAAACTGGGTTCCACTTTATCAAGTTAAGCGGCTTTTTCTGAGGCCATGAAAGGGTTTCTCACCTCAAGACGTCTGCCGACAGCTGCTTTTCGAGCCGCGCTCCATCATCGGGGTGCGGCTGTTTCTCGTGAAAAACGAAGATGGTGTCCAGGAGATGAATGCGTGGATGTTCGCCCCGGTGGTCGCCACGATCAAATCCGCTCGATAAAGCTTCACGGCCGCCTCGAGGCCGCGCCGACACTGAGTATATTCCGGCGCTATCGCCGTCTGATGACGGCGCTAGAACTGCATCCCGATCGGATGCAGGTGCTTTCATGCGCTATCGCCTCGATGAGAAGCGACTTCCCCAGACGCTGTTCCCATCTCTTCCAGAGTCGCTGGAAAGCGAGTTTGTCAGCCTCTCAGCAAGAATTGACGAAGTCCTTGAGCAATTCGACATGCGGATTGTCGCCGCCGAAAAGGCTCTCACGGTCGTGCATGCAATGCGCGGTGTTGAGAAGATCGCCGTTCGCGGGGCGCGGCCTTGACAAGAGATCCTCGCGAGCATGGACTTCCACGACGCGCCCGCATTTCCGGCGGATGGGCTGAGATTCGAAACGCTGCGCGCCGGCGTCCGAGCGCCGCCTTTGTCGCAGCGACGGCGATTTTCCTAGCGGGGGCGCTTCTGCTCGCGGGCGGGTTAGCGTGGGCTCGTGGCCGCGAGAGTGGCTGGGCGCCCATTGTAGATATGACGGCCTCCGACGTCGCGCCGACCGCGCCCGTCGGCGTTCAGACAGACCCCAAACGAAAAGAGACCAGGGCCAACGGCCTGGCCGTCTGCGTGCGCCTCTGCGACGGATATTTCTTTCCGAGCGCTACAAGCTCGGGCGGCGACGAAGCTTGCGCGGCCCAGTGTCCGGACGCGCCCACCGCGCG
>Ga0181536_10002193_pt1 | contig 22368 bp, 23 predicted proteins | sample PEATcosm2014_Bin_41_FD_121105 | JGI IMG/M metagenome (GOLD analysis project Ga0181536, IMG submission 121105) | Peatland microbial communities from MTU Mesocosm Facility, Houghton, MI, USA - PEATcosm2014_Bin17_60_metaG | ecosystem: Environmental > Terrestrial > Soil > Wetlands > Peat | place...
GCGCCGGCTTTTCAACATCGGCTTCGGTCCTGTTGCTCTCGCATTTGTGGGCGTGAGCGGTCCGGAGGTACGCGCTCGCATCGGCGAAATCCGCAAATTGCACGGCGGTGGATGGATCGCGGAGTGGTTGCGCGTGCGCGGTGTCCCTAACTGGGCGGATTACTTCGAGACGAAGTATGGGGCGAAGCAGTCCGGCCTGAAACTTGTGTCGTGAGGAGGAATGCATGAAAAAGTTGCTGCTTCGTATCGGTATCGTCATGGCTGGATTCATCTTCACAGTGAGTCTGAACGTGGATGAAGCACATGCGGGCGTCGTCGCGGGTCTCGCCACGGAGTGGACCCAAATCATGAACAATGTGCAACTCGTTCTTCAATATGAGCAGCAGGTACAACAGTATGCGACTCAGTTGCAACAGGCGCAAACGCAAATCTTGCACCTGGAAGAGGCGTACAAGCAAACTGCGGCGATGGTGCAAGGGATTGGCAACGGCAATTTCAATTTCAGCGCCATTGCGAACGATCTGTCGGCATTGAACGGTGTTGTGCAGTACGGGAATGGCCTGGCCTACTCGATGGCCAATCTGGACGATGAGTTCAACGCACGCTTCCCCGGCTATGGGAATGTGAACCCGACGAATTACGCGGGTATGTATCGGAATTGGTACAACACGAATCTGGATACAGCTCATTCGGCGTTGAAGGTTGCGGGGCTTCAATATTCACAGCTTAATAACGATGCCGCGTTGGTGCAGAAGTTGCAGCAGCAGTCGCAGAACTCGACGACGCTTTTGCAGACCCTGCAAGTGGGAAACTCTCTTGCCGCACAGGAATTGGCAGAGCTCGAAAAACTGCGCCAATTGATGCTGACCGACATTACGTCCAAGGCCACGTATCAGGCACAGCAGGCAGCCTCCGCGCAGGCTGACGGCGATATGAACGATACGTTTTTTACGGTGCCAACCGGATCGAATACGGACACGCGGACCTATTCGCCGGTTCCGCAGCAGTAACAGGGAGCGATTGCGATGAAGCTGAAACCCAGGTCGTTGTTGGTATTGAGCGCGTTGGCGATTGCGTCGGTGGCACTTGCCTATGGACAGAGCACGGCGCCTCAGTCCGGGCCGTCGGATTTGCTCGATGTGTATAAGAACGCAACCACGACCTGGGTCTCAACGGCGTTCGGTTATGCGAATAAGCTGTTCGGCCTTCTTGCCTTTATCGATTTCACCTGGGCGATGATCGTTCTGTTCCTGGAAGGGCAGGAGTTGCAGGGATGGATTGCGGGCTTCTTGAAGAAATTCATGACCATCAGTTTTTTCTATGCCCTGCTCATCAATCAATCGACCTGGTTCCCTGCGATCATCAATAGCTTTGTTCAGATCGGTCAACAGGCCGGAGGGGTATCGGGGTATCTGAACCCATCGAACATCTTGTGGACGGGCGTTCAAATCAGCGGGGCGATTTTGGCAGCCTGCCTGCCAAATGCCGCGGCAGGCGCCACGGCTGGAGGCATTTTGGGAGTTATTGTTCCGGGCGCTGGGGCAGCTCTGACGGCTGCTTCTCTGATTCCGGCACTCGTAGCCCTGTTCTGCGCGTTATTGATTTTCCTCGCCTATGTGGTCATTACGCTGACCTTCATCATGGCGACTGTCGAGAGCTATGTCGTGATGAGCGGCGGGTTAATCTTCCTCGGTTTCGGCGCGTCCCGTTGGACCGTTCCGTATACGGAGCGTTATATCTCCCTGGTCGTATCGACGGGAGTGCGACTGATGGTCCTCTACATGATTATCGGTCTAGGCCAGACCTTATCGAATACATGGGTTCAGGAAGCTTCGCAAATACCCTTGAGCACGGCCGGGCTTCAATCGCTCTTTGGATTGTTGGCCAGCGTCATCGTGTTTATGGCACTGGCTTGGCAGGTGCCGAAGCTTGCGAGCAGCATCCTGCAAGGGTCGCTGCAGATGGGCAGCACGGATCTGATTGCTCCTGCAATGTCGGCTGCGATTGCGGCCGGTACGATCGGCGCCGTTGCAACGGCAGGGGTGGGAGCGGTTGCGGGCGGCGTTGGCGCATTGGCTGCTGGTGGCGCGGCTGCTGGCGGAGGAGCTGGCGCGGCTGGTGCCGGTGGGATGGGCGGAAGCTTTATGCCCCGAGGAGCTGGTGGGATGGCGCCGGGCATAGGCAGCACGATGGCCGGTGGCGGAGCCAGCGGCGCTGCCCCAGGCGTCGAGGGCGCAATCAACAGTGTGCCGCCGCCTTCTCCGAGTGCGAGTGGTGGAGGTGGCGCAGTAGTGGCTGTCGATCCACCTCCTGTAACCGTGGGGGCGCAGGGAGAAAAGGGTGCGCCTGGTGCGGACGTGGCTTCGGGCGGCTCGCCGGCTTCCGTACAGGATGTTCAAGGCTCTGTGAGTGCGGCTCCGGAGACGGCTATGGCGGATGGGAGTGCGACCGCTCAAGAGGATGGCGCTACTTCGAGTCCGGTATCTAGGGTTGGCGGGCAAAGCGTATGGAGCAGTAGGCGCAAGGCACAGGTACAAGGCAGCGCTGAGCCGCAGACGATGGCGAGATTCGACGTAGGGGACTCGGCGGATGAATCGCCCGGAGCGATCACTGTTGATGGCGAGGGGTCGAGTGGAGCGAGCGGAAGCGCAAGCGTGCCCGAGAGCGGTGGTGGAGAAGCCGTAATCAATGAGGGCGTTCCAACGCCGGTTGCCGACAGTTCCGGTGGCAGCTTGGTTGGAGAGCCCGCTGTCGTCGAGCCCGTCGAAGTGGGTGAAGTGAGTGGAGTCGCTCCGCAAGTGGCGGGCGGGAGCACAGCGGCTGCCGGGGGAGCTGGTCCTTCGTCCGGCGCACCGGCTGGAGTGCTGGGCGTGTCGAAGGAAAGTCCTCTCGGGGGTGTGAATCCTGCCGGAGAGGAACCATCGCGCGCGAGACGCCGCTCGGATGATCGTTCGCTGGGCGAGAAGATCTCGGGGATTCATAATACCGCGGCACAGGTACAACAGCATCTACCGGAGGATTCGGCGACTGTGTCGGCGCCGACTCTGAACATTCAACACGGAGAGTAGGAGCGAAAGATGAGCGCATCGCTGGCAAGTGTGGAAGAAAAAGGTTCGGGCAAGAGCCCGTACCTGGCGGCTCGCGACGAGTGGAACGAGCGGTATCGGGATCTGATCGTGGCTGCGCGCAATTGGCGGCTTCTGGCGGTGACATCGAGCGTAGTTGCGCTTGTCGCGGTCCTGGGCTTGATTGTGATCGGGGCCAAGCCAAAGGTCATTCCCTACATCGTGGCGGTGGACAACCTGGGCAAGGTGGTCGGCCAGGGTACGGCGGTTCAAGCCTCGGTTGCCGACGACCGTTTGAAACGCGCGGCGTTGTGGTCCTGGGTCCAGGATTGGCGGATGGTTTCGTCGGACGCGACGGTCGAGAAGAACGCGATCGAACGGGTGTATGCGCAGATCGGGAACGGTACGCCTGCGGCGATCCGGATCAGCGATGCGTATCGCGATGGGTCGCCGTTGAAGCTGGCGCAAACGGAGACGGTTTCCGTCAATGTGCGCTCTCTCTATGCGTCCTCGAAAGATTCCTATGAGGTCGAGTGGACGGAGACGACATTCGACTTGAAGGGGGAGCAGATCGGCACTCAGAACTACAAGGGTGTCATTACGATCTCCATTCATCCACCCGAGGATGAGGGTTTGGCACGCGTAAATCCCCTGGGGATCTATGTCACGAATGTGAGCTGGTCGAAGGTTCTTTAAATCATTCAAGGAAGGCGAGAGTATGAAGACGGTACGAGTGATGGTGTTGGTTGTGATGGGTGTGAGCGCCTTCCGCGGGTTCGCACAAGAGGTTGCCCCGAGTGCGGGTGCGTCGGCCGGTGGCGCGGTGGTGCTGAATCGGACGAAGGCAGCTCCGGCAAAGCCGGAGATCGTTCCTGCGGACAAGTATCCGTTTGCGGCGATTCAGAAGGCCCTGGAGCAAGGTCCGGGCACGGATATTCAGTCGGCTGCCGCAGGCGTAGGGCTTGGGGTGAAAGCTCCTCCAGGCTGGGAGCCGTCGAGAGATGTGGCGTTGTCAGAGACGGCGCGAGAGGCCGTTGCGCTTTCAGCGAAGCTCTTAAACGAACAGAACAATCCGGTTCCTGGGCCGGATGGACGGGTGGTTTACACCTTTGGGGTTGGGCAACCGACGTTGGTGGCTACACCGCTTCGCGTGAGTTCGATCGAGTTGCAAGCGGGCGAAAAAATCCTGGGAGAGCCTCAGATTGGGGACTCGGTGCGATGGGTTGTGACGCCGATTTCGTCGGGGTCCGGGGACGCCGCTACGCCGATTCTGGTTGTGAAGCCAAAGATGACGGGCCTCGATACGACCATGATTGTTGCCACGGACAGGAGAACGTATTACCTAAGGCTGGTTTCAAAGCCGGGTGATTACGTGTCGCGGGTCGCGTTTCTCTATCCTGACGATCAGCCGTTGCAGTGGAAAATCTTTTTGGAGCAGCAGGCGAAAGAGCACAAGGACCATGTTGACGCCTCGCGTATTTCGCAGACCGGCAACGATGCGGTTGACAAGCTGTACTTCGATTACACGTTCAAGGTGAAATCGGGATCTGGTTCCATCCGGCCCATGCGGGTCCTGGATGACGGAGAGAAGACCTACATCGAGATGCCGAGCGTGACTGCGTTTCAGGAACTGCCGACGTTGGTGATCGAAGGCCCAGAGGGCAATGAGATGGTCAATTTCCGCGTTAAGGGCACAACTTTTGTGGTGGACCGTCTTTTTGTGAAGGCAGCGCTGTTGCTCGGTGTTGGTAAGCATCAGGAGTTTGTGGAGATCGAGCGCAAGGATGCGCTCACGCCACATACGGAGGCAAAGTGATGGCGGACGAAAACAAGGTCGATGGGAACGGGCGTGAGGAGGTTGTGTTGTCTCCAAAGGTGGAGGGTGACAGCCCGACACGCAGTAAGCAGCCTTTGAAGCTGCGTTTCTGGCCCACGGACGGCAAGCATCTGAATCCAGCTGTGAGGGGGATGTTGTTCGTCGCCGTCCTGGGATTCCTCGGTCTGATTGTCTATGGGGTGATAGCTCGGGGTGGAAAGAAGGCGGCCGCGGAAAAGGCCAAGGATGAGCAATCGATTTCGGATGCGCAATCGACCGGAACGAAGGTTTGGAAGGATCTCGAAGACCAGCGGAAGATCGACGCCATGAAAGAAGCGCAGGCGCAGGCCGCCGGGGGGAGTGCGCCGGACGCGCTGCAGGGGCGGGTCCAGAGCGCCGGTGTTCCGGCTGAGCTTGTAGCTTCTTCCCAATATTCGAAAGATGCGCTGGTCCCCCCTCTTGAGGCTCGGCAGATTGCCGCATCTGGACGGCCGCCAAAGGGAATGCCCACGGACGGCAGGGGCGCGTTGAATCAGCAGCAGGCGGGCCCTCAAGGAGGGGCGCCTGCGGTACGAAACGCAGCGGACGAGTGGCGTGAGGAGATGTACAAGGACGATCTTGAAGCGCGCACAGCGGGGACGTCGATTTCGAGCGGCAAAGGTTTGGCAGGTTTGGGTTCCCTGGGAGCTTCGTTGCCTTCCGGGGGAGTGGGATCGGTCCTTCAGCAGCTTCTCGGTGAGTATCCGAAAGCCGGGTCTGGTGGAAATGCTGGGGAACCAAGCCCGTCGGTATTGCCTGCAAACGCTGGTTCTGGAGGTCAGAGCGACGCTAATCTTCAGGAGCATAAGGAGAATTTCATCGAAAAGGCGAGGGAGGGCCGGGAGGAGCGGGACTATTCGTCCGCGACGCGGGCGCCGGCTCTATCGAAGTATGAGATCAAGGCCGGATGGGACATTCCGGCGACGCTGGAGAGCGGAGTGAACACCGACCTGCCGGGCGAGGTAAAGGCTGTTGTCCGTGAGAACGTGTACGACACGGCGACGGGCCAGTATTTGCTGATTCCGCAAGGATCGCGCCTAATCGGTCAGTACGACAACCGGGTTTCATACGGCCAAAGTCGCGCAATCGTGATTTGGTCGCGGCTGATTTTCCCGGACGGGTCCAGCGTGGATCTTGACGGGATGGTGGGACACGATGCCTCGGGCGCTGGAGGTTTTCACGATCAGGTCGATAACCATTATTTGCGGCTTGTCTCCATGGTCTTGATGCTGAGTGCGTTCACTGCCGGTATTGAAATGTCCCAGCCTCAGACGACCTCGGCGTCGGGTATCCTGTCGCCGAGCGCGGAAGCCACTCAAGCTCTCGGCCAGCAGTTTGGGCAGTTGGGGATTGAGGTATCGCGAAAGAACCTGAACATCCAGCCCACGGTGAAGATTCGTCCAGGCTATCGGTTCAATGTGCGCGTGAATCGCGACATTGCGTTCGCGGAACCGTATGCGGATACAGGAGTCGGTCAATAGGAGCCCACCATGGAGATTGTGTATCGCAACGTCCGGTTCAATGAAAAAGTCGATCGATGCCTGAGGCGGCGCTGGAAGAAGCACGGCGATTTGTCGATTCGCGTCCGTGAGGCTCTGGATCAAGTGAATCTCCGCGATGTGGAACTGCTCGATGTGGATTGCAGCCGGGTCCATGCAATGCAGGTTGGTGTTTTCGAGTCGATGTGGGCTGCCGCCCATGAAGCGGCGCGTTCGCGCGGCTGCTCTTTGAACACGTTGGTAAATAGTGCGGTTTGGGTAGCTTTCGGCGCGCCGAGGCCAGGCCAGCGTGGCCGGCCTCTCAGCCGGAATCAGTGCGGGGCGCCGGTTCCCGATCTCTGCTTGGGCCGTCCTGTTTGAAAAACACGGGAAGAGGAGCTTAAACAACGTGTTTTCAATGTGTTGAGTAGTAAACATTCATCTTTACACATTGAAGCAATGTGCTATACTTTAGCTGTGTCAAACTCACTCGTAAAGAGCAATCCAATGTCCGGCTGGACTCCGCATTTCGACATCACGACGATTCCAGATGACGTATTGCTTCGAGAAAGTGCTCGCAGGTTGCGTGCGCGCCAGCTTCGCTCCCCGCGAGCAAAGGTGCTCCGTCAGTGCCCCAAATGCGGGGAACCGTTCGGCGCCCGTGAATTGCGCAAGCACCTTCCTCGGTGTGTGCGGCCTGCCGCCACTGGAATGAGCCTCAATCCAAACCGGGCCGTTCGCAAGGTCACCAGCGTTGAAGAACAAGAAGCGGAGAACTACCGTTATTGGCAGAGTATTCCTGTAGGAGACAGACTCGTAGCCGTGTGCGAGCTTACCGAAGCCGCATACGCGATTCGGGAGATTGGTCAGAATGCTAACAAAGGACATGAAAGAACTCATACGCATCTTCAACGAGCACGGCGTTGAGTATTTGCTCGTTGGGGGCTACGCATTCGGTGTCCACGCTCAACCACGCGCGACCAAAGACCTCGATCTCTTCATCCGGGCCGATGCCAGCAATAGCGATGCTGTGTTCAGAGCCTTATGCAAGTTTGGCGCGCCCCTTCACGGACTTACCGCCAAGGACTTCCGAGATACAAAAACAGGGCTTCAGATCGGTATGCCTCCGAATCGAATCGATATCCTTCAGCAGATCAGCGGCGTGACGTTTGACGAAGCATGGAAAGACCATGTCGACGCCATGATAGAAGGCGATACGCCGACTTACGTCATCTCAAGAGAGAACCTAATCAAGAACAAATTGGCTGCGGGCAGAGAACAAGATATTCTCGATGTCAAGCAAATCCAAAAAGCGGCTGCCTACGCTTCCGAGCAGCCTGCACAAAAAGCGAGAAAGCCCCTTCTCAACAAGAAGAATCGCAAAGGAATCGAACGCTGAAGGTCCGGTTGCTGGACACGCAGTATGTCAATTGCGGGACTCAAAGTGGAACTTTGCTTTCCAATCTGTTTCCTCGCCCAAAGTCAGGTACGCCTCAAAGGGCTTGCCCTGCTTGGAAATGAAGCCTTTGAGCAACGCGGTCTTACCTTTGGTGCAGAGCGTCTCAATCTGCTTCGGGGTGAGGGTCTTCTTCGCAATAGTCTCGTTGATACTGAAGTTGCAACCCTCGCGGTAGCGGCCGCAACCGTAGAAGTTCTGCCCATTGGGCTTTTTGACGGTGCCTTGCTTGCATTTCGGGCATAGGAGAGATCCGGGCGGCGGAGCAGTGCCTGTCAATGCCGACGCTGAACCGTTCGACGCCAGGCTAGGTCGCGGAGCGATGTGCAACTGCGCCAGCTCTCTTTTGAGTTGGCCGTCAATGCTGGAAACCACGTTGAAGTACTGGGCTTTGCCTTCGGCAATATCATCGAGTTGCTGCTCAAGGGAGCGCGTGTAGTCGTACTCAAGGAAGGCGAAGTGGCCTTTGAGCGCATCAATGAGCAAGATGCCGAGGTCCGTGGCCCGCAATATCTTCTTGGAATCGTCGATGTAGTTGCGGGTGATGATGTTCTTGAGGATCGCCGGGTAGGTGGAGGGACGGCCGATTCCTTCATGCTCCAGCTTCTTGATGAGACTTGCCTGGGTGTAGCCGTTGGGCGGGCGCGTCTGCTTGTTCAACACGCGGGCGCTGTCGGCGCGGAGCTGGGTGCCGCGCGCAAGCGAAGGGACGCGGCCATTCTCGTCAGATTGTTTCTCCGAGTCGTCCGGATCGGGTTCCTCGGCGGCGTCCTTGGCCGTCAGAGTGCGCCAGCCTGGCTTGATGAGCCTCCGGTCCATAGCTTTGAAGACGAAGGGCTGCGAGCCGTCCTGGGCGGCGAGAGTGAGGGTATTCACGCTGTATTCGGCGTTGGCAAGCTGGGAGGCTACAGCTCGTGTCCAGATAAGGTCGTAGAGCTTCTTCTGGTCGTTGTCTACGCCGGCATGGCGCTGCTCCAAGTGGGTGGGGCGGATTGCTTCGTGGGCCTCCTGGGCGCTCTCTTTGGACTTCCAGGTGCGCGGCTTGAGCGGCAGGGGGAGGTTATTGTTCGCCGCGTAGGCCCGAATCTCCGCCAGCGCCTCCGCGGAGAAGTTCTGGCAGTCAGTGCGGTGGTAAGTAATCAGCCCTTCTTCAAATAGCTTCTGAGCGAGTTGGGCGGTCTGTTCCGGCTTGTATCCGAGCGTTACGCTCGCTGCCTGAAGCAGCGTTGCCGTTGTGAAGGGCGGTGGCGGAGCCTTGGCCGCCGGCTTCGTCGCTGCGGCGGTAACGGTAAAGAGTCTGCATTTCGCAGCTTCTTCCGCCAGCGAAGCGTCCAGGATGTATTCCTCCCCTTCCTTGAGAAAAGGGGCTGTGTCCCATTGCGCACGCCACTTCCCATTGTCAAAGATTGCTTCCGCGCCGAAGTGCTTAGTTTCCTTGAATGCGTCGATCTCGCGCTGGCGATCGACAACAAGCCGGAGAGCGACACTTTGGACGCGCCCGGCACTGAGCCGAGCAATGCCGGTTTGCCGCGAGAGAGCAGGCGACACCTGATAGCCGACGAGGCGATCGGCGCCTCGCCGGGCCTCTTGTGCGTGGATCAGGTTGGTGTTGAGCTGCCGCGGTGCCTTGATCGCGGCACGAATGACGTTTTCGGTGATGGCATCGAAGGTGACGCGTGCGTATCGGCGAAGGTTCAGAACCTGCTGCAGGTGCCACGCAATGGCTTCTCCCTCGCGGTCGGGATCTGTCGCGAGATAAACCTCTTCGGAGCGTGCGACGCGCTGCCGCAACTGGGAAATAATAGCCTTGCTGCGTTCGAGGATCTGGTATTGGAGCCGGTAGGTCTCCGGCTCAATACCAAATTCGCTCACTGGAAGATCTCGAATATGCCCAACGCTTGCGGCAACATCCCAGCCACCGCCCAAAATTGCCTTGATCTTTTTGATCTTGTTTGGACTCTCCACGATCATCAGGTTCATGCGGCTGCCTCTTGCCTGGCGATCTACCGAGAGGATTATGCGGGGACGGTTTGTGTTTGGCTCTTCAGCTTGTAAATGGAGGCAAAATAGGCCACCATCACGCGAAATGTCTTGGAACGATTCACTCCCCCGAGAACCTCACCTCCAACCCTCTCCAGTTCATCCGCGATCTCGTAGGTCAAAGGGAATACAAAAGCGGTGTCAATATTTTGAAAAGGGATGTTCAGCCACTGGTTGTTGTAGAACGCAACAAGTTGCGCCTGAGCGACCTTGGCTTTGAAGTTCATGATGATGTGCTCTGCGAGAGCATTCTTTTTGCGAATTCCGAGCACGGCAAAGAGTTGATTGAAGTGTGTTTTCGTAAATCTGGAGTCCACAGTGAGCCGGAGTTGGGTACGCTTTTCAAGTGGTGCAACAATTCTAACCTTGGTACGAGTTCTGGCTTTCTTGGTTTGGGTCATACCGCCTCCTTTGTCTTGTCTCAATTCGGATTCATTTTACAGTAATTATATACGATTGAGCAATGAAGAGCGGTAGGAAATAGGAATCAAAGGAGTTCCGGAAGTCACATATGGTGGGTTTGTTGCAATGGGGAAAACGTGAGTGGCGTTTCTCCCATTGCAGCATTCACCGAAAGCTCTCTGCCGCCGTACACGTGTCGAGTGACCGCGCTCTTGCAGAGCGATTTCCAAGCTTCAACCTGCGCCCCTGCGGGGGCCGGCTCGCGGCGTATATCTCCTTGAAACTAAATAACATATCTCTCATCCCCGGCACGCCTGAACACGCCTGAGCTCGCCGCATCGAGTGGTGGATCTGTGGCCTTTCGACAATATTGATCAGATGAATAGCAGTATGAATCGCGAATCTTTCCTCGAATGGAAGACGGAGGCCATCCAGACTCAGGAGGGAGCTGACAATCGTGGAGCATTCAGGGAATTTGCTAGGTGTGGGAGCCGTGCTGTCCGTTGAGGTCTCGTGTATGGCGGCGGGCACCGCTACAGCTAGCTGTTCGGTCGAGGCGCACCGGATGAGGTGAGCCGCTGCGACGATTGCGGTCGCATTCTGCTCGTTCAGAGCGACATTCTCGCTTATCTCAAGGAGAACTGTTGCAACCGAAGCGAGCGACTGATGCGCCCGCTGTTGTGCTCTCTGGATGACCCGATAGCACCGCGCCATCTTCACTTCGATGGCTCCACGTTGTTTAGGCGAATTCGCGCAGGACGCAAGGGTCACTGTGAGCGCTTCGAGTCTTTCCTGCGCTTCCGGTACGGTCATCTCTCCTCCCAAGAGTGTTGGCTGTCTTTGAGCAAAGTTATACAACAAATTCTGTTTATATCACTTTAACGGTTACCCATACTTGGGTAAAGGGTACGAAAGTGTTACGCGTCGTTGCAAGAGTATGCAATGTATGCAGCTTCCATTTATGTTTTGCTAATCATACCTATATGCTGTATTATATGTATGACAACGAAGTGAAAGTCGCGGTGATCTGCATGAAAATGCGCCATTCGGAAATAACTCCTTTAGGTTCATCGGGTTTGAGCGTTGTTGCACGCCTAAAAGGGATCCCCGTTCGTCTGCACGGCCACTCAATTGCTCAGCAGGGGCATGTGGAGAAAGAGCTTTGCACGGGCCTTGTGTGTTGTGGCGATGTGTGCCATATCACAGTGGGTCAGTTCCGAGGCGTTATGACGGGAAATATGTATGAAGTGTAGAGAGCTGTTCACTCGTGGAAATCGCGATTGGAGAGAGCAAATGAGCGGAGCTTTGCGGAACGTAGCGATGTTTGCCGTTGTTGTGATGTTGTCTGGTATGGCTGCTCTTGGCCAGATTTCATACCCTACCGCCAATGACATCAATACGATTGCTGGTACTGGCACGATGGGCTACAACGGCACGGGCGGTGCAGCAACGAGCACCGATTTATATGAACCCCTCTCCGCGGTGTTTGATTCTTCGGGCAATGTATGGATCGACGACGGCGCCCTCTGTCTTGTACTCGAAGTGTCGGCCTCCAATGGAGACATCAACAGCATTTTTGGCACTGTGCCTTCGGGTGGATACTACTACGATTGCGTTCCCGCCTATGGGGTGACCTATAACCCGATGGGTGCAGTCGTCGATGCGTCGGGAAATATGTACTTTATCGACGGCGAAACCTATATTCGCAAACGGACGAGTTCGGGCAGTTTGAGTGTCGTAGCCGGCATTGGAACGGCAGGGCATACAGGCGATGGCGGGGCGGCGACCAGCGCGGAGATTGAGGCCACAAAATTAGTTATTGATTCTTCCGGCAATCTCTTCTTTGTGCAGTATCAGTATACGAGTACACGAGCTGGGGACGTGTGCGCCTATGACAGTATTCGGGAGGTGACGGCCTCAAATGGACTCATCAACACAGTAGTCGGGAACGGGAACTGCGGATATTCGGGTGATGGTGTAGCCGCGACTAGCGCCGCAATTGACGTTGGGGGATTCGCTGTCGATTCTTCCGACAATATCTACATAGCGAATGACGTCAGCACGCCGGAGGAAGGTCACGGCATTTGCGATTCGTCTGTTGTCCGGAAGGTGACTGCCTCGACCCAGATCATTTCGACGATTGCAGGTAATGGGACTTGCGGGTATTCGGGGGATGGCGGAGCTGCTCTTAGCGCGGAACTTTACAGTCCGACCGGTATCGTTGTGGATTCAAGTGGGAACGTGTACGTTGCGGACTACGGCAATTACCGCATTCGAATGATTTCGGCCAGTTCTCAGGACATCTCGACGATTGCGGGTAACGGAACTTATGGGTGTTCCGGTAATGGCGGCGCAGCGACCGACGCAGAGTTGGGTTATCTGAACACTTTGGCGATTGATGGCTCTGGACACTTGATTTTCACAGATACCGGATGCGCTGAAGTTCGCGCAGTGACCCTTGTCAAGCCCACGCCGTCGATCTCCTTGTCCTGTTCACCGAATCCGATTACTTACGGGGCGAGACCACTGATTGCACAGTCGATGTCGGGAATGGAGCGACCGGCACGACAACCTGGACGATCAACGGTGGCGCGTGGACGACACAGACATTGAGTGGCGGTACCGCGTCGGCAGGAGGTTTCAATGGGTACGCGGCTGGCTCGTACACGATCGGCGTTACCTACAACGGCGACAGCAACAACAATACCGCGAGTACATCGACAACGCTTACGATCAGCATGGCAACACCGAGCGTTTCCGATACGTGCTCACCGAATCCGATTACCTACGGGGGCAGCAATTCGATCTGCACTGGTTATGCAAGTGACAGCGGTACGGTAACCGGTACACTTTCGTTCACGATCAACGGTTCCCCTTGGGCAACGGAAACTCTTTCTTCGGGTTCGGCCACAGCACCTCAGTTTAGCTCAACCTACGGAATAGGTACATACACTGTTGGGGTAGCCTACAGCGGCGATAGCAATAACAATGCGGCTAGCAGTTCGACGACGCTGACTATTGGCAAGGCCAGTCAAACGATCAACTTCGCGGCCCCGGCAAGCCCGGTGACCTATGGAGTATCGCCGATCGCTCTGAGCGCAACGGCCAGCTCTGGCCTAGCGGTGATCTTCAGCGTCTCCTCAGGCCCCTGCTCGGTCTCCGGAAGCACGTTGACGGTGACCGGGGCAGGCACCTGTGTGGTGGCTGCAAATCAGGCGGCCAACACAGACTACTCGGCGGCGGCAACGGTCTCTCACAGCATCCTCGTCAATGCTGCGGTGCTGACGGTGACCGCCAATAACGCCTCGCGGGTCTACGGCGTGGCAAATCCGACGTTCACCGCGTACTTCTCGGAGTTCGTCAACGGTGACACGTCGAGTGTCCTGAACGGCGCTCCCAGCTTGACTACAACGGCCACGCCCACATCCGCACCTGGCAGCTACACGATCACGGCTGCGGTTGGAACGCTGGCGGCGAGCAACTATACCTTCAGTTTCGTCAACGGGACCCTGACGGTGACAGCGGCCACGCAGACGATCAGCTTCACGGCTCCCGCGAGTCCCGTGACCTACGGAGTGGCGCCGATCTCCCTGAGTGCAACGGCCAGTTCCGGCCTGGCGGTGATCTTCAGCGTTTCCTCCGGCCCTTGCACGGTCTCCGGTAACACGCTGACGTTGGTGGGGGCGGGCACCTGTGTCGTGGCCGCAAATCAGCCGGGGAACGCCGACTACACCGCAGCGGTGGCGGTCGTACAAAGCGTGGTTATCAACAAAGAGTCCGTGATTGTCAACAGCACGTCTTCGCTGTCTCCCTCTATTTATGGCGACAACGTTGCATTGACTTTCACCTTAACAGGCAGCGGGGTTACTCCTACAGGCACGGTAACGATCAACGATGGAGCAAATACGCTTGCCACGATCTCGCTCGATGCGGGTATTGCAACCTACAACACATCCGCGCTGATCGCAGGAAAACACACTTTAACAGCGGTCTACAGCGGAGACAACAACTATCAGTGAGCGCACCCACGGCAACTGCCGGGGGCGCTGTATTGACCCGGCTGCCATTCCAACAATCGCAACTCAACCGAAAGAGGACAACAGCCGACCATGAAACTCAGTCAGAGAATTGCGAGCCTTGCACTTCTATTGGCCGGTGGCGCTGCGATACTTTTCGCGCAGTCGACCGGCACGATCACACAAACCGTCAACCAAAGGAATACAATCGGTGCTCTTTCCGCAACCCCTAATGGCACTATCACCGCCGGCAATCCTATCGCTTTCACCTACATTCTGAACACTGCCGGAGCCCCGGCCCCTGCGACGGAGACGGTGCAGTTCTACGACGGCAGTACGGCATTGGGCACGCCCCAAACCATTGGTGTGAGTGCGGCTGCCAATTTGCTGCCCTACTCCCAAGTCAATAGCGGCAAAGGATGGACTACATCCGGGACTGCTCCGACAGTAACCTCTCTGACCGCCAATGGCCCGGACGGCAGCACCAATACTGCGACCGCCTTGACATTTGTGAATGCAACCTCGACAGTCCTCTATGCAGTGCCGGGAACGACCAACTACGCCAATCAGCAAGTGACCTTCTCGATCTGGGCGCAGTCGGCAACCCCGACGACACTCAATCTGATCGTTCAGGATAGCCCTTTTGTGGCTGCAAATAAATCCGCGCCTTGCTCGGTTACCTCTACGTGGCAACGATGCACGCTGACCTACACCTTTCCGGCGAATGCCGGCACTGGCTTTGCCGTTTCACTCACCTCATCGAATTATGGCGTACCTATCAATGTCTGGGGTGCGCAGTTTGAACAAGCTGGCCAGGCAGGACCATACGTTTCCACCATTGGAACCGCGCGGCCGACCGGCGCACAAGCTGGTACCGTCTCGCTCTCCTGGAGCCAATTCCAGACCGGGGTTCACACGGTCACGGTGCAGTATCCGGGAGATGCGAACTTTGTGGGATCGACCTCGAACGCTCAAGTCCTCACGGCTCAGCAGGAGATTCCGAAGATTGTTTTGACCGATTCGCCGGCGGGTACGAGCGTCTATGGCCAGGCTGTGACGCTGACTGCGCAGTTGTCGGATCAGGATAACGATGACGACTGGATTCCGACCGGAACGGTAACCTTCTACGACGGCACAACAGTGATCGGTTCTGGGACGCTGAATGCGTCGGGACAAGCCTCCATCACGCTCGTTGGCCCGACTTCGCTGGTTGTGGGTTCCCACTCGCTGACGGTTCAGTATAGCGGCGATGAGGATTTCAGCGCCCTCACCTCCGGACCGATTGTCCACGTAGTGACGAAGGCAAGTTCCAACGTGGTAACAACGACGGTTACGAGCTCGCTCAACCCATCCGTGTATGGCGATTCCGTTACGCTGAGCATCAATGTTTCGTCCTCTGTCGGCATCCAGCCCACCGGCTCGGTGACGGTCGTCGATGGAAGCACCACGCTCGGCACGTTGACGCTCAACGCCTCCGGCAACGCAAGCATCACTATCCCGGCCTTTACGGCAGGGACGCACAACATCGTTGTCACCTATTCCGGCGACAGCAACTACAACTAACCAACAAAGGACGCTGCCGGACTTTCATGTCCGGCAGCACCCTCCATTCGATCGAGAGTGGGCAGGATTTGAGGCGGAATGGGAGTTCGATGATGAGACGCATTCGTATTGAAGTTGGCCTGCTGTTCGCGGCATTGTCTGTCATGTCCCCGTCGCTCGATGCGCAAAAGAGCGTCTCTTACCGGCAGGTTGTCGAACAGGCGAGCACAACAACCGTTGTTTCGTCGTCGGCCAATCCGTCGCCAAACAATTCGACGGTCGCTTTTACAGCTCATGTGGGCGGGGTGCCTGCCGGTATGCCAACCGGCACCGTAGCATTCAGCGCTACCCAGGAGTCCGGCCAGGTCGCCACGGCTACGCTTCCCTTGGACGCATCGGGTAACGCGACCTGGACAATCTCTCTTCGATCCGGTCAGTACGGAATTACAGCACTGTATAGCGGTGACACCGATTATCTCTCGTCAGTCTCTACGACTCTTTCTCAGATCGTCGAAGGCCCTCCCGATTTCACAATCAGTCTTCCATCGACAATGACCGTCGTTCAGGGGGCATCCGGCACGGCGACTGTCTCGGTCACGCCTCTTAATGGATTTGCAGGCACGATCCAGTTGCAATGCACCGGCGTGCCAGACGAGAGTTCGTGCAACTTCACACAGAACTCGATCACGATCCCCGCGTCGGCGGCAGCCTCGGCATCGAGCGCGGTCACCACTACGTTGACTGTGACCACGGTTGGCACAACGGTTACAACGCTTGGGTTTTTGGGTTTGCTGTTTGGGTGGGGTTCTTGCTCGCGTAAAAAGCCGCGCTATCGCTTCGTGATCTGGATTGGACTTGCGGTTCTCTTGATAGGGATGGTAGGCTGCGCGGGTCCCAATCGCTACGTGCAATCCAACGGAACGCCGCCAGGGTACTACTCCCTGACTGTTGTTGCAACGTCAGGCTCAATCACTCATTCAAGCACAATGACGTTGCATGTAGTGGCGCAATAGGCGCATCGCCAAAAAGGAAGGGACAGCAATATGAAAATGCGGTGGTATCTGGCAACGATCATCATGGGTGCCTCGTTCGCTGGCATTGCGCTCTTTGCTCAAGCGCGAAAGCAGGTCAGTTACGACTGGGCTCCGGACCAAATGGCAGCTACGTTTATGTACACAGTCGATGACTACTCTCTGCAAGTGACTCCGACGAATCTTGAAAGAACTCGCCTCGGCGGTGGCAGCGTCGAATACGCGTCGCGTCATTTCTATCCCTGGGAGTTCGTCGGATCTGCCCAATACTCCAGCGGTCAACCTCTGGGGCAGAAGCTCATCGCTGCGGGTGGAGGCGCGGGATACTGCCGAAGTTTCAAGCACTGGACGCCCTATGCCCGCGTTTTCGGCGGCATGGCTCGGACCAGCTCCGACGATCAGATGTATCTCTATACGGCCCCGAAATGGGGCCTCGCGTTCAACACAAGTGTTGGCGCCGATTACCAACTCACGCCACGATGGGGAATCCGCGGAGTGCAATTGCAAAATGAATATTTTCCGTTTGGATCGCGCGGCTCGGTCTATTGGTTCATCGGTACGGGAATCACCTACCACTTTCGTCCTTGAGGAGAGGCCATGAAAAGGAAGGGAATCGGTCAATTCTTCGCGGCCTGGATGTTGCTCGCCGCATGTGTCGAGTGTGTTTATGCGCAAACGCAAGACCCACTCATCGTCCGGATGGCCGCAAACGAGAATGCGATGCTCGCCAGCATTGGAAAGTGCGCTCCTCTTGTCGAATCGTACTTGCAGGTGGTGGGCAAGAATGGCGAAACTCCGATCACGGATAGGTACTACTTGCACCGGATCGACCTTGGCAGTGCAATCCGGGAGACCTTGTACGATCAACCGGGAAGGCAACGCTCGAAGCTGTCAATAGCGTGGAAGGTCGCGAGTCTGTCGGTTCGCCGTGCTCCCATGTTGTTCAACTCCTCGGGATTCGTCGAAATGCTTTCTCCCGACATCCATGGGTTTGATCCCGGCAAATTCAAGTTTGAGTTCCTTCACAACGAGTTCATCGGCAATGTGAAGACTGCCGTCTACGATGTCCGGCCGGCGAAGCTCGGCTATTTTCGCGGCCGGTTCTGGATTGAAGAGCACGGTAATCTGGTCCGCTTTACGGGAGCCTTCGCCGGCAACGGTTCCGAGTCTCATCCCCGATACCTGCATTTCGACTCATGGCGATTGAACGTCAAGCCGGGGGCCTGGCTGCCTGCGGCCGTCTACGTCGAGGAGCCTGTGCCGGGCGGAATTGTGCATGGTCAGATACGCATCTGGGGCTACGGCCTCGACGCACAGCTTCACGATCCGCTATCTTCGGTGACAGTCTCCGTGGACAATGCCGTGGATCGCAGTGGCGACGGGACAGACATGGACCCATTGGCGTCGCTGCAGGCGTGGAAGGATCTCGCCGCAAGCAATATCCTTGACAAGTTGGAACGCGCCGGCATTCTTGCCCCGCACAGCAGCTTCGATAGCGTTCTCGATCAGATTGTGGTCAACCTGAGCGTCCCGAGCGATCTCGCATTCCGAGAGCCCGTGCATTGCCGCGTCATGCTAACCACGCCCATCGAAGCGACAACTGTGGGCAACACCATTCTCATCAGCAAGGGCCTCATCGAAACCCTTCCCAACGAGGAATCGATCGCTTCCGTGGTAGCATTCGAGCTCGCCCACGTAATTCAAAGCAACACCGTGGACACACGCTACTCCTTTGCGGACAGAACGATGTTCCCAGACCGGAAAGTGAGTAGGGACCTCTACCTCGCGCATTCGGGCAAGGAAGATGAGAAGGCAGCCGAACTCGCCGTAAGCCTGCTGAAGAAGAGCATGTACGGGGACAAGCTGGGAGGCATCGGCCTCTACTACCAGCAAATGGCCCTGGGCATTGGGAAGCTAAATGGGTTGTATAGGCCGGAAACGGGAGATTCGTTGATCTCACCGGCCGGGAAGCCGTGGCTGCTTGCGCTGCTCGCTGAGAAAAGTCCTCGGCTCGAACCGGGAGACCCGCGTCAGCTTGCAGCTTTGCCGCTCGGCTCAAACCTGGTTGTCGATCCATGGACCGGAGAGGTGCGGCTGAAAGATGCGCCCCGCGTGATGCTTCAGACGGCCGGCGAAAAGCGGCCGTTTGAGGTTGTGCCAGTATATTTTCGGCTGCGGGCTCCTTCGGAGGTTGGTGTCGGCACTGGAAGCGCTGAGACGGTGACGGTGGACGCCCGGTGATTGGAGTATTTTGTGGTGGAACGACTGAAGGCCGGTCTATGACCGGCCTTCAGTGTCTCTGTCTCTTTCTATTGCGGCTGGCCGGTAATCACTCACTTGGCGGCTGCGACCTGGGCATCGCGCTCCTTGAGCCATGCAGAAACCTGATTACGCGCAACGGTATCATCCGTGGTGTTGAGGAGCACCCTAGCCAGAGTGTCTGCAACGATGAACTCCGGCTCCGGCGTTGCCTTCTTGGGGTGAATGAGCGCCCATCCCCGGATATACGATACCCTCTTCGTCGTATCGACGGAAGCACCGGAGGTCGGTGTCACGCTGAAGTAGTCAAAATCCTTCTTGGCTGTCCCGGTCGCGTGGACAACATCCTTCCACGTCTTCTCGTCGCAGACAATGTAGAAGGTCCAATTGGTAGGCCGAGGGAAGTGTTTGGCAATGGTTGCAAACGCGTCCACTTCAGTCCGGCAGACTGATGTTGCCTCGGCGGTAGCTGCCTCGTGCGACACCATGAGGACGTGGTTAGGCTGCGCAAAGGCTACGAGTGGAAACAGAACAACGAAGGTGAAGGCGATAAGGCAAGTATGACGGCTCATGGTAGCTTCCTCCTAACGGTGGCTACATTGTGGTTATGGGTTGTACAAGGTTTAAGGCCAGTGTGCATGGCAATTGAGCATTCACTTAGGGCACGCGGAGTGTCGGCCTAAACTCGGTGGGCGGCTTTGTTTTCCCAGCGCCCAGCGCGTGCTGACGGCTGATTGCCTTGGAAGATGGCTTTGCCTTTGGCTGCATCGTCTGAGGCGGCTTCATCAGCGCGGTAGCGTGCTTTGAAGGAATGCAGGCGCCGATCAGCAAGATACCGATCAGCACGGGCATCCAAATGGCGCGCACGATCGTTCTTGACCGAAGCGAATTGAAGAAAATCTGTAGGGCGGTCATGCTGGAGTCCTCTCCGAAGGGGGCGATCCGAAATCCCCCGTCACAGCTAGCTGAGGGGGTTGAGGAGCGCCCAAGGGAGGACGTTCGCGTCGTGTGGACGGATTGAGGGGAACGCCACCAAGCAACCGAAGTGCCAGTGCTCCTTGCTGGCACGCCGGGTGCGATCGGTCCCCGGCCCGTAAGGGCAAGCCGGGCACACAGAGCGACCAGACCGCCTATAAGACTCAATTGCATTCGGTCTTGGAAGTGCGCCGGATGTTGCCCGTGTTCGAGATTGCTTGGCGCTATACTGCATCACGGCTGCCGCCGTCGAAGATGGCCGTAGTGCAATCAGGATTGGATCGGGAACCATCGAGTCGTAGCGGATGAAGGTCACTGCGTCGTTCATTGATTTGTTCCAAACTCTTTGAGCTATCGCCTGTTCAACAAGGAAAGGGGCTGATGGCCCCTTTCCTTCTGCTGTGCAGTTGCTAGAACGGTGAATCGTCGGTCAGCTCTGTGCCGTTGTCGGCTTCGACCGAAATCGGGGCGGTCCCGTTGTCGCCAGCCGGTTCTAGTGGTGCTTCATTGGGCGGGGAGGCTGGCCGGCGGCTGAGCAAGGTGAAGCTGTCGATGACGACTTGGGTAAAGTTGTGCTGCACATTATCGTTATCGGTCCACCGCCTGTAGGCGAGGTGGCCGATTACGTGGAGAGGATTGCCTTTCTTGACGTGCTTCCTGATGACGTCGGCGGGTTTTTCGCCGTACATAACGAGGTTGTGCCACGCAGTGGTTTCTTTCACTTCTCCAGTGCTTTTGTCCACATACTGGCTGTTGGTCGCCAGAGTGAAGCGGACGACAGGAGTTCCGTTCGTGGTGTACTGGATCTTCGGATCGATCCCGACGTTTCCCAGCAGGATGGTCAGATTGACTGAACCGGCCATAGCAGCGACGCTTCCTTTCCGAGTAGGTTGATGGAGGTTGATGTTTCCGGCCAGAAGATTCTAGGCCGTCCGGGAAATTGGTTCGTTGTTGAATTGATCCGCATTGGACGCAAGCTGGCAGTTGAAACAATGCGTGAGGAAGGCCGCCACATCCTCGGCGTCTCTGCCGAGGAGGGTCAAACTGCGGACGTGGTTGTCATCCTGGTGAGTGATGAAAAGGCCGGCAATGGGGCCGCCGGTCTGCTGCAAGAATTCCAAGAGATAGGAACGGCATGGCGAGTTGTAAACGGCTAGGAAATCTGTGACCGTCTTTGCCAACTCGTCGGCGAAAACGAACGTTGTGGTGATGCAAGTTCTATCGCTGTTGCCGGGATCGGCACCCGCTGGTGCGGGGGCGCTGATCGTGAGTTCAATCCACACAGTGGAGGACGTTGGAGGATTGGGTTTGAGCTTTGCGACTTTGCAGAATTGCAAGATGGCAAGAACTACGAGTGCGTACAGCAGGCAAATCGCGCTGAACACCACGAGAGAAGAAATCGTTATGTGATGCATTCTGTCCTCCTGGACCTGGAGCGAGAGCGCAACCGTGCTGGGTGTCGAGTATCGTTAACGCTACCGACGTCACAAACTCTTTGGAAAGCGAACGCTTGTCGAGAAGTTCGTTTATGATCTGAAAACACGGCAACAGTGGTTCCAGATAGCCCGACCATTCGCATATAGCGCCCTTGCGAAGGTTAATATGGTTATATAATACAGCAGTTATGTATTATACATAAAGTACTAAAGTTTAATTGCTCGGAGAGGGTTTGATCCGATACTGTTCAACAGCTTGAGTGTAGCTTCGTCCACCAGTTGCCGGCGCTGAGTCCGTTTCTTGCATCCGACGCCAACGGAACACTGGCCACCAAGACCGCCGCCCAAGTGGTGGCCCCCGTCACCCTGACCACCGCGGGCAGCTACAACATTTACGCACAAAACGGCTCATGCGGCGGCCAGTCCAACTCACTCACACTGGTCATCGGGACGCCTACTCCGTCTCTCACTGCCCTTGTCACTAGTCCATCGTCACCTACAGCAGGCCAACAGTTCACAATCGACATCAGCGGTAACAACTTCGACCCCAGCACTGCGCAAATCCAATTCACCGGTTCCGGCTGTGCACCCTGTACCGTATCCAATGGCAGCCTGACCACGAAGAACGCCACACTGTTGATCGGCTCAACGACGCTTAGTACCGCAGGCAACTTCACCGTGACCGTGCAGAACAGCTCCTCCGGCGCCCAGTCCAATGGTCTGCCCCTGATGATCGGCAGTTCTGTGCCCGTGGTGAACTCGATTTATCCAACCTCGATGCCGGCAGATCGGGCAGTATCGGCTGACAATCTA